>ENA-OUQP01000521-OUQP01000521.1-human-gut-metagenome-genome-assembly--contig:-NODE-521-length-34957-cov-13.844135_pt1 | contig 34957 bp, 29 predicted proteins | sample MGYA00237951_ERZ548836 | MGnify/ENA primary metagenome ERZ548836 (study PRJEB26490, sample SAMN05194702) | human gut metagenome | biome: terrestrial biome; feature: human-associated habitat; material...
TAAGGCAAAGGTCTGCAACACCTCTATCCCCGGTTCAAATCCGGGTGGCACCTCTCAGAAAGCCCTGGAAGAATAAATTTCCAGGGCTTATTAATTGTTATTTGACAAAATAAAAGAGCTGACAGCAGAAGCAAAAAAGCTCGCTGATTCCATAAGAAAATAATCAAACTTAATACACATATTCAATAAAAAAAGCAGAACCCTGCACAACCAGGCAGAGTTTTGCTTTTTTGTCAATTATTGTGAAAATAGATCAATGAAGCAGGATCCGCAGAAGCTTTTTCTGGTTCAGCTGCCAGATCAGCGGCAGAATCTGCAGAAGGTTTCTGAAGATCCATTCGGTAAAGATATAAGATCCCACCGAAGAAACCGGGAATCAGTCCGGCGTATCCACCGGCACATAAGATCACAATCAGCTTCACCATCAGTTCTGTCTGAAGTCCCAGACAAACAAGTAATCCGGCAAGAATTCCGGCTACACTCCATCCAGATGTCAAAAGTGTAAGAAAAACAGCTGGCGCAGGGGCCTTTTTTTTATTTTGATCTAAGTGATTCCATAGTGTTTTATACATAATCCATTCCTCCTGTTTTGATGGAATTATACTTCTGCTGTTGTCAGCAACAGTCAGCCATAATATTGATTTCCTTTATCTGTATCTGTCTGTATTATAGAAAAGAAATGTAAAATACAAATGCGCAGGAATGAAAAATTTTTGTAAAATATAAGTAGAAATTGCATTTTGAATTAAGAACCGATATACTTATAAATATAGTTATTGATAATATTCGATCACAGCCGAAAACATTTTTCTATAGCTGTGATACGTGAGTGAGAGAATTAAAAGGGGGCAGATAAAAGCCCCCTGAAATCATATAGAGAGCAAAGAGGAGGGGTGGAAATGGAGCATACGGAAGATTATGTGAAGCTGGAGAATGTATCCAAAATATATGGCTCAAAAGAAGTGAAGATCATAGCAGTGGATGAGATCAGCTTCCGGATAAAAAAAGGAGAATTTGTGGTTGTGGTAGGACCCAGCGGTGCCGGAAAGACGACGGTGCTGAATATCCTGGGCGGAATGGATAAGGCCACATCCGGCAATGTCTGGATCGATGGAAAAAATATCGCAAAATATACAGACCGGCAGCTGACCGGATACCGGCGGAAGGATATTGGATTTGTATTCCAGTTTTATAATCTGGTGCCAAATCTGACTGCATTGGAGAATGTGGAGCTTGCTCTTCAGATCTGTAAGGATCCTCTGGATGCCAGGACAGTTCTGGAGGAAGTGGGTCTGAAGGAGAGACTGACTAATTTTCCGGCACAGTTATCCGGCGGTGAGCAGCAGAGAGTTTCCATAGCCAGAGCTCTGGCGAAGAATCCAAAGCTTCTGCTCTGTGATGAACCTACAGGAGCGTTGGATTATCAGACCGGCAAGGCAATCCTGAAGCTCCTTCAGGATACCAGCAGGGAACGGGGCATGACGGTTATTGTCATTACTCACAACTCTGCACTGACACCTATGGCCGACCGTGTGATCAAGATCAAAAACGGCAAGGTTTCCAGGATGACCGAAAATGCACATCCCACACCAGTGGAAGAGATTGAATGGTAGGTGACGGAATGAAAGCATTGCACAAAGATTTCTGGATGGAGATCCGGAAAAGCAAAGCACGTTTTATCTCGATCTTTCTGATCGTGGCACTGGGCGTTGCATTTTTTTCCGGGATCCAGGCGTCTTCTCCGGATATGAGATATTCCGGAGATGCCTATTATGAAGCAGCAAAGCTGATGGACCTGAAGATCCAGGGAACACTGGGACTGACTGAGCGTGATGTAAAAGCGGTATCAGACATTGACGGTGTGGAATTGGCTGAGGGCGGTTACTCTACGGATGTTATGAGTGGAGAGGACGATGCCAGGAAGGTTCTTCATCTGGAATCCATCAGCAGCAATTTTAATCTGCTCACAGCAGATGAAGGAAGGATACCGAAAAAAAGCGGCGAGATTTTTCTGGACAAGCCATTTGCAAAGAATCGGGGGTATAAAATCGGGGATACCATATCCGTCAGGGAGGATGGAGACAGTGAGCTTCTGAAAAAAACAACCTATACAGTTGTGGGAATCGGAAGCAGCCCTCTTTATATTTCGTTTAACAGAGGAAATACGACTCTTGGATCCGGTGAGGTCAGCGGCTTCGGATACATTCTTCCTGAGGATTTTGAACAGGAAGCTTTTACCCAGATCTATGTTATGGTTCATGAATCCGGGGATGTGATCAGCTATACCGATGCCTATGACAATCTTATCAGGAAAATACAGAAGCGTGTGGAAGGCATCGAAAAAGAACAGTGCAGACTGCGCTATGATGAGATCGTCGCAGAAGCCAATGAAAAACTGGATGATGCCAGAAAAGAGCTTGAGGACGGAAAGAAGGAATCAGAGGAAAAACTTAGCGACGCGAAGAAAAAGCTGGATGATGGGCAGAAGAAGTATGATGATGGAAAAAAAGAGTACGAAGATGGAAAACAGCAGCTCAGCGATGCAAAAAAAGAACTGACCGACGGAAAACAGCAGCTTGCTGACGGAAGAAAGCAGATCGAAGATGGATGGTCTCAGCTTAACAGCGCAAAACAGCAGGTGGAAGACGGTCTGTCCCAGTTAAATGCTGCCAGATCCCAGCTTGCCGACTCCGAAGCACAGATAAATGGGAAGCAGTCAGAGCTGACTGCCGGATATGAACAGCTGACTGCCGCAAAACAGCAGGTAAGTGACGGTGAGGCTCAGCTCCGGGAAGCGGAGAAAACACTGGAAAGCAAACAGGCTGAGCTTGACAGTGGAAGAGAACAGCTGGAAACGGGAAAGAATACGATCAAAGAAACAAAGGCTGCTCTCACCAGTCAGAAAGAACAGTGTGAGGCAGGACTTGTACAGGTTTCCGAGGGCGAATCCCAGATCAGTTCCGTTGAAGAAGCCCTTTCCGGGCAGCAGGCACAGCTGGATGAACTGACCAGTCAGAAAGAGGCATTAAGCAGTCAGGCGGCGGAGCTGCAGGCGCAGTATGACGCCGGTGCGGAAGCAGGAAAAACTGAGGAAGAGCTGGCGGAGCTTTTCACACAGATTCAGACATTAAATGGTCAGATCAGTGCAATGGAAGAACAGATAAATGCCGGTCAGGCACAGATCGACGGGGCGCGGTCAGAGCTTACTGCAAAAAAATCAGAGCTGGCCCAGACAAGAGCTGAACTGGAGAGCAGCCTAGGTCAGATCAATGAGGGCTTCAGCCAGATCAAAGAACAGGAAGAAACACTTTCCGGGACAGAGGCACAGCTGAACAAAGGCCAGGAAGAACTGGATAAAGGGAAAAAAGAGCTGGAAACAAAGAAAGCAGAGCTTTCAGCGGCAAAAGAAGAAATTGCGGCAAACCAGGCAACTCTGGATGATGGCCAGAATCAGCTGGATTCGGCCAGAGTCCAGCTCAGCTCCGGGAGGCAGCAGCTGGAGGAAAAACAGGCCCAGTTAAATGCCGGTCAGGCAGAAATCCAGGCCAACACAGAAAAGCTTACCAGCAGTCAGGCTGAACTGGATGCAAATGAACAGAAACTCCTGGACGGAGAAAAGGAAATCCAAGAAAACGAACAGAAATTAAAAGATGCAAAAAAAGATCTGGAGGACGCAAAAAAGAAGCTTTCCGATGGAAAGAAAGAATATCAGGATGGCAAAAAAGAGGCCGATGAAAAAATTGCGGAAGCCCAGCAGAAGATCGAGGATGCCCAGAAAGAGGTGGATGATATTGAAACACCGGAGTGGATCATCACAGATCGTAATGACCTTCCGGAATATTCGGATTTTGGTGATAACGCAGAGCGGCTGAAAAACATCGGAAAGGTTTTCCCGATGATATTCTTCCTTGTAGCGGCTCTGATCAGTCTTACCACGATGACACGAATGGTGGAGGAACAGCGAACCCAGATCGGAACCATGAAAGCGCTGGGCTACGGAAAAGCATCCATTGCATCCAAGTATCTCAGCTACGCATTTCTGGCTACAGCAGGCGGAAGCGTTGCAGGAGTACTTTTCGGAGAAAAGGTTCTTCCGTATATCATTATCCAGGCCTATGGGATCATGTACTGGAATATTGGCGATCACATGCAACTGGATTATGAGTTACAATATGCACTGATCGCTTCCGGAGCAGCGGTGATCTGTACTATGGGCGCTACACTGTTTTCCTGTGCAAGAACCCTGGCAGAAACACCGGCATCTCTGATGCGTCCGCCTGCACCGAAAGAGGGAAAACGGATCCTTATTGAACGGATCAGCTTTATCTGGAAGCATCTGAGCTTTTCCTGGAAATCGTCCATGCGAAACCTTTTCCGTTATAAAAAACGTCTTTTTATGACCATTTTCGGAATTGCAGGAAGCATGGGACTGATGCTTGTAGGATTCGGACTTTATGACTCCATTATGGATATTGCGATTCTTCAGTATGATCAGATCCAGCATTACGATGCCATGGTGATCAATGATGAGGATGCCACAGACAGCCAGGAAAAGGATCTTCTGAAATTCCTGGACGAAAACAGCGAGATCGATCACTATACCCGTGTGCAACTCACCAAGATGACGGCACCAAAAGAAAAGGGAAGTGTCAGTATCTATGTGTATGTTCCGGAAAATACGGAAAATTTTAAAGAGGATGTAACGTTACGTGACAGAAAGTCCCACGAGCAGTATGAGCTTACCGACGACGGAGCCGTGATCTGTGAAAAAACAGCTTCACTTATCGGTGTGAAAACAGGAGACGAGATCACCCTGGAGAAAGATAACAGAAAGTATAAAGTAAAGATCACTGCTGTCACAGAGAACTATATGGGACACTACGTTTACATGACCCCATCCTGCTATGAAAAAACATTCGAAGAGAAACCGGAGTATTCAAGTACAGTATATACTATGAAAGAGGATGCAGAGAGTGATCTGGAAACTCTTGGAAATGCGATCCTGAAATATCCGGCGGCTTTAAGTATCAGCTATACAAGCAGCACGGCAGGTCAGGTAGAGCGAATGCTGGGATCCCTAGGAGCGGTGATCTGGGTCCTGATCATTTCTGCCGGAATGCTGGCATTTGTGGTACTGTATAATCTGAACAACATCAATATCACAGAGCGCCAGAGAGAGCTTGCAACATTGAAGGTCCTGGGATTTTATGATGGCGAGGTTTCCCAGTATGTATTCCGGGAAAATATCCTGCTGTCCTTCATAGGAATCCTGGCAGGCGCAGTGTTCGGAATCTTCCTCCATCGGTATGTGATCACAACCGTTGAGGTAGATGCGGTGATGTTCGGAAGAAATATCAAGCCAATAAGCTTTGTTTACAGTGGAATCATTACCTTCGGATTCTCCATGTTTGTAAATATGGTGATGCATTTTAAGCTGAAAAAGATCAATATGGTAGAGTCACTGAAAAGCGTAGAATAAAATAATAAAAAATAAGAAAGCGAAAAATTAATTACCGGAGAGGTAAAAGGATAAGGAGACGAGCATGAAAAAAGTATTATACGAGGAATTACTTCCGGAAGAATGTGTACAGAGGATAAAGGAGATGCCGGTTGCCTATCTGCCACTTGGCACACTGGAATGGCATGGGCCGCATATGCCTCTTGGAGCTGATGGAATCCAGTCAAAAGAACTGTTTGTCCGGGTGGCAGAAAAGGTCGGCGGTGTTGTGCTTCCGATGCTGTTCATGGGACCTGACCGTTTATTTGATGATCGTGGAACTGTATTTTATGGAATGGATATCAATACAGAGGGTGCATTGAATACCTATTATGCCCAACAGATGAAAGGCAGTGCCTACTGGATGGAAAAGGGACTGTTTCAGGATCTGCTGCGCAGTATTTTTGCTCAGCTTTCCAGAGCAGGAGTCCGTATCGTTGTGGGACATGGACACGGTCCGTCGACAAATGTATTTCAGGAAATGAAGGAAGAGGCAGAAGAAAAATACGGACTGTGCATTATGACAGCATGGACCTATGCGGATGATGAGAGACTGAAATATCAGAATGATCATGCCGGAGCAAATGAGACCTCTATTGTAATGGCTGTTCGGCCGGAGCTGGTTGACTTTGGACAGGTAAAAGAAGATGAGAGTAATCTGATCGGTATTGCAGGACGTCATCCGGTCAGAGAATCATCGGAAGCATTCGGAAATGAAATTCTGGAATATACAATGAAAACACTGATCTCAGGCATTGAAAAGGAGTACAAAACAATAAAAGAAAGATAGATACCTGTCTTGACAAAAAAAGAAAATTTCATTATAGTAGGAACATGGCAAAGGCGTTGAATAAGAGGAGTATGCAGATCTACGCTGACAGAGAGAAATGCACAGACGCAAGAGAAGCGCAGGCTGAAAGGCATTTTCAGATGGAAGACTGCAGAAGGTAGCTTAGGAGCCGGGAAACTGAAAGCAGAAATGCAGAACAGATGCTGCTGTGTAGGTTTTCACGTACCCCGCGTTAAGGGACAAGAGATAGACGGGAATAACAGATGTTTTTTCCGGATAATGAAGGTGGTACCGCGAGAATGATCGCCCTTCGCACATTAGTTATTGGCTTTTGTGTGGAGGGCGTGTTTTTTTCTTGCAGAAAACAGGAGCATTTTAAGGTTCCGATAATCAGAAAGATTCAGGAGGAAAACATGAGCAAAGAACTTGCAAAGACTTATGATCCCAAGGGCATTGAGGATCGTCTGTACAAAAAATGGATGGATAACGGATACTTCCATGCAAAAGTTAATCCGGACAAAAAACCTTTTACAATTGTAATGCCGCCGCCCAATGTAACCGGACAGCTGCATATGGGACATGCACTGGATGAGACCATGCAGGATATCCTGATCCGTTTCAAAAGAATGCAGGGCTATGAGGCTCTCTGGCAGCCGGGAACTGACCATGCAGCCATCGCTACAGAGGTTAAGGTAACAGAGAAGCTTCGTAAGGAAGGAATTGATAAGAACGAGATCGGCCGTGACGAATTTATGAAACATGCCTGGGCATGGAAAGAGGAGTACGGCGGAAAGATCATCAATCAGCTGAAAAAGCTGGGAGCATCTGCAGACTGGGAGCGTGAGCGCTTTACCATGGATGAGGGCTGCTCCAAGGCTGTTCAGGAAGTATTTATCCGTCTTTATGAGAAAGGATATATCTACAAAGGCTCCAGGATCATCAACTGGTGTCCTGTATGCCAGACCTCTATTTCTGATGCAGAGGTTGTGCATGAGGACCAGGACGGATTTTTCTGGCACATCAATTATCCCATCGTAGGAGAGGAAGGACGTTTCGTTGAGATCGCAACCACACGTCCGGAGACACTTCTGGGTGATACTGCAGTTGCAGTAAATCCGGAAGATGAGAGATACAAGGATCTGGTTGGAAAGATGCTGAAGCTGCCTCTTACAGACAGAGAGATCCCGGTAATTGCTGATGAGTATGTTGACAAAGAATTCGGAACAGGCTGCGTTAAGATCACACCGGCACATGATCCGAACGACTTTGAGGTTGGACGCCGTCATAACCTTGAGGAGATCAATATCTTAAATGATGATGCAACCATCAACAGCCTTGGCGGAAAATACGCAGGCATGGACCGCTACGAGGCACGTAAGGCCATGGTAGAAGACCTGAAAGAGCAGGGACTTCTTGTAAAGGTTGTTCCGCATAACCACAGTGTTGGTACCCATGACCGCTGCGGTACAACCGTAGAGCCGATGATCAAGCCACAGTGGTTTGTAAAAATGAGCGAAATGGCAAAAGCTGCCATCAAGACTCTGGACGACGGAAACCTTCAGTTTGTTCCGGCACGTTTTGACAAGACATATCTTCACTGGCTGGAGAATATCCGTGACTGGTGTATTTCCCGTCAGCTCTGGTGGGGACACAGAATTCCGGCTTATTACTGCGATGAATGCGGTGAGATGGTTGTTGCAAGAGAAATGCCTGAGAAATGCCCGAAATGCGGATGCACACATATGCATCAGGATGAGGACACTCTGGATACCTGGTTCAGTTCCGCACTTTGGCCGTTTTCCACACTTGGATGGCCGGACAAGACACCGGAGCTTGAGTACTTCTATCCTACAGATGTTTTGGTAACCGGATATGATATCATCTTCTTCTGGGTTATCCGTATGGTATTCTCCGCACTGGAGCAGACCGGTGAGACACCGTTCCACCATGTTCTGATCCACGGACTGGTACGTGATTCCCAGGGACGTAAGATGAGTAAATCTCTTGGAAACGGTATCGATCCGCTGGAAGTTATCGACAAATACGGCGCAGATGCCCTTCGTCTTACACTGATGACAGGTAACGCACCTGGAAATGATATGCGTTTCTACTGGGAGCGTGTAGAATCCAGCCGTAACTTTGCAAATAAGATCTGGAATGCTTCCCGTTTCATTATGATGAACCTGGAGGGCAAGACAGTAACAGAGCCGGGAGACCTGAACGCATTGTGCAACGAGGATAAATGGATCCTTTCCAGACTGAACACAGTGATCCGTGATGTTACTGAGAATATGGATAAATATGAGCTTGGAATTGCCGTACAGAAGGTCTATGATTTCCTGTGGGATGAGCTCTGTGACTGGTATATCGAGATGGCAAAGGTAAGACTGTGGAAGGCAGAGGAAAACCCGGCAGCAGCAAACGATGCACTGTGGACACTTCGCACTGCGCTGACACAGGGACTGAAGCTTCTTCATCCGTTCATGCCATTTATCACAGAGGAGATCTACTGCACACTGCTTCCGGATGAAGAGTCCATCATGATCTCTGACTGGCCGGTATACAGAGACGAGATGAATTTTGCAGATGCTGAGAAAGCAGTTTCAAGCTTCCAGGAGGTTGTACGTGGAATCCGTAACACCAGAAACGAGATGAACGTACCGCAGAACAGAAAGACCAATATCTACATCGTAGGCAAAGATGCAGAGTGCTGTGCCCATTTTGAGTCCTGCAAGAAGTCCTTTACAAACCTTGCGTTTGCAAAAGAGATCCACGTACAGCAGGATAAGAACGGAATCGGTGAGGATGCGGTATCCATCGTTGTGGCAGACGGTGTAGTATATCTGCCGCTGGAGGATCTGATCGACCGTGAAAAGGAGATCGAACGTCTCACAAAAGAGCAGGAGCGTCTCACAAAAGAGATCGCACGCTGCGAGGGAATGCTGAACAATCCGAATTTTGTGAACAAGGCACCAGCATCCAAGGTAGAGGCAGAGAAGGAGAAACTTGAGAAATACAAAGAGATGAAAGAGAAAGTGAACCTGCAGTTAACACAGATGGTGAAATAACGAAGGAGTGTTTTAATGAAGTGGTGTAACTTTTTCAATAAGATTTCGCTGATACTTCAGGCTCTGGGCTGTGCAGTCCTGTACTTTGTGATCGAGGCCATATGCAGGCACTCGTTCACAGAGGCGTGGACCTACATGACCACAAGGCCACTTGTATTTGCTTATAATGCGGCGTTTATCTTTACGACGATGCTGATTGTTTATCTCTTCCGAAAGAGAATTTTTTGGCGTATATTTGTGGGCAGCTTATGGCTGTTTCTGGGAATAGTAAACGGTGTGCTTCTTCTCAACCGTGTCACACCGTTTACAGGACCGGATGTGAAGAATCTGACAGATGGACTCAGTATTGCAAAAAAATATCTGACCCGTACCCAGATGACCATAGGTGCAGTTCTTCTGGGGATTGCAGTTCTGATTCTTCTGATCATCCTGATAAGATCGCCGAAGTACAGAGGCAAGCTGAAATATAAGGTAAATATTCCGCTGGTCCTGGTCGGGGTTCTTGCATTTGGAGGAATCACACAGCTTGCTCTGGAAAAAAGAGTTCTTTCCAATTATTTTGGAAACATTGCCATAGCTTATGAGGATTACGGATATCCCTACTGTCTGGCAACGACGATCTTTAATACCGGAATCAGTGCTCCGAGAGACTATTCCGAGAGTGAGATCAAAAGGATCGAGAAGTCGGAAGAAAATCTTCCGGAAACGAAAGAAGGCAGTCATCCGAATATTCTGTTTTTGCAGCTGGAGTCCTTTTTTGATCCTACGCTGGTAAATTATCTGGAACTGTCAGAAGATCCTATTCCGAATTTCAGAAAGCTGATGAAGGAGTATTCCTCCGGATATTATAAGGTACCTTCCGTAGGAGCCGGAACCGCAAATACCGAGTTTGAGTCCATTACCGGAATGAGCCTTCATTATTTTGGACCAGGAGAGTATCCTTACAAGAGTATCCTTAAGGAAACTACCTGTGAGAGCGCACCGTATGTTCTGAAGAATCTGGGCTATACTGCTCATGCAGTACATAACAATGAGGCGAATTTCTACGGAAGAAGAAGCATTTTTCCGAATCTGGGATTTGATACCTTCACTTCGGCAGAGTACATGAAGGATGAAAACCAGAAGAACCCGTTGGGCTGGACAAAGGACAGTGTCCTCACCGATGAGATCGTCAAGTGTCTGGATTCCACAGAAGGACCTGATTATGTATATACTATTTCCGTGCAGGGACATGGAGATTATCCTTCAGAACCGGTACTGGAAAATCCGGAGATCACAGTTTCCGGGGCACCTACTGACGAGCTGAACAATAAGTGGGAGTATTATGTAAATCAGATCCACGAGATGGATAATTTTGTCAAGGAGCTTACTGATAAGCTGGAAGATTATCCGGAGGATGTGGTGCTTGTCATGTATGGTGATCACCTTCCAACCATGGGACTGACCGTGGAGGATGTGGAGAATAAATATCTGTTCCAGACAGAGTATGTGATGTGGGATAATTTCGGACTTAAGAAAAAGAAAGAAAATCTTGCGGCATACCAGATGGCAGCAGAGGTTATGGATCGTGTAGGAATCCATGAGGGAAATGTTTTCAAGTATCACCAGGCAAGAAGAAACACCAAAAATTATCAGGTGGATCTGGAGACCCTGCAGTACGATCTTCTCTACGGAAAACAGTATACATATGACGGAGAGAATCCTTTTGAGCGGACAAAGATGCGTATGGGAATCTATGATACCACACTGGATTCGATTCAGGTTGTGTCTGAGATGGATCACACCTATTATATCCAGGGAACAAACTTTACGCCATCCAGCCAGGTCAAGATCAACGGAGAATGGTACGATACGGTTTACGTGAATCCTACCAAGCTGATCATTACCGGAAAGGAACTGGATGATTTTGACCGGCTCTCGGTAGTGCAGCGAAGCAACAGTTCCACCAGAAAGGCCATGACAAAGAGCCATGACCGGGCAGTTTATGCACTGCTTGCTGACAGCAAGTGGAAGCTTGACAGTGAAAAGAGCAGTTCTGATACAGGGCTAACGGAGGAAACGGATATAGCGTCAGAAACGGGATCCACAGAAGATTCCGGTGAAGAAAACAGTACAGACAACCGGTAAATGGCATAGAAAAAATACTCCGATACAAAAAATGTCGGATAAAATATTACGATTAGGACTGGACATCTTCCACCACTATTATATAATGGTATCGTAACGAACAGGAGGGGAGAAGCTTTTCTCCCCAAAAGTTCTTTACGAATACATTATAGATAAGTGATGGTTTTTTTTATGAATTACGAAGAAGCAGTTGCGTATATTGAAGATATACCGAGATTTACTACTAAGAACAGCCTGGACCATACCAGAGAATGCTTAAGAAGACTTGGAGATCCGCAGGAGAAATTCCGTGTGATCCATGTGGCAGGAACCAACGGAAAGGGAAGTACCTGTGCTTTTATCACATCGGTCCTTCGGGAAGCAGGATATTCCTGCGGACTTTTTACATCTCCTCATCTGGTGGAGATCAACGAGCGTTTTCAGATCAACGAGGAAGTGATCGATGACGATACCTTCCTTCGTGCTTTTGAAAAAGTTAAAAAGCTTTCCGATGAGCTGGTTGCGGAGGGAAGCTATCATCCCACCTATTTCGAGACACTCCTTCTGATGGGAATGGTGATCTTTGCAGAAGCCGGCGTGGATTATGTAACACTGGAGACCGGTCTTGGCGGACGTCTGGATGCAACCACTGCTGTGGAGAATCCGGCAGCCTGTGTGATCACATCCATCAGCCTCGATCATATGCAGTATCTTGGAAATACAGTTTCCGAGATCGCAGGAGAGAAGGCAGGGATCATGGTGCCGGGTGTTCCGGTGATCTACGATGGAAATGATCCGGATGCGGCCGGAGTGATGCGTGAGCATGCAGAGAAGCTGGGATGTCCATATTATGAGCTGAAACGGGAGGATACAGAAATCCATAAGATCACAAAGGACGGAATCAGGTTTTCTCTTAAGGACGAGACATATGGCGATACCGTATTTGATATACCGTTTATCGCTCGTTATCAGGTTATGAATGCAGCTCTTGCGGTGAAAACCATTCAGGTACTGGAAGATCAGATCCCGGTATCTCTGGAGGCGCTGAAGGCCGGTATGGCAAAAACACGTTGGCAGGGAAGGATGGAAACGGTTCTTCCGGGTGTGATCGTGGATGGCGCACATAACGAAGACGGTGTCGAGAAGTTTGTAGAGACAGCAGAACATTTCCAGAAGGAATTTCCTCTGACTCTGCTGTTTTCCGCAGTGGATGACAAGGACTATACGGATATGATCCGCACGATCTGTACCAGGATCCGTTTCCGACATGTGATCGTCACACAGGTAGGCGGATATCGTAAAGTTCCGGTAGAAGAGCTTGCGGAGATCTTCCGTGAAGACGGAGTACCGGAAGTGGAAGCAATAGAGGATGTTCCAGCAGCTTTTGAACGGGCAGTAAAGGAAAAAGGCGAGGATGGAATGCTGTTCTGTGTAGGATCCCTTTATCTGGTCGGTGAGATCAAGGCTGTGATCAGGAGGAAAAAATTATGATCGATTACGAAGAGGAACTGAAGAAATTTGAACCATGTCTGGATGTGGCAGATGTAGAAGGTGCCATTTATGACCGGGAGATCACAGATATCATGGATGTACTCCAGGAGATGCTGCGTGAGGTCAAGAGCAACAGACGTGTAAGATAAGGAGAAGTGAATGAACTGCATAAACTGTGGAGCGTTCCTGACAGATACAGATCTGGATTATTGTCCGCACTGTGGAGCCAATGTACTGATTCAGAAGAAGGTGGATTACCTTTCCAAGCTTTATTATAACCAGGGGCTGGAAAAAGCCAGCATCCGGGATCTGTCCGGGGCGATCAGCTGTCTGAAGCAGAGTCTTGCCTATGACAAACGGAATATCCGTGCAAGAAATCTTCTTGGTCTTGTATATTTTGAGACCGGTGAGGTGGTTGCCGCACTGAGTGAGTGGGTCATTAGCAAGAATATCCAGAAGAACCGAAATCTGGCTTCAGAATATATTGCCAGGCTTCAGGCAAACCAGAACAAACTGGAAACGATCAACGAAAGCATCAAGAAATATAACAATGCCCTCGCCATGTGCAGGGAAGGCCATGAGGATATGGCGGCCATCCGCCTGAAAAAGATCCTGTCCCAGAATCCCAAGCTGATCAAGGGGTATCATCTTCTTGCTCTGATCCAGATGAAGAATCAGGAGTGGAATAAGGCAAGAAGAACCCTGAAAAAAGCAGCCAGGATCGACAAGACCAATACCACCACACTTCGTTTCCTGCGTGAAGTTGACGAGCAGACGGGTGTTACCACAAAGATGGAAAAACGGCGTAAGGGCTTGTTTGGAAATGAAAAAAATGAGAATGATAATATTTCAGGAGAAATCGTTGTAAGGCCGTCGTCTTATAAAGAAAGATCAAAGATATCACTTTTCTTTACCACGGTACTTGGATTTGCGGCAGGAGCGGCAGCATTCTGGCTCCTTGTACTGCCGGCTGTGAAACAGGATATTTACAGGCAGGCCAATCAGCAGATCATACAGTACAGTGATTCTCTTTCCAGCCAGAGCGTGGAGCTTACCAAAGCTCAGGGAGAAGCTGCCCAGTCCAGTGATACGGCAGATGCAGTTGCCAGACAGGCAGAGGAAGAGCAGAAACGCAGTCAGAGCTATGAGGCTTTGTTTAATGCATATACTGCCATGCAGCAGGATGATCTGGATACAGCGGCGCTGGAACTCCAGAAGGTATATGTGGATACACTGTCAGATTCTGCAAAGGGAATCTATAATACTATCAGCGGAAAGACCGGTGTAAGCGGGGTCGAGAGCGGAGCTTCTGACGGAACGTCCGGTGATGACAGCAGCACAGATGGAACAGCTGGAGCTGATGCCGCAGCTTCGGATGGAGAAGATACACAGAGCTCTGACGGAGATACCGGAGAAGACAGCAGCTACAGTGACGGAGGATATGAGGATTCCTCTTACGATGGAAGTTATACAGAATAAAAAAGATCATAACTCATACAGAGGAGAAACCTCGGATAAGGGGAATGTGCGTTGGCACATTCTCTTTTTTTACCCTTTGGTCATTAAAAATGGAATAAAAAATCAAAAATGGGGGAATGATAGAATGACATCAGGTTTTGAAAAATCCGGAACCGTGCTGACTGTACATCTTCCGGCGGAACTGGATCATCCGGCTTCTGACGAGATTCGGAGAGATTCAGACCGGATTATTGGACATGACTATATAAAAAATATGATTTTTGATTTCTCGGAGACCGTTTTTATGGACAGTTCCGGGATCGGTCTGCTGATGGGTAGGTACCGGGCACTTGGCATGAGGGGGAAATGTGTGCAGGTTGTCAATGTGAACAGTCATATTGCAAAGCTTCTGCGGCTATCCGGAGTGGGAAAATATATTGAAATCTGTGGAATTAAAAAATCGGCAGGTGAACAGGAGGGTGTTTATGATGGAAAACACAAATGAAATGACGATCATTTTTGACAGCAGACCGGTAAATGAAGCACTGGCAAGGGTTGCTGTGGCTTCATTCTGCACACAGCTGAATCCTACGCTGGAGGAAATTTCGGATCTGAAGACCGCAGTATCGGAGGCAGTGACCAACTGCATCATACACGGGTATGAAGGGGAGATACATAAGATCCGGGTAGAATGTCGTCTCCGGGGGCAGGAGCTTCAGGTAGATGTGACAGATCACGGAGCCGGGATCCCGGATATCAAAAAAGCCATGGAGCCTCTGTTTACCACAAAGGCGGATAAAGACCGCTCCGGTATGGGGTTTACATTCATGGAGGCGTTTATGGATGAGCTTCAGGTGGAATCGGAGGTTGGCCGTGGAACTACAGTGCACATGAAAAAGATCATCAGGAGGTAACTATGGATCGTACTCTTGTCCTCATCGGGCGTGCACACCAGGGGGATAAAGCGGCAAGAGATCTTTTGTTTGAGGAAAATACAGGACTGATATACAGTGCGGCAAAGCGTTTTCTGGGACGTGGGGTGGAGATGGAGGATCTGTTCCAGATCGGCAGCATCGGACTTCTGAAAGCAGTGGATAAGTTTGACATGTCCTATGATGTGAAATTTTCTACTTATGCAGTTCCCATGATCATCGGAGAGATCAAACGTTATCTCAGGGACGACGGGATACTGAAGGTAAGCCGTTCTCTGAAGGAAAATCACTACAGGATCTATCAGGTGAGAGAAGCACTGACGCGCCGGCTGGAGCGGGAACCTACGATGGAGGAAATGGCAGCGGAAATGGGAATTTCCATAGAAGAACTGGTAATGACTATGGAATCCGGTGCAGAGGTGGAATCTCTTCACAAAACGATCTATCAGGGTGAGGGAACGGAGATTTCTCTGATGGACAAGCTCCCGGAAAAAGAAAATCGGCAGGAAAAAGCACTGGACAGGATTTTTCTGGAAGAGATACTGGGAACTCTGGAGGCAAAGGAACGGAGGCTGATCTATATGCGGTATTTTCAGAACATGACCCAGATGGAGATTGCTCATGAGCTTGGCGTATCCCAGGTACAGGTATCCAGAATGGAAAAGAGGATCCTGCGCAGTCTGCAGGAATCCGCAGAGAAAAAATAAAGGGGAGCCATGAGAAATGCTGCTGTTTTCTCATGGCTCCTTTTTGTGGGCAGCAGATTTAGTCAGACTGCTGCTTTTTTATGAAAAAGTACATTTTTGTATTTGGAAAGTGCTCCAAGAAGGATCATACCGATCACACCGGCTGAGATAAATTCGCCGGCTCCTACTGTGAGCATCATAAACGGGATAGGAAGGTTAATGCCATATCCGTAACGAAGCACAAGAGGAACGATCACAATGTTGGAAACGATCGGCGGGATCGGGGCTGTCCATTTGCCTGTATTGCGAAGCTTGTAGGTAAAGAATGCACCAATAAGTGTGGCAATGCTTCCGAAAATGATGTCAACCGGAATCGCACCGCCAAGAAGATTGGCGATGATACATCCCACGAACAGTCCCGGGATGGCAGCCGGTGTGAAGAACGGAAGCACAGTCAGTGCCTCGGAAAACCGGATCTGAACTTCACCGAAGCTAAGTGGCGCGAATACCAGTGTCAGGACAACATATACAGCTGCTATGGCAGCTCCCTGTACCAGAAAATGAGTACCTTTGTTTTTCATGTTTTTTATTCTCCTTTAGTTTTGTTTTACGAGTGGAAGGTCACGAACACTCGGCACATTTATAGGCGGTGACCGCCGTGTAAGCCCTGTACGACCTTGGTTTTTGCGGGCTTTTGCAGCGGAATTGAGTATAGCATAAGGGGCGTGGAAATGCAAGGCACGATCCTGACTATTTGATAACCCTGGCCTGTGTGGACAGACCCTGGCTCTGAAACAGCTTTTTGTAAGAGGAAAGCCTGCTTGCCGGAACTTTTACAGTCAGTTTTTTGTAATTATTCTGACCTGCTCTTGTGAAGATATATTTACCTGAGCTTTTGGAAGCAAGACGTCCTGTCTGTATGGTGACAGAGGTAAGGGCCTTGCAGTCACAGAAAGCTTTCGTGCCGATCACAGAAACTCGGGAACCGATTTTTACAGTACGAAGACTTGTGCATCCCTGGAAGGCTCCGGCACCTATGCTTGTGATATTTCCTGAAATCGTTACCTGTTTCAGGTTTTTACAGTTTTTGAAGGCATTGGCTGCAATGGCTGTGACTTTGTAGGTTTTTCCGTTAGCTTTGACAGTGGCCGGAATCTTTGCAGTGACAGTATTGCGTGAACGCGGTCCCTTCAGGGCTACGGAAGTCCCGGTGGCGTTGACTGTGTAGATATTATAAGCATCCCGGAATGTTTTTGCAGTCTGTGGCTTTGGTGTGGCAGCAGGAGTAATCTGGAAATTTAAGGTGATGGTTCCGTAGAAATGGTTATCGCCGATGATCTTCAGAGTAGCGGTTCCTGCTTTTTTATTGTTCTGGTATGTCACATGATAATCATTGATGCCAGAGAGCTTTGCTTTTCCAAGAGTTACGGTTGGAACGGGCTTTATGTCAGAGCCTGTATAAGTATATGTTTTTTTGATCCCTGTTATAGCTGCACCGGAAATATTGCATGCGTAGCTGATATTGTTTTTCTTGGCATATGTAACTGCGTAAGAGCCGTACGGAGCATGGATCTTGCAAAAATATGCATGAGAACTGTCAGACCAGTAATAGCCGCACCACACAGCATCCGTTCCAATGCTTTTAACGGTATCAGGTATGTTGATCCTGGATAGCTTGTCACAGTAGGCGAAAGCTTCTTTTCCGATCTTTGTGACCCCTTTCTGGATGTCCACCTCTTTCAGCTCAGGAAGATAAACAAAGGCCCTTTCAGAAATACTTGTGATCCCGGGTTTTATTATGACTTTTCTGATCTGGTTTTTGATAGCTTTCCAGGAGGAATCGCTGGAGAAGGAAAACCAGCCGTTTGTTGAAGAGACCGGGTACCTGTTGTTTTCCTCTGTGGAAATAGAAAGTGGTCCGTAGCCGGAGATCGTAAGGATACCGTTTTTGAAATTCCAGGTTGCGTTGTCACCTGCGATATGGTAAGTTTTTTTGTCAGCTTTTCCGTTGTCGGAATTAATGGAATAAAAGTTCAGGGTGTTGGAGTTTGAAGCATAATAAACGACCCTGGAATCCTTTACCACAGGCTGACAGTCAGAAATCGGAGCAGCTGTTGTAAACTCTTTGCTGAGGCTCTTTCCTTTTCCGTCCACAAAAAGATAATGAAGGGTGCTGGAAGAGAGCGGATCGTTAGCGGAAGAGCTTTTCCTGTCATCGTCGGAAACGTATTCCTCCCAGGAAATCATAAAACGGTTGTCATTTATTTTGGTGATCTTTACGCCCGCAAAGCTTTTTCCTCCGCCTGTAAAGTTGGTAAGCTTCCTGGTAGCGGTTGCTTTTTCGGAAAAGTCAGATATTGGTGTGACGGACAGATAAAGATTATGAGGCGTGTTTTCAGATACCTTATCATATTTGGACTGATCGATGGAAGTGCCGACGCATAATACACTGTCAGAGGAAACAGCCATGCCGTCAACGCTTGCGTAGCAGGCCAGTGCCCACACAGAAGTACGTGAGCCTCCGTATGGCAAAAGTTCTATGGTGGTGCAGTCAAGTGTATTGCTGTCATATCTGGAAAGCTTTGTACATCGTGAACCCTCACTCTGCTCCAGTACGTAGAGATAAGAACCATGTGATTTGATATACTGTGCAAAGGAATGCCACAGATCGCAGGAAACGATCTTTCCTTTCATGGTTGCCTGGTCGATCTCGGCCATAAGGAAGCCCTGATGTCCCCGACCGACAGAGGAATCCACATATCCTTCGTGACCGGTAACAACATAGAGCCTGCCGTTGCTTTCTGTCATTTCCACACAGCCATAGTCAAAGGGCGTGCGGACCTCACCGCCAAAAAGCTCAGGGTTACTGGTAATTGCTGCCGCACCGGTTCGTTTCCAGTTTGTATCGTAGCGGATGACGCGGATAACCTCAGCGGAATCGTTTTCCTTGTTGTTTGTCTGGCCTTCTACCAGATAATATCCGTCAGATCCGGCATAAAAGCCACCCCACAGCGGAAGCTCCATGTTGATCTTGCGTTTGCTTCTGATCTTCAGATCATTATCATAGTATTCAACGCCGATAGAATTTTTCTGGTGGAAGACCCTCATGTATCCGCCGGAAACAGGAACAAGGTCAGAGGTACGGCGTAACCTGACATTGAGATTGTCCTGTGCGGTTGGCGTAAGAGAGCCTGCCCGGGCTGTCTGCGGAAACAGGATCAGACAGAAGCAAAGACAGCAGAACAGAAATAGCAGAGATGTTAATTTTTTTAGCTTTTTCATAAGTTTCTCCTTTGTATGTGTTTTTAGATGATCTTCTGTTTAGATTATAATTCATAGGACAGAATTTACAATACAAAATCGGGAGTTATGTAACTACCGGTTCTCAGGATTTCTGTAAATTCTGTTCACAAAAAACATCTTGAGGAAATACTGCCGGTGGGCAGTAACATCAGCAGCAGGAACCTTATGGAAACAGGGGCTTTTTTCTTGACAGTTTTTTGTGATATTGATAAAATATATTACAGTATATAGGTTAAAGGGGCATTGGTTTTGATCTAAATCGATGTCTCTTTATTTTATGTATCACACATATTACACCAGGGAGGTAGAAAGATGTTAAAAGTATGGATCGCAGGTGCCAACGGACAGATCGGACGGGCACTGAATGATGTTCTGGATCCAATGCAGATCGAGACTCTGAACACAGATCTTGATGAGCTGGATATCACAGACACAGATGAAGTGATCAACTTCGGTTCCATTAACCGTCCGGATGTGATCATCAACTGCACCGGTATCACAGATACCGATGAGTGTGAGAAGAATCCGGAACATGCATACCGTGTCAACGCACTGGGAGCAAGAAACTTAAGCATCGTGGCAAGAAAATGCGGGGCAAAGATCGTCCAGCTTTCCACAGATGATGTTTTCGACGGAAAGAGCAAAAAACCGTATACAGAGTTTGACGATACCAATCCGCTGACTGTTTACGGCCGTTCCAAGAGAGCCGGAGAGAACTATGTAAAAGAGTTTACACACAAACATTTCATTATCCGAAGCAACTGGGTATACGGAAAAGGCGGAAACAATTTTGTAAACCGTGTGCTGGAGACAGCAGAAAAAGGCCAGGCACTTTCCGTTGCTTCTGATCAGTTCGGATCACCGACCAGTGCCAAGGATCTGGCAAGAATGATCCTGTATCTTATCGATACCAACGAATATGGAACTTATCACGTAACCTGCAGCGGTGTATGCAACCGCTATGAGTTTGCAACAGAGATCCTTCGCCTTGCAGGAAAGGAGATCGAACTGAGATCCGTGCCGACAGAGCAGTCAGATCTTTCTTCTGTCAGACCGCCTTATGCCGTCCTTGATAATTTTATCCTCCGTATTATTGAAGTGTACGACATGCCGGACTGGAAAGCATCATTGAAAGAATATATGGATGAAAGAACGGAGGACTAGGATGAAAGAAAAAAATATAAAAGAGAAAACACAGCAGAAAAAGAAAATGGGTCTTACCACGAAGATCTTTGTGGCGCTGATCGCAGGTGCGATACTGGGAATCATTCTCTGTTACCTGGTTCCTGACAGCAGCTTCAAGAAAGATGTGATCGTGGAGGGAATCCTTTATGTGATCGGACAGGGATTTATCCGTCTGATGAAAATGCTGGTTGTACCGCTGGTATTCTGTTCCCTTGTCTGCGGAAGTATGTCCATCGGTGATACCAAGAAGCTTGGAACCGTAGGTGTGAGAACACTGGTATTTTATCTGGCGACTACAGCTCTGGCTGTTTCTGTTGCTCTGACTGTGGGTAATCTGATCAATCCGGGTGTGGGACTCGATATGAGCTCTATTCAGTCCTCCGCTTCCTCGGTGGAGACTATGGAGGCTACCTCTCTTACAGATACTATCCTGAATATCATCCCGGACAATCCGATCAATTCCCTGGCAAGCGGAACCATGCTTCAGGTTATCGTATTTGCCCTGATCGTGGGTGTGATCCTTGCGAAAATGGGAGAGCGTGCAGAGACAGTGGCAAACTTTTTCAGCCAGTTCAATGACATCATGATGGAGATGACCATGATGATCATGGCACTTGCACCGATCGGTGTATTCTGTCTCATCAGCAGAACCTTTGCAAACATCGGTTTCAGCGCGTTTATCCCGCTGGCAAAATATATGATCGGTGTTCTCCTTGCACTGGCGATCCAGTGCTTCGGCGTATACCAGATTCTGCTGAAGATATTCACAGGACTGAATCCAATAAAATTCATCAAGAAATTTTTCCCGGTTATGGCATTTGCATTCTCAACAGCTACATCCAATGCCACAATCCCGATGTCCATTGATACTCTGTCCAAGAAAGTGGGTGTTTCCAAGAAGATTTCTTCATTTACCATTCCTCTTGGAGCTACCATCAATATGGACGGTACCTCTATCATGCAGGGTGTTGCCGTAGTATTTGCGGCACAGGCCTTCGGTATCCACTTAAGTCCGATGGATTATGTGACAGTTATCGGAACTGCAACCCTTGCTTCCGTAGGAACTGCCGGTGTACCAAGTGTTGGTCTTGTTACCCTGACCATGGTATTTAACTCTGTAGGACTTCCGGTTGAGGCAATTGGTCTGATCATGGGTATTGACCGTATCCTGGATATGACCAGAACAGCGGTTAACATTACCGGTGATGCAGTCTGCACAACCATCGTTGCACACCAGAACGGTGCGCTGGATAAAAAAGTGTTCAACGAATCAAACTAAATATCCGGTTCAGAAAAAGATCCGACCCTGTCGGGTGAGAAAAAAAACGAAAAACGGCCGTACATATCGTAAGAACGATATGTACGGCCGTTTTTTAACTGAATCAGGTAAGTCCCCTGCCTATTCCTGTTCCAGAACCCCCATGACAGAGGGCAGTTCCAGCTGCTGATAGGTGTGAAGGATCTTTTCCAGCTCAAAGATGGCAGGGGTAAGAAACTTATTCTTGTGATAGACCAGCTTGAATTTCCGGTTCCATTCCCCTGCTTCGTTGCAGAAGACCCGGACTGAACGGTGACGGATCTCATGAGGCATAAGACGGATGGACATAACAGATAGCATCTGGTTATACAGCACTGCGTTCAGCAGTGCCTGCGGACTGTTGGCTTCCCAGGCAGTTCGGATCTTCAGGTCATGGCGAAGGGTGTAATCCTCAAAAAGCTGTCTGGTACCGCTTCCATATTCCCGGACTGCAAATTTCTGGTTGTTCAGCTCCTGGACATGGATGCGTCCTCTGCGGTAAAACGGGTGCTTTTTTCCGGCGGCAAGAACCAGACAGTCGTCGATGATGGGAAGAACGACAAGATCCGGAGAATGGATCTCACCTTCTACCACGGCAGCGTCCAGCTCAGAACGCAGAAGCTTCTGCTCGATATTTTGCGTGTTGGTGACAAAGGAGTAAACGTCAAGGTCCGGTATTTTTTTCTGCAGATCCAGGATAATGGATGGGGTCAGGCACGTTCCCACAGTGAGGGTGGAGCCCAGCTTCAGAGTGGAAGACTGTCCCTGGTTCTGCATCAGCTCTTCCAGCTGCTGAAACTGGCGGATCATTTCACGGGCATGGGGAAGAAGAAGCTTTCCCCGTTCTGTGAGATAAAGCTTTTTTCCAAGACGTTCAAAGAGAAGGCCGTTATAATGAGCTTCCAGCTCCCGGATGGCCTGACTGACTGTTGGCTGGGAAAGATAAAGATGTTTGGCAGCAGCACTCATGGAGCCCTGTTCCGCAACGGCAACAAAAACAGTGAGATGACGGATGGTCATGTGGAATCTCCTTTTATTATAAATTGATATATAGGTAAAAGCTATCATTTTTATAAAATAATATCATTTTTCAAATACATCTTCAAGTGGTATAGTAGGAGGTACGTGAAAACGATTTCAACAGGTGTTACTGTTCAGGAGTAAACAGTAACTTCAACATTGCAAAATACAGGGCAAAGATACCGTGGGAAAGTATCGGAATGCCAGTGAGACCAGGAGGAGGAAATATGTCAGCATTAACTGTAAGCAAAGATGAAGAAAAAAGACTGAAGGGTCAGGGATTTTTAAATAACCGGGGAACCGATGAATTTTCCGCACGGGTGATCACCGTAAACGGAAAGGTGACAGCGGCACAGCACAGATGTATGGCGGAAGCAGCGGAGAAATTCGGCAACGGAAATCTTACCTACACGACCAGACTCTCCGTGGAGATCCAGGGAATCCCATATGAAAAGATCGAAGAGTTTCAGGAATTTATTGCGAAGGAAGATCTGGAGACAGGAGGAACAGGAGCAAAGGTCCGGCCTGTAGTATCCTGCAAGGGAACCACCTGCCAGTATGGACTTCTGGATTCCTATGCAATTTCAGAAGAAATTTTCCGAAGATTCTATAAAGGCTACCGTCAGGTTGCGCTGCCGCATAAATTTAAGATCGCAGTAGGCGGATGCCCGAATAACTGTGTGAAACCAAATCTGAATGATGTGGGAATCATCGGACAGAGGATCCCACATTTTGATATTGAAGCCTGCAAAGGCTGTAAGAAATGTGCTATTGAAGCAGCATGTCCGAATAAAGTTGCAAAGGTCGTTGACGGGAAACTGCACATTGATGAGGAGCTTTGCAGACACTGCGGAAGGTGTGTGGGAAAATGTCCGTTCCATTCCATCCCGGATGGTACCTACGGATTCAAGATCTATATCGGCGGACGCTGGGGAAAGAAAATTTCTCATGGAAAGGCCCTGAATCGGATCTTTACGTCAGAGGAAGAGGCACTGGATGTTATTGAGAAGGCAATCCTGCTTTTTAAGGACCAGGGATTAAAGGGAGAACGTTTTGCTGAGACTATAGAACGAATTGGGTTTGAAAATGCAGAAAAACAATTATTGGAAAAAAATCTTCTGGAAAGAAAAATGGAAATTTTGTCCAAATAGAGATATAAAAAAACTACCTATTATATAAGCTGTCTGAAACTGAAAAAATACAAGTAATAATATAAAATTTTTTTATCTCATTTATATAAATTTTTATTATATCATAATACTTACAAAAAACTAAGTGAAAATTCTATTTGAAATATGCAAAATAATGTGATAAAGTATTAACAATACATGAACGGAGGTAAAAAGAGTGGAAAACTACATGTATTTGGTGCCGGTGGCAGCAGTACTGGCACTTCTGTTCGCAGCATACCTTGCAGCAAAGGTCAGCAAACAGGATGCAGGAACAGACAGAATGAAGGAGATCGCAGGTGCGATCGCAGAAGGTGCCCGCGCCTTCTTAACAGCAGAGTACAAGATCCTGGTTATTTTTGTAGCCGTACTTTTTGTACTGATCGGAATCGGAGTTGGAAGCTGGGTAACAGCAATCTGCTTCGTAGTAGGTGCTCTGTTTTCAACAATCGCAGGATACTGCGGTATGACTGTTGCAACAAAGGCTAATGTAAGAACAGCAAATGCAGCAAAAGAGGGAGGAATGAACAAGGCTCTTTCCATTGCATTCTCCGGCGGTGCTGTTATGGGTATGTGTGTTGCAGGTCTTGGCGCACTGGGTGTCAGCGTTGTGTATATCATCACAAAGAACGTTGACGTACTTTCAGGATTCAGCCTTGGTGCTTCTTCCATCGCACTGTTTGCACGTGTTGGTGGTGGAATCTATACAAAGGCAGCTGACGTAGGAGCTGACCTTGTAGGTAAGGTTGAGGCAGGAATCCCGGAGGATGACCCTCGTAACCCGGCTGTTATCGCGGATAACGTAGGTGATAACGTAGGTGATGTTGCCGGTATGGGTGCAGACCTTTTTGAGTCCTATGTAGGATCTCTGGTATCTGCCCTTACACTTGGTGCGGTAGCCGGAGCAGTTTCCGGTGTTCTCTATCCGCTGGCTATTGCAGGCTGTGGACTGATCGCATCCATCATTGCAACATTCTTTGTAAAAGGTGATGATAATTCCAATCCGCAGAAAGCCCTCACAAGAGGAAGCTATGTATCTGCAGCACTTGTTATCATCGTGTCCCTGATCCTCAGCAAGACTCTCTTCGGAGACATGAAAGCAGCCATTGCTGTGATCGCAGGTCTTGTTGTCGGTGTCATCATCGGAAACATTACGGAGTATTACACATCTGCAGATTACAAACCGGTTCAGGGAATCGGCGAGCAGTCTGAGACAGGTGCAGCTACAACTATCATCAGTGGTATCGCAGTAGGTATGAAATCTACAGCATTCCCGATCCTGCTGATCTGTGTTGGAATTTTTGTAGCATATGGTGTGGATGGATTATACGGAATCGCTCTTGCAGCAGTTGGTATGCTTTCCACAACAGGAATCACAGTTGCCGTTGACGCATATGGACCTATCGCTGACAATGCCGGTGGTATTGCAGAGATGTCAGGTCTGGATGAGTCAGTTCGTGAGATCACAGATAAGCTTGACTCTGTAGGTAACACAACAGCAGCTATGGGTAAAGGCTTCGCGATCGGTTCCGCAGCTCTTACAGCACTTGCATTGTTTGTATCTTATGCGAATGCAGTAAATCTGGATGCGATCAATATCCTTGCTCCTCGTGTTACGATCGGTATCTTTATCGGTGGTATGCTTACATTCCTCTTCTCAGCATTCACAATGGAATCCGTTTCCAAGGCTGCTTATAAGATGATCGAGGAAGTAAGACGCCAGTTCCGTGAGAAACCGGGTATCATGAAGGGTACTGAGAAACCGGATTACAAATCATGCGTTGCGATCTCCACAACAGCAGCTCTTCACGAGATGATGCTTCCTGGAATCATGGCGGTCGTTGTTCCGGTTATCGTAGGTGTTGTTCTTGGCGTTGAGGCTCTTGGCGGACTTCTTTCCGGTGCTCTTGTAACAGGTGTACTGATGGCAATCTTCATGTCCAACGCAGGTGGTGCATGGGATAATGCAAAGAAATATATTGAGACAGGTCATCACGGCGGAAAAGGCAGCGAGGCGCACAAAGCAGCCGTTGTCGGCGATACAGTCGGCGATCCGTTCAAAGATACATCAGGACCTTCCATTAACATCCTGATCAAGCTCATGACTATTGTATCCCTGGTATTTGCTCCTCTGTTCTTATCCATCGGAGGACTTCTGTAAACATCATTTCAGAAAAACAGTAAACCCATATTATATAAAAAAGCTCTTTGCAGAAATCTGCAGGGAGCTTTTTTGATGCGACAGACGGTGGATCTGTACGGATATGGTATTGTGTCATACTTATGATCCGGTTTACGGATTTTTTGTCCGTGCAGCCTGTTCGATCAGTGTCTGGTTTACTTCATCCTCGTAGGTCCGCATCTGCACCTGCATAGGCGTGGGATCATCGCTTAGCCGCAGCTGTCCGAAATGATTAAAGAAGATCAGTACGCCAAGGCCGATCCCGATGGAGTAGGAAATCTCCAGAATGGTAAAGCCGGAGGAGCTTTTTCCCGTGACAAGAGTGTAAAACTGGTTAAAAAGGCTGCCCATATCTACGTCATTATTAAAGGTCATAATGGAAAAAGCGGCACCGAAAAAGGAAACCAGGCATACAAAAAGGATTTTTATATACCGGAAAAGCTTCCCCTTAGCGGTGCTGATGCGGTAGGTGATGATAAAATCCGTTTCACCGATGGGAGAAATATCAATGGAGGGTTCCAGCTTCCGGATCTTTTTCAGAAGATCTGATACAGACATCACATAGCGTCCGGGCTTTTCCGCATCCAGAACAATTACAGGCATGACCCGCAGGCGATTGAGGATTTTGGGATCACTCATGGAAAGTGCAGCAATATCCTGAAGATATACATGTGGGGTGGTGACTTCAATGTTCTGATCCAGCTGCAGATAAAGAGTATCATTCATGAGAAAAACTCCTTTCCCGAAATATTATTTCTTCATTTTTGGACGGAAGAAGAGACTGGCCAGATAAGAGAAGATCAGGGCGGAGGAAACTCCGGCAGCACAGGCAGTGAAGCCTCCTGTAAAAAGCCCAAGAATGCCGTCTTCTTCAATGGCTTTTTTCATACCCTCCCATAATACATGGCCGAAACCGATCAGCGGGACGGAGGCCCCGGCACCTGCAAAATCCACCAGCGGCCGGTAGATGCCAACGGCACTTAACAGGGCGCCGCTGCATACCAGAAGTACCATCACACGGCCAGGCATCAGCTTTGTCTTGTCCAGAAGGATCTGGATCAAGGCACAGATAAGGCCGCCGAACCAGAATGCGTTAAAGTAGTCCATGCTCATACCTCCATATGCTCGATGACAACTCCGTGGGCAATACCCGGAATACTGTCACCTTCGTTAAAGCTTACTTTGGAAAGAAGCGCTCCTGTTGGTACAAAAAGGATCCGCTTCCATTCTCCGGATACGATCTTCGGAAGGATATAGGAGGCAAGGACTACAGCAGAACAGCCGCAGCCGCTTCCTCCTGCGTGAGTGTCCTGAGAAGGATTATCGTAGATCAGGATACCGCAGTCTTTATGAATGGGAGAAAGCCGGATATTTTGTTCCTCCAGAAGATCCAGGAGAATTTTCTGCCCGATGATCCCCAGATCCCCGGTAAAGACGGCATCATAATCCGAAGGCGTCCGCCCAAAATCCGAAAAGCTCCGTGCAATGGTATCACAGGCTGCAGGAGCCATACAGCCTCCCATGTTCATGGAATCTCTGAGACCGTAATCCATCACACGGCCGGCAGTAAGGCCGGTGATAGCAGCACAGCCTTTGCCGGAGCGCAGAGGTGCTTTTTCTCCGGGAGGAGATGTACTTAGGATACAGGCCCCGCTTCCGGTTACTGTCCAGGTGGCAGAAAACGGCCGCTGGTTCCCGTATCCCAGAGGAAAACGAAATTCTTTTTCCGCACTTGCGAAATGGCTGGAGGTGGCACATAAGACCCGTGTGCCGAATCCGGCGGTCAGAGCAAGGGAGCCGAGAGACAGCGCTTCCCCTATGGTAGAGCAGGCGCCGTAAAGTCCGTAAAAGGGAATTCCAAGTCCGGCGGAGCCGAAACAGGTGGCTGCTGTCTGAGCGAGAAGATCTCCGGCGAACATCAGATGGATATCTTCGGAGCTCAGTTTGGCTTTGCTTATGGCATGAGTGACAGTTTCTTTCTGCAGCGTGCTTTCCGCAGATTCCCAGGTGTCACAGCCAAACATGGGATCTTCACAGACCAGGTCAAAAAGATCTCCAAGAGGACCGTCCGCCTCTTTCTGACTGACGATGGATGCGGCACTTTCGATATACAGAGGCTGTGAAAAGGCAATGCTGGCTGCGCCAAGTCTGAGATTTTTGCTCATGATATCACCTCCAGGATCTTCAGGATATAATAGATCACACCCAGTCCCCAGGCGCTTAAGATGCCGTAGAGGATCACAGGACCTGCAATAGTAAAGATCTTGCACCCTATGCCGAAAACCTGTCCTTCTGCCCGAAACTCAATGGCGGATGCGGCCACTGAGTTGGCAAACCCGGTAATGGGAACAAGACTTCCTGCACCGCCGAATTTGCCGATCCTGGGATAAATACCAAAGCCTGTGAGAATGACGCTTAAGAGAATGAGAAGGACAGAACACCAGGTTCTGGAATCAGAAGCATCTGCACCGAGAGCCTGCGCTGTGTTGACGATAACCTGTCCGAGAAGACAGATCAGTCCGCCTGTGAGAAAAGCTTTTGCCATATTCAGCGGCAGACTGTGGGTGGGAGTAAGCTGCTTGACATATTGTTCATATTTTTTTTCGTTGATATTTTGCATATGGAAAATCCTTTCGTGAGATGGTAGAGTGACAGTAAGAATTACATCCAACCCATGGCATAATAAAACAGGGAACCCAGGATTTTTCCGGCAGCAATGGAAATTATTACCGGAGAAAGCCCCTGAGAGAGCTTCAGCCGTCTGGCAAAGACGGGAAAGACTTTTGCGATCTCTGCCAGTGCAAGGATCCAGCCGCCCAGGAAAATTCCGAAAAATACTCCGCAGACAGCCAGGAAAAAAGGTCCCAGCGGAATTCTGATCGGAAACAGGGTGACGACGGTTCCGGCAACTGTTCCCAGAAGTGTCAGATCTTCATAAAGAAAAATCTGGTCAGCTGTATGCGTGATACCTGCATAGCGGGGAACAATGGAAAGGCCGATCAGCAGTCCGGAGACACCTCCTGCAACGATGATCCCGGCACAGAAACCGATAAAGCACAGAATCAGCTGTTGAAGCATGGATAGAACCTCCTTGTAGGATTGTATGGGAATAGTATGAGGAAATATAAATTTTTTATGCGAAAATCTTAAAAAACAAGAATATCTGTACATTTACGGACAGAGATAGTATAATAAAAAGGAATATGGACAGCGGCGGACAGGCGCTGTCTTTCTCAATCAAAAGAAAAAACAGTGTCAGGAGGACGGATATGCAGGATGCTTTTTCACGTATGGAATTGCTCGTTGGAAATACAGGTGTAAAAAAACTCAGCAGGGCGAAAATTGCAGTATTCGGTCTTGGCGGAGCCGGATCACAGGTGGCAGAGTCACTTGCGCGCTGTGGTGTGGGGAGTCTGACACTGATCGATCATGAAAAGATCACATTGACGAATATCGGAAGCCAGGTGCTGGCACTTCATTCTACTCTGGGGATGAGCAAGGTAGAGGCGGCCAAGAAGAGAATCCGGGATATTGATGAGAATATTTTGGTGCATACCTACGAAACCTTTTATAATGAGGAGACTGCGGGAATGTTTGAACTGCGTTCCTTTGATTATATTGTGGATACAATGGGAACACTGTCGTCAAAACTGCTTCTGATCAGCAGAGCGAGGGAGGGACGTGTGCCTGTGATCTCCTGCCTGGATATCGGGGACAAGATAGACCCGTCCAGACTTGAGGTTGCGGATATCAGCAGGACCACAGCATGTCCGGCGGCCAGGATCATAAAAAAAGAACTGCGTAAACAGGGAATACGTAAACTCAAAGTACTGTATTCCAGAGAACAACCGGCAAAAGAAAAGCTTTTCAGACGGAGCAGAACTATGGTGAAGAAGCCTGCCAAAGGAAATATTTCCTTTGTGACAGGGACTGCGGGATATCTGCTGGCGGGAGAAGTTGTGCGGGATATACTGTCAGCCGGAAACGTTTCACACAGCTGACAGCAAATGAGAAATTGAGCGCAGATCACGGACAGATCCAGTTCATGAGCATGAGTCAAGGCGGAACAGTAATGTCTGCTTTACAGAAATAAAACAGAAAGACTGAGGAAACAAAAAGTGAATTCAGAAATCATAAAAAAGTTCTGCGATCTTCTTGGAGAAGAACGCGTTTTTACAGGCGAAGCAATGAGCCGTCATACAACTTTTAAGATCGGAGGTCCGGCGGATTATTTTCTGATGCCGGATAAAGGCACAGATGTGGGGCGTATCGTAAAAATCTGTAAAGAAAGTGCGATCCCTTATTTTATCCTCGGAAACGGAAGTAATCTTCTGGTAGGAGACGGCGGTTACCGTGGCGCGGTTATCCAGATTTACAAAAATATGTCTGCCGTTACCGTAGAAGGAACAGAGATCACCGTACAGGCAGGTGCGCTGCTTTCATCGGTGGCAGCAGCAGCAAAAAATGCAGCTCTTACAGGCTTTGAGTTTGCAGGCGGGATCCCGGGAACTATGGGCGGTGCGGTCGTGATGAATGCAGGTGCCTATGGCGGCGAGATGAAGGATGTTCTCACAGAGGTAACTGTGATGGATGAGGAGGGAGAGATCATTACCCTTCCGGCAGATAAACTGGAACTGGGATATCGTACCAGCATCATCAAAACCGCAGGTTATATCGTGCTGGAAGCAAAGCTGCAGCTGAAGAAGGGAAATCCGGAAGTGATCCGTGAGACCATGAAAGATCTGACGATCCGTCGTACCACCAAACAGCCGTTGGAGTATCCCAGTGCTGGAAGTACCTTTAAGAGACCGGAGGGATATTTTGCAGGTAAGCTGATCATGGACAGCGGTCTTGCTGGATATCAGGTAGGTGGTGCACAGGTTTCTGAGAAACACTGTGGCTTTGTGATCAATGCAGGCGGTGCAACTGCAAGGGATGTCCGCACGCTGATGGATAATGTCAGGGATATCGTTTATAAGAAATATGGAGTTACGCTGGAACCGGAGGTGAAGTTCCTGGGTGATTTTGAAGCCTGATTACCATTTCTGGTATATCGTTTTCAAAATAATTATACCACGTACTTGTCTGTGAATTCGATTGCTATAGGATACGAAACAGAGGGAACAGGAATGCGTATATACGCTTTACAGATAACGGAAGAAGAAATGGAAAGGAAGAGAGACTATGCGTTTTGTAATCGTTACAGGAGTGTCAGGAGCAGGAAAAACAGCTGCACTTAAAATGTTGGAGGATATGGGATATTTCTGCGTGGATAATCTTCCAATTCAGCTTCTGGAAAAATTTGCTTCTCTTCTTCCTGAGATGCAGAGTGAAAATGTCAGAAATGTGGCTCTGGGAATCGATGCCAGAAGCGGAAGTGCCCTTGATGAACTGGAAGTAGTTCTGGACCGTATGAAGCAGACAGGGTATGATTACGAGATCCTGTTTATGGATGCTGAGGATTCTGTCCTTGTAAAACGCTATAAAGAATCCAGAAGAAGCCACCCGCTGGCAAGAACAGGGAGAGTGGATGAGGGAATCCGCCTGGAACGTGAGAAAACGAAATTTCTCCGGAAACGTGCGGATTATATCATTGATACCAGCCATCTGCTTACCAGGGAGCTTCGTCAGGAAATCGAAAAGATCTTTGTGGATGACAGAGAGTTCAGCAATATCATGATCTCTGTGCTTTCCTTCGGCTTTAAGTATGGAATCCCGGCAGATGCAGATCTTGTGTTTGATGTCCGATTTCTTCCCAATCCCTATTATGTGGATGAGTTGCGTCCTCTGACAGGCCTTGATGATGAAGTGTTCAATTATGTGATGGCCAGTGATACGGCGAAAGCCTTCGCGGACAAACTGGAGGATATGATCCGCTTTCTGATCCCTAACTACATTAAAGAAGGGAAAACAAGCCTTGTGATCGGTATCGGATGTACAGGGGGAAAACATCGCTCCGTCACTATCGCCAGAGAACTTTTTTCCAGGCTTGCCAAATCGGATGAATATGGTATCCGTCTGGAACACAGGGATGCGGAGAAGGACAGACTTCTGAAAAAATAACTGCCGCGATGAAAAGTATGGCAGGGGAAACAGTAAAAGAGGGTTCGGGATGTCATTTTCGGGAAAAGTCAAAGAAGAACTTGCAGGACAGCTTAGTCTGGCCAGGCACTGTCAGGTGGCAGAACTGGCGGCACTGCTCTGTGGCTGTGGCCGTGTGGAAAAAATGTCGGATGGAAACAGGAAACTGTGGATCCAGACAGAAAATGAAGCAGTTGCAAGAAAAAGCTTTACATTATTGCGAAAAACCTTTAATATAGAGACAGCGATTGTTATCCGGGAAGGGTCTCATCTCAAACGGGGTAGGGTATATCTTGTTGAGGTTGCTGATCCTGTCAGAACAGAGGAAGTACTGCAGGGGACGAAACTTTCTGTGGATAACGAAACCGGTTTACTTGAAATGGATAATTCGCTTGTGGTTCAGATGAACTGTTGCAAGCGGGCATTTATTCGCGGCACTTTTTTGTCGTCCGGTTCGATCAGTGATCCAGAGAAAGGATATCATTTTGAGATCGTGTGTCCGGACAGCAGGAAAGCAGAACAATTACAGGGGATTATCCGCAGCTTTCACGTAGAAGCTAAAATTGTGGTGCGCAAGAAATCATATGTGGTCTATGTGAAGGAGGGCGCACAGATCGTTGACATGCTGGCAGTCATGGAGGCGAATGTAGCACTGATGGATCTGGAGAACATCCGGATACTTAAGGAAATGCGTAACACGGTAAACCGTAAGGTGAACTGTGAGGCTGCGAATATCAATAAAACGGTAAATGCGGCAGTGAGACAGGTGGAAGATATACAGCTGATCAGCAGAACTATTGGCTTTGAGAGCTTGAGCGATGGACTGGCGCAGATAGCCAGGCTGAGACTGCAGTATCCGGATGCTACACTGAAAGAATTAGGTATGATGTTGAATCCGCAGGTGGGCAAATCAGGTGTGAATCACCGGCTTCGCAAGCTGAGTGAGATCGCAGATGAGCTGCGGGAGAACAAGGAGGAGCTATTATGATTAAAAAACCAATCACTATCAACTTATCCACTGGACTGGAGGCAAGACCTGTAGCACAGCTTGTTCAGGTGGCAAGCCAGTTTAACAGTGAAATTTATGTTGAGATTGGCAAAAAAAGAGTCAATGCAAAGAGTATTATGGGAATGATGACCCTGGGACTTGACGCTGGAGAAGAGATTACACTGTCTGCCAATGGTGATGATGAGAATGCAGCGATGGAGAGCATTGAACAGTATTTAAGCAACCAGTAATCAGTTGGGACAGAGCAGTCCGCAGAAAAGGTAGAGTTCTGCGGATGTGGAATATAAAGGGATACAGAAGGAAAGGAAGACCGATTCCCGCTGTATCCCTTTCCGCTTCAAAGCACCTACAAATATGAAAGAGGAAGATTACCTATGTCAAAAGTATTGAAATTTATCGTACATTTTGTTGTGATATGCACACTGATCTGTGTACTGGGACTTGTTCTTCCGCCGTTCTTCGGGGTGAGAACAGTGATCGTGGATAAATCCGATAAGGCAACGAACCTCCCGGTCGGATCTGTTACATATGCGATTCCGGAGAAGAGTTCTGCGATCAGCGCAGGTACTCCGATACTTGTACAGAAAGATTCCGAGACATATAAATATACGATCACCAATCTCGATGCTTCCAAGGGAACCGGAACAGTAACAGATCAGTCCGTTTCCGGAGGAAAGACTTTTACCATTAAGGTTGGAGATTATGTTCCGAAAGTTGTAGTTACCATTGGCTATGTGGGATATCTTATGGTGGCTACAGAAAGCATTGAAGGTCTGATCATTCTTGGTCTGATCGTATTGTTCCTGATCATCCTGTACGTGATCGCAGAGCTCTGGAAGAAAGAGCCGGATGATATTGAGGAAGATGTGAATGATCCGGAACCGGGTTATGTGAAGTCCAGGAAAGAACTGAAGCAGGAAGAAAAAGCACGTGCCAGAAGAATGAAGGAAGAAGAAAAAGAGATCATTCAGGAAGAAAAGGCACGAAAACACAAAAATAAAAAAGCAGATAAGCGTAAGGTTCGCACAGGCGGTTTCGTAGATGAGATCGATGAAGAGGATGTTGCAGGCTATTCGGAGAATGGAAAGAAGGCTGCTATACAGCGGACTGCACAGACTGCCGCAAGCGAAGCTCATGCGGAACTTAAGAAAGAGATTGCAGCAGCCACTTCGGAAGAAGCAGATATGCTTTCCAGACTGGAAATGGCAGAACGTACGGTTGAAGAAAACAGAAAGCTGCACCCGGCCGGAAAGGTTGAAGAGGTTCCGGAAGAGGAAGAAGAACCGGTTACCATTGGAAGCCTTGCGATGCCGTCTTATTCCGCAGCGCAGCTTGCAAGCCGCGTAAAGAAGGCCGGTGATGCACCGGATATCGTTAAGGATGACATTACGAAGGTTACATTGTTTGATTACTCGGATATCATCAGTGGCGATGTGGGCGATATGGAAGAATAAAATAAGTACCTATTATATAAGAAGAAAATGGTTCAGAAATGAGCCATTTTCTTCTTTTTTAAAAAAAATCAAAAAAATTTAAAAAAAGGCTTGCATTCTGAAGAATCATCGTATATACTAATCCTTGCTGTGACATTGATAGCTATGAAGCGCGAGGTTGCTGCCACACTGGCAGGTTTTCCGTGGAGCGAATGTCAAGTTAGGAAACTGACGACAAGTCACTGTACAA
>ENA-OUQP01000531-OUQP01000531.1-human-gut-metagenome-genome-assembly--contig:-NODE-531-length-34470-cov-6.306988_pt1 | contig 34470 bp, 28 predicted proteins | sample MGYA00237951_ERZ548836 | MGnify/ENA primary metagenome ERZ548836 (study PRJEB26490, sample SAMN05194702) | human gut metagenome | biome: terrestrial biome; feature: human-associated habitat; material...
CTATAAAATAACATTTAATCATTCATTTTCCCATTCTTTTCTTTTACTATCAATACTACTTAAGTATTCATCTATATTATCACTAGTAATAGAATTCATTCTAAGTATTCTTGCAATATCTGTTGCAGTAACAACTAATATAGGGTGACCATCTTCAACAACCTCTTGATAAGCTTGCTTATCAACATAACTCGTTGTTATTAAAACACCAAACTGTCTATATCTAATTCTAGATATAAGTCTAGACATCTGTTTTACACCTACACCATTACTCTCAGCATAACACTTTGCTTCTAATGCACAATCAATCTTTAGTGGAGCGTTCACTTTACCACCACTGTTAATGGAATAGTATCCAATAGCATCTCTTCCACCATCTCTCCATGGACGAGTTAAATTGAAATCAACAAAGTGATTATCCATCTTCATCAATAAATCCATTGCACATGATTCAAAACCATATGGATTATCCTTATAATGTTCCCTAATAGCATCAACACACTTCTTGCCTTCATTGTCACATTGTAATTGATCATACTTACTAGGAATATGAATAATCTTAGGCGCTTTCAATGCTTCTATCCCATCTCTACCTTGAGAAATGAATTTTTTCCATACATCAGGTGCAACATCTATACTTGCCGAATGATTCTCAGACAAAGAGTTAATCCAATCTCTAGAAATACCTTTATCCTTAGTATCTAATATTGTGAAATAAGCTTCATAATTCTGAAATCTCTGACCATTCATTGAACGCCAGAAAGAAACTAAATCTCTATCTGGAGATATATTGCTATTTCCAGGTGCAGCTAAACCTAAGAACTGTATATCTCTTCCATTTCCAGTCTTCTTAAATACGAAGAAAGGTGGCATATCTTCTAGATTATTACTATTAAGTAAATCAAATACCTCTTCTAATAGTAGGTTACCTTTCTTCCTAGTATTTCTCATATCATTTCCAGGTTTTCTATTATCACCATAATATCTGAATACTCCTGTTTCCTCATCAAGAAAATCTGGCCATTCCAATTCTTCCATAGAAGTATATAAAATGACATAAGCAGGTAGTCTGCTTCTATCTCTTCTATTCACTTTTCTAAATCCACCAGCGTTTCCACATGGGAAAAGATGTGATAAAGGATCAGAACCTAGATTAGGTGCCGTACCACCTTTATAAACACAATCTATTTGTAAATCAGCATTTTGTAAGTCTTCAAAAGCAACTTCTACCATTATTTCACTTCCTTATATAATAATCTCTTATAAACATATTACGCTATGTTAATCATATCTAACAACAGTTGCATGTACAAGAATAAACTGAAATCCTTATTCTAGCCTCTAGTTTTAGTAATCCAAAAAAATAATATCACAACTAATACTATCAATTTCATCTATAATTAAACGTTTTTTAACATAATAAATTCTCCAATCAAATTAAAATTATCATTAATTTATGATGGTCTTTTTTATTTGATTATATGTTACAATATAATAATGAAATCATGAAAAATGAACTTACAATATTATAGTGCACTAAATATAGCATAACAATTTTAACATACTATAAATGAGGTGATATTTATGGCATTACCAGTAGGTGGGCGTGCAGATAAATCAGGAAATAAATATGAGCAGAATTGGGTAATCTACAATTTATTAAAAGTTATACAGGAAAAACTATCTTATGTAATCATAGAACCTTTAGGAGATTACGAAGACGGAGTTGATCTTTGGATTGTCTATAAGGATGGCAAAAATGAATTTCAACAATGCAAGGCACGTAACGGAAGTAAAGATTATTGGCAATTTGGTGACATTAACAATAGGGGATTATGGAATAAATGGAAAAAGCATTTAGATAGAGACATTAACAATATTGCATCTCTAGTATCTCCATTGCCCTTCACTTTACTAGAGGATATTATTTCACGTGCATTAAACAATGACAACAATCCAAATGACTTTTATAACATACAAATTAAAGGGTCAGGTAAAGACACTACGAATTTATTCAATGATATATGTAAACAGCTTAAATTTGACACTAACACTAACAATGGTCTTAACTCAGCTTACCAATATTTCAAAAAAATCAGAATTCATCAATGGCCTGATTTTGAATCAACTGAAATGATATTAGATATAATTGATTCTCTTTTTATCGGAAATCCTAATATTGTTATAGCACTATTACGCAACTTTATTGTTGAAAAAAATATATATGGTAAACCTATTACTGCTCATATGCTGAGACAATATCTACAAGATAATGGAGTATCTTTCAAAGACTTAGCACATGATAACCGTATATTACCAAACATAGAACGTTTAAATCGTGAATACCTTCATTCTTTTCATTCATTCTCAAGCGGAACGATTATTCGAAAAGAATCCCTAGAATGTTGGAAACATATAAAAGAAGGTAAATCTATTATTCTACATGGTCAAGCAGGAGCAGGAAAAAGCGGTTGTATTACTAATATTATTCATTTTTGCAAAGAAGAATCTATTCCATATCTAGCCATAAGACTAGACACGCACATTCCGACTGAAAATCTACAAAAATGGAGTCAAAAAATGGAATTCCCAGCATCAATTTCTCATTGTATGAATTCTATTTCTGCCAATAAAAATGCTGTAATCATTCTTGATCAACTAGATGCATTAAGATGGACTCAAGCAAACTCTGTTCAAGCACTAAATGTTTGTATGGAACTCATTCATCAAATTAACAACATCAATAAAGACCGTAACTCTAAACTGTCATTAGTATTTGTTTGCAGAAGTTATGATTTAGAAAACGACTTAGATATCAAAGAACTGTTTATTAAAGAGGATGATGCTAAAGATAGCGTTGAGTGGATGAAAATCAAAGTAGATTTACTTAGTAATTCAGATGTTTTAAAGATTATAGGTCCTTCATATAGTAATCTGAACAGTAGAATACGAGAACTCTTAAGAATAGCAAGTAATCTTTATATATGGGAAAACTTGGATGGTAGTCAAAACAATGAAAATATCAAAACAACATACCAACTAGTATACGAATGGAGAAAACAATTAGAGAATAGAGCTTCTTCAAAAAATCTAGATTCAAGCAAAATAATTAATATTATTTCACAAATAACTACTCACTATGATGCATATGGTAGATATCCAACCCCCCTTCCATCTCTAACTATTGATGTAAATATTGGAGGCTTCCTGATTTCTAGCGATTTTTTAATTGAGACTAACAATTCCATAGCATTTACTCACCAATCAATTTTTGATTGTTTTTTAGCTGAGCAAATGATGAAGAAGTATTTCGAAGGAAAACCAATCACTGACATCACAGGCAGTATAGAAAGCCAAACCCCAACCAAAAGATATCGAATGCAAATTTTCTTACAAGAAATGCTAATCTACTATCCATCTGACTTTCTTAAAATCGGTGAACAGATGCTTGAAAATGAAAATATAAGGTATAGCTTTAAATATCTATATTTAGAAGTACTATCACATATTCCAAACCCTGAAGAATGTATAATCGAGTTTGTCCTTGAACTACTTGAAAATAATCAATAGAAAACACCTGTTATCAATGTGATTATCAACAGTAATTCTCCCTACATCACTCAACTAATCAAAAATGGTACATTAGACTTATGGACAGAAGATATTCCAGAAACAGTTATAAGGTTATTCGAATCTATATCACCTAATTATAACAAAGAGCAAGTTCAATTTATGAGAAAATATTGTTTATCTGATGAAAACAATTCTAAGTGGGAGCGTTGCTTCTATGGAAATATTATTGAAGAATCAGACGATTTCTTCAAATTGAAACTAGAATACTTTTCTAAGAATACTACGCCGCTTAATTACATTATTTTTTCTGAAGGCTTTTTTAGTAATCCCATTAGAGCAATTAAAATATTAGCATTAATGCTTCAAATAAAACCAAGTTATAGTCAAGAAGAATCAATTTACAGCAAAACAGAAGAATCAATATTAGTTCACTCTGATACTTTTACGGACAACTATTCAACAGTTTTAGAGATATTATATCCTTGTTTACCAACTATTGAAGAATGCTCTAACAAAATAGACTTTAATAAAAACGGGTGGACAAATAAATATTTTAAGGAAGACACATTAAAAAGAGCGTGCATACTAATAATCAAAGCAGCTAACAGAGCATTTGCAAAAGCTGATTCAAATGGATTTATCGAATTCTATGAACCGTATATGGGTAAGGGGTATGATTTATTTAATGAATTAATCTTAGATGGTATGATTAATTTAGATAATAACTATGCTGATTATATACTAAACTATCTTTGCGAAGATATAACAAACAACTGTTTTGAACACTCTAGCGAACAGCGAGACGACTTATATTACACAAAAAGATTAGTTCAAAAATATTCAAAAATATGCCAACCCAATACTTTAAGAATTTTCGAGAGCAAAATTTCGCACTATATTCCTAATAATCAAAAAGAAGAATTAAAACAACACTATAAGTCATTTGAGAATAATACTGAAAATCAAGAAAAAAACAATAACAAAAATCATACTGAATATTACCCAATGTGGGGACACTTTCAATACGAAATCATTAAATCTATAGATTCTCAAAAAATCAGTAATGAAACAAGTAATTTGCTAATGGTATTAAATCGTAGTTTATCAAAATCCTATATGCCCTACGTCCACTTTCATGACAGTTATTCTGGAAGTGTTATATCACCAGTGGACAATAAAGAAATCTCCGCCAAAGCGTGGGTGAAAATAATACTAAACAATAAAATAGGTAAAAAAGGAAAAAGCAGATGGTCAAATGATAAAAAATGTTTTATTAATAATTCTTTAGATGATTTTTGTAGAAGCTTTCAATCATATGTTTCTAAAAATCCCGAGGAGATAATAGACTTATTATTAAACGAAAATAATCGAATTCGAAATGAATTTATTGAATCCTTTTTCTTTGGACTATCAATAAGCAATAAAATTATAGGTATATCTAGTGATAAAATAGAAAGAATCATTAAAAAATTTTACATTAATACGCCGAGCTTTTATAAAAATATCTGTCAAATCATTGAAAAGAACCCTGATAAACACTGGAGTAACCATATGATTAACTGCGTTAAAGATATCGCAACTAACAATGCTATTCTGGAAATAGATGATCCTATACTTACTGAACCGAGCATTGATTCTTTTTCTATTGAAACAAAAGCATTAAACTGTGTACGTGGAAAAGCAATTTTCACTATCTCTCAATTGCTACATTCAGATAAGAATTACTATTCTGTATTCAAAAATTGTATCTCAGAATTAGTAAATGATACTAATCCTGTAATTAGATATGCAACACTACATACACTATCGCCTATTTATAATATCGATAAAAGATGGGCTCTGGATAAAATTATGAAAATATTCAGTGAAGATTACACAATGATACAATTCACTAAAAACCGAGATATATTCTATTATTGTTATTCTGATCATCAAAGAATTATTAATCGAATAATAAGAAATGCCATGAATACCGATGAGAGTCGTTTATTAGAAACATGTGGATATTTAATAGTTGATATATATGTTCATTATGATGATTTTAACGATATACTCGACATATATCTACATAATGCCAAACTTCAAAAACACATCATAAAAATGTTGGTACAGTATTTCAAAATAGATAAATTCAGGAAAAAATGTAAATACTTATTGCTTCAAATACTTAACAGCAACGGGAACATTAATGAACACTGGATATGGAGAAATCTGCTTGATGAAGATATCTTAAATGTAAAAAAAGATGCTGATATCATAAATATGATTTCATCTTCAAATTTGCATCCTAAAACATTTAGAGATTTCTCTGAATTCGCATGCAAGCAAAAAGACATTAAATATCTTGCAAATATCATTTTTGAATCCAGTGAAAAGATGTTAAAATACGATATGACTACCCCAGAAACTCGTCATATTATTTCTACATGTTTATCTAGACTAATTTCTACTCTTTATTATGCAACAGCTTCTTCAAATTTAATAAAAGATAAAACTATTGCAAATAAATGCTTAGACATATGGGATGAAATTTACAAAACAGACTTTAATATTGCTAGTATGTTAACAAATGAAATAATGAACATTTAGTTATACTACATTATTCACCAATAACCCAACGTCAAAAAAAGCAGGTCCCCTCGGACCTGCTTTAGTGCGTATTAAGCTCTTTTTCTTCTAGCAAGAATGATTCCAAAAGCGGCTGCTACAAACATTGCGATATAAGCTGCAAATGTAGTAGTATCACCAGTCTTTACTGGATCTTTCTTAGTAGTAGTTTCAGTTTTGTTTGTTGTATCTGTTTTGTTTGTTGTGTCTGTTTTGTCTGTCTTATCTGTTGATGGTTTGTTTTCTGGAGTAGTAGGTTTTTCAGGTTCTACTGGAGTAGCATCTTTCATATATGTAGCTGCCCAATTCCAGATATGAGTACCTGATGCATCAGATGGATTATTTCTTAAAGTATAAATCCAAGACCAATGGTCACTGTATTTCACTGTTTCTTTAACACCATCTAAATTATAATCTTCTTCAAATTTAAGTTTACCACAAGGTCTAGTTTCACCTAATGAGTCAACTTTATCTTCTAAATCTACTGTATCATATAATGATAATTTATATTTACCATCTTTAGTTTCACTAGTAGTGAAGCTTGAATTGAATTCCTGTTCTACTCGAGTAGTAGTTAATTCAGCACCATCAGTTAAGATCTTAAAGATTCTCTGTGAACATACTTCTGACTTAACGCTAGAGTCTGTCTTACCCTGTACTAACCAGATAGCTGTCTTAGATTTCTTAAGGCTAGCTAATTCTTCATCGGTAGGAGTTTCTCCACCTCTAATTGCAGCTGTATCTAATGCTGGACAGTTGATCATAGCTGCAGAGAATAAATCAGGATATGCAATCAACATTCTAGTAGTCATATATCCACCAGCTGAACATCCACTTACTACAACCTTATTAGGGTTAATATTGTATTTCTTGATAACTTCTTCGATTTCTGTTGTAGCTTTTTCTAATAAATTATCTCTTTGAGCATAGTACCAAGTAGCCGGTGCCTGGAAACTCATTACATGAGCACCACCAAAGATGTTCTGAGCTTCATCCGTAGCCCAAGCAACAGTACCTCTATTTGCAAGCATCTGAGCAACGTTATTCTGAGTATTATAACCTTCTAAGTCCCCTTCACCATTACCATGGAACCAAACAACTAACTTATCAGCACCCTTTGCTTCATGGAACTGATAGTTGATTCCCTGAGAGCCTTTAACTGAAGTGAACTTTGCTGTTTCTTCATCAATAACAGTATTATCACAAGTGATTTCTCCAGTGATATCTTCTAAGTCTCTACCATCTACTGAAGTTGCTTTTAAAGCTTCATTCTGAGTAATAGTATAATTAATCTTACCTGGATAGTTTCTACTTTCAGATAACCAAGTTAAAGTAGCACCTTCTGATTCATTCATATAAAGTGTTACCTTACCACCTGCAACTTCTACCTTTTCAATAGTACGATCAGCATCACTATAAACTTTCCCGTTATTTGAACCAATCTGTACATAGTTAGTTGCATGAACTGTATAAGTATCTTTATCAGCGCCAGATACTTTTACACCATCACCGTAGTCAATTACAACTTTATTGACTACCTGCCCAGCATCTGTAATTTTTCCATATAACTGAGCTACATAATTACCTGCTGCCTGAACAGGTACGACAAACACCATTGCAACCATCATTGCAACACTTACAACAACTGAAAATACATGTTTCATCTGTTTCATGTCCATTTCCTCCTATAACAAATATATCAGAAAGAGCATATGAAAGCGATTGCATAAAACGTTTTTAGTTTTTAATTTATAACCATTATTTTTTCTAAACAAAAAGAGTTCATAAAATGAACTACTTTTGTATATTATCTAAGATTCCATATATATTTTCAAAAATCATGCAGAGATGATGTATTCTATCTGCAATACATTTATCATTTACTTCTATAAAGTTCTCATGTAGTTCTTTCTTCTTTGCTACTTTACCTATATAAAGATGATCTATTCCCCTTTCTTCCAACGATTTCATCAAAGTAATATACTCATCAAAATAACCTAATTCAAATCCTAAATTAGAATGAAAAAGAGATACAAAGAACACAATATCATCCGATGTCACATTAAGCTGCATTAATTGTTTCATAGGAATAGACTGATACATCTGGAAATCTATAGGAAGTATTGTATCTCTAAAAATCTGTTTATAAACAAGTAATGGTGCGATAGAACTCTCATCCCCTAATACCACAATTCTTTTCTTACCTTCTAGCTTACTCCATAACTCCTCATCACTCATACATGAACGATAAAGTGGTCTTGTACTCACTTCATAATAAATCTGATACTGTACAGCTGTGAAATTCTTATAACCTAAATCAATAGAATAACGTCTCAATGTTGACTTAGAAATATTCAGTTCTTCTAGTATATTATTCACTTTATATTCAATAATAGAATGACGATGTTCTAACAAATAATGAGTAATCAGATAAGTATAACCTTCTCTATCTGTTGTACTTTCTAACATATTCAACTGTTCTAATATCATAAGTATTTCTCCGCATAATAGTAAGTGATCTTTTGTATATAATAATCTAGAATCATATTCTCAAATACTTCATCTAATCCTTGAGGAATAGTTAAACCATAAGCATCCTGCAAATAATCATAGTGTCCTATAGTAATCATCTTTGGATTATTCTCTTTCATTTTATCAAGTAGCCAAGGGTTTAAGTCTACAATTCTTCCTTCCATACTTAATAGAATGACACAATCATCCTTCTCTGGAGTAAAGAAGTTTGTTTTATAGATACTGTCCTTCATAACGAGTTTACCCATTACATAGAAATCAGTCTGCATTCTAGTAAAGTAACTAGCCATCTCATCAGACCCAATAAGTATTATTCTTTTACTATTATGAATCATCTCACATACTTCTTTAACCCATGACATATCTATGAGTCTTTCATAATCTTCTGATTTAAGAATACTAGAAAATACCTTATGAAGCATCTCATAATCTTTATCATTGATTCTATTTTGTATCTGTACATAGCGAATACGCATATGACTAGAGAATAATGCTTTAAAGATCATATACTTCTTATAGCCATAAATACGAAAGAATCGATTTAAACTAGAAGTAGAAACAAAACATCTTTCTGCGAGTTCATTAATAGTTAAATAATCCAATTCATGTCCATTCTCTAATAGTCCTAAGGCAATCTGATAATTGATATCACGTACTTCTGGATTATTAATAAACATGAATAAGGCATTAAAAAAACAATTCATCCTATCCCTCCCTTACAGTTATCATACCATGAATTGTTTTTATACTTCATTTTTTTCAAATTCGTGCTTAAAAATGATTATTCATCCATATGGTATATACCATAATCATTGGATACAAAGGTAAAAGTCACTTCTGGAAACTGTTTAGACAAGTACTCTACCATATGTTCCATACCTGGTGCTTCACATGTCATATGATTAATCACTATAAGTGGAATATCATGATCTACTGCCCACTGGACACCTATCCAATTACTTACACCATCATCACTGACTAAACATGCATCTGCACCTTCTTCATACATTTCAAATACATCTGTACAAGCCCCTGTACCTATGCCTAATCTATGTATTATTTGAGTCTTATCTCCTATGATTTCTATACCTTGCTGGTGATATGGTTTAATCTTATTAATAATATGCTGTGCACATTCTTCTACTGTCATATTAATATCATGAGTATATCTATAATAAGAATGATCTTGTGATTCTTCAAAATCTAGACCTAATGTGTTAGCCCAGCTATCTCTAATGCCATATTCAGGATAGACATCCCACAAATCATGGCATCTATAGATAGTAATATTATGTTTCTTTAATAATGCTTCTTTTTCTTTTTGTGCTTTATATATAAGTGTAGGTAATGATGTAGATGCAAGATAGAATGGATTCTCATGTGAAATAATAAAATGTATATCATGTTCTACCGCATATTGAATCACTTTATTTGTCGCTACCCAGCAAGTGATAACTTTACTTATTTCTGTTTGAGCATCCCCAAACAATATGCGATCTCTTGTACAGCTTCTATTCACCCATTCACCTTGTGACTCTAATAAGTCTATGATATCTCTTATTGTCATATGTGTTCACTCCTTTCTTATAATTATACACAAAAAAAAGACATTCTTAATCAAGAATGTCTACCTGGATTGCATTAATTGTCATAAGGCTAGTAAAGTCATTAATAGATAATGTACCTACGATCTTTACTGTCTGTCCCTGTTTAAACTTATCAATCTTATATCCTGGAGTATAGATGATTGTATCAATACCACCTACATTAGGAATAAAGAAGCTTAACTTGATACGATCATAATAATCCTTTACAGGAGCACTATGAATCTTTAAACCTTCTATAGAAACAAGAGTCTTTTCCTGTCCTATGCCAAATGGTGATAATACCTGTAAGTATTCTTCTATATTTGTCTTAGATAAGTCTGAGATTTCTAATGGAATCACATCTTTTTCTGTACCATCATCAATATAATCTTCATTAATGAAATATCCAGCATTGATTTCATCCGCAATAGGTGCAACAGAACGGAATTTACCAGTACCAGGACAACCATAAACCAAATACTTAACCATCTTTTTCGCATTATTTAAAGATTCAAGGTAATGTGCCATCTTATAAGTAATAGAATCAGCCATAACCTGTTCATTATATGTCTTCTTGAATTCTCTTTGACGCATATTGTTTTTCTGTCTTGTTTTAGGTGTTAATGCAATAAATTCAATCGCATCAAAACGACAGTCATTTAATAAACCTAAAGTCTTCTTTAAATGATATCGATTAGAATTACGTAAAGGAGTTCCTTCAGCCTGAATACCAATACCTGCAAGAGAAGCTAAATACTGATTCTCTTTACCAAGTAATGTATTAATAAGCTGTAATACAAGTAAGCTCTGTGCAACATCTTCATCCTTATAGTGACCACCAGGTACTAATGGATATACATTGTCACCATCTCTTACTTCTAACTGATTTCCTAAGATAATATGAAGACCAGGACCAAAATCATCCTGAGGACCATCAAAGAATTCAAAAGCTGATTTCCCTTTAGCCATTAAGACACCTAGGAAAATCATTGCACTTTCTAATAAATGATGTAGTTCTGTACCCATGATACAAATATGAATCTTAGACTTAGAAGCACATGCTTCTTTAATGAGATTCAATGCTGTTTCACCATTCTCTAAATCTGTAAAGTTATAATAAAATGGTGTGTTGAGTGCTTCATAGTCTTCTTTTGTGAAGCCTCTATGTTCTACATATTTCGCAATAATAGGATTCACTTCATATGAATCCATGATTTCTTTAGTATGAGATAATTCAACTTCGTGAAATATCATTTTTTCACTCCCCTCTTTCCAAAACAATTATAACGAATGGTTCTCTAAAAAAAAAGTGTTACTTTCATTTACTCATTTTGAAACTTCTCAACACCTTTAATTCTATTATGTTAGACTATAGTCATGAGGAGGGGATTTCATGAAGAAAGATCAATATCAAATGGATATGACGCACGGTCCATTACTTGGTAAGATCTTAATATTTTCTATACCATTAATGTTTTCAGGGGTTTTGCAGTTATTATTTAATGCAGCAGACGTTATTGTGGTAGGACAGTTGGCTGGTCCACGTTCTATTGCGGCAGTAGGTTCTACATCTTCTGTTGTCAATCTATTAGTGAGTTTATTTATTGGTTTATCCGTTGGGGTCAATGTACTAGTTGCACGTTTTATTGCCTCACAAAGAGACAAAGATACCCATGAAACAGTACACTCTGCCATACTACTCGCAATTGTCTTTGGCTTGATCTTTGCGATTATTGGTGTAACAGGTGCAAGAATAATTCTAGAAGCGATGGGATCACCTGATGATGTCATCAATCTTGCAACAACCTATTTACGTATATATTTTGTAAGTATGCCCTTTGTCGCTTTATATAACTTTGGGGCTGCCATACTAAGAGCTATTGGTGATACAAAAAGACCACTTATATTCCTTATTGTAGCGGGTGTTGTAAATGTCATATTAAACTTAATATTTGTTATTATATTCAAGATGGATGTAGCTGGTGTCGCACTTGCAACATTTACGGCAGAACTTGTTTCTTCAATTCTTATTATTAACTGCTTGATGAAAACAAGTACTGTCATTCATTTAGATATTCATACTTTAAAGTTTCATAAAGATAAAGTGATTCAGATATTCAAAATTGGTTTACCTGCAGGATTACAGGGTGCTATCTTCTCTATTTCTAATATTCTGATTCAGTCATCTATTAACTCATTTGGTTCTATTGCGATGGCAGGTAATGCCGCAGCAGGATCACTTGAAGGATTTGTTTATCAGTCTATGAATGCTATCTATCAGGCATGTGTCACTTTCACAAGTCAGAACTATGGTATTAATGATAGAAAGAGAGTCGATAGAGTTCTAGCATTATGTATTGGAATAGTCACTGTTGTAGGACTTGTTTTAGGTAATCTTGTCTACTTCTTTGGGGATGAACTCATTCGTATCTATACAACAGATGTACAAGCTATCGCCTATGGTCATGAAAGATTATTATATATATGTGTCCCTTATTTCATATGTGGCTGGATGGATGTCATAGTTGGTTCATTAAGAGGTTTAGGTTATTCTACTATTCCTATGATTGTATCTTTAATAGGTGCATGTGGACTAAGAGTCCTGTGGATTCTTACTATCTTCCAATATTTCCATACACTTAATTCTATTTATTTATCATATCCAGTAACATGGGTTGTTACTGCAGCAGCCCATCTTATTACTTATATAATCCTAAGAAAAAAAGCTTTTAACTAAAAAAAGCCATTCAGAAATTTAATTCTGAATGGTTTTTTTATCTGGTAACTGTGCAATAATAATCGCAATAAACATAAGTACACAGCCCAATCCTTCTTTAATTGTAAGACTCTGACCTAAGATCACCCATCCTGCAAGTACTGAGAATACAGACTCCATACTCAACAAAATAGAAGCTACTGTAGGATTCATACCCTTCTGTCCAATAATCTGTAATGTATAACCCGCTCCACTTGATAATAATCCAGCATAGAGAATAGGTGCACATCCTGCCATGATATTATGCATAGATACATCTTCAAATAGAAACATAGGAATAGTATTTAATAATGCACATGTGAAGAACTGAATACAGCTCATCTTTACACCATCTACTAAAGGTGAATAGTGATCAATCACAAGAATATGTAATGCGAATACACAGGCACATGCACATACTAATAAGTCACCTTTACCTAAAGAAAGAGATCCTGTCATACATAATAAGTAAAGACCAATCACTGCTAGGACAACAGAGATACCAATCTTAGGACTTAACTTCTTCCCTAAAAATAAGCTAAAGAATGGTACAACAATAATATAAAGTGCTGTAATAAATCCCGCTTTACCTACAGTTGTATACTGAATACCAAACTGCTGCAGGGCACTTGCTAGACCTAATACAATACCACAGGCAATTCCACCAGCCCATAATTTTTTATCTTTGAAGTTCATTGTATGATCAAAGAAATAAATAAGTGGTAATAGAACAAGTCCACCTAAATAACTACGTAAGGCAGTAAAAGTAAATGGTCCTACATAATCCATACCTGCACTTTGTGCTACAAAGGCACAGCCCCAGATGAAGGCTGTAAGTAGTAGTAAAAAATGATTTTTATAACGCATGATTTCCCCCTCCTACAAAGGGGTATTCTACACGAAATCATCTCTACTTACAAAAGATATTTATCTACGATTACTTTTATTCCATCATGATCATTATCTAATGTGATTTCAGTAGCCAATTTCTTAATTTCTTCTGTCGCATTCCCCATCGCTATTGCTTTACCAGCACTTTGGAATGCTTCAATATCATTTCCACTATCTCCCATCATGACTGTATTTTCAATAGGGATATTTAAGTAAGATGATAGGAATTCAAGTCCTGCTCCTTTAGTAATACCTAAAGGTGTGACTTCAATAGCTGTTTCTTCTACCACAGCACAGCTGACTGGAAATACTTCTAGTTTCTTTAAAAGCTGATTCATTGCATCAACACTTGGATTATATAAACAGAACTTAAGGATTTCATCCTTATGTACTTCTGCATATTCATAAATATCCTCTACAATAAATGCACGGCTTTCAAACATAGATTGATAAATAGCCATATTGTAGTAAGGCATATTCTCTACATCTTTTTGAGAGGCAATAGAATGCGACGAATCTAGTAAATACAACATCACATCCTCTTTCTTCACAACATCCATCATCTGTGTAAATACATCTGTATCAAAAGAATGAACTTCTAATGGCTGATCATTCTTAAAATCATAGATCAAGCATCCACTTAATAAGATTCCATAATCACAGAAATCTAATTCACCTTCATAGTCTTTTAATTCTGCCAGCCCTCTTCCTGTACATAAACAAATACTCTGTCCTCTATTACTTGCTTCATTTAAAGAAGCTGATGTATTTGGCGAAATTGTCTTATCAGACTTTAGAAGTGTACCATCCATATCAAGTGCTAGAAGATATCTTTCCTTGATCCATCCATAATGCAGGCAGGCATTGTAGATACCATCCTTGTCAGCATCTGTCGTCACATAAGTAGCTTTCTTCTTTAATTCATCTATACCATTACCCATCGCAATACTTGTCCACTCTGGAATAAACATAGACAAATCATTCTTTTCATCACCAAATACGACAACATCCTTAACATCACCACCAAGATGTTCCACCATACGTTTAATACCCTTGCTCTTATCTCCAGGTTCTACAAACAAGTATTCCTTATGAAAACGACACCAAGGTAACTTCTTTAAAGATTCTAGTTTCTCTTCTTCACCCTTAAAGCAGGCAATATAAACCTTATAGATTTGATCATAATCACGTGGATCTAAACCTTCTACCACTTCTGTCTTCATATAAATATCATGAGTAAACTCAAAAAAACGATCATCTGGTGCAAGTCTTCTTGTTTTGTTGTCAGGAGAAAAAGCCCATATCAAACCCTTCTTCTCACATTCATCTATTAAATCAAGACATAATTGGTAATCCAATGGTTCTATGCCTTTTAACTGATCATCAATAGTAATTCCATTCCCCCCATCACTGATCATATTATGAAAACCTAATTCATGCATATAATCATGTGCCATAGCATAACTTCTACCTGTCGCAATCGCAATAAAATGACCCTCTGCTTCTAGCTGTTTTAAAGCATATTGTGTTGATTCAGGAATATATTGATCTCCTGGTGTACCTACAGCTAAAGTCCCATCAATATCAAAGAAAAAGTATTTTCTATTCATCATGTACCCCTCACTTTCGAGATACATTATACACGCATGAACATGCACGTTCTAGAATGAATAGTTAGAGTCTTCACATACCATATGTTCTGGATAAATTTCCATAGCATATGAAGTTGTTCCTGAACGATTTGGATAGAAGCGTCCTCTGACACTTCCTTCAATAGACACAGACTGGCCCTTTTCAAAATGGTCTACAACGTATTGTGCTTTTTCATCCCAGATCACACAACGTATATAATCATAACGTGGTCTATCTTCAGTCCCTCCTTTCGTAGTAAGTAAGAAAGAACCTCTTAATATTCCATTTCTAGATTCTTTCACTTCTGGATCAGATGTAATCTGACCTTGTAATTTAACTTCATTCATATTTTTATTCCTCCTTCTATATACTTATTCCCTAAAACAATTAGAAATTACTTAAGATTTTTTAAAAAAAGTTTAAATCCCTACAACCCTTATGGTATATAATGTTTAAAAACGGAGGAGATTATATGGAATTAGAAACAAAAGCAATCCATGAAGGCTGGAAGCCTGGTAATGGAGAACCTAGACAGTTACCAATTTATGAAAGTACTACTTTTAAATATGATTCAAGTGAAGAAATGGGTATGTTATTTGATTTAGAAAAAGATGGTTATTTCTATTCACGTTTACAGAACCCTACAAATGATGCAGTAGCAGCTAAACTTACAAGCATGGAAGGTGGCTATGCTGGTATGTTGACAAGTTCAGGACAAGCAGCTAACTTCTTTGCGATTTTTAATATTTGTGAAGCAGGAGGACATGTTGTTGCTTCTGGTAATATTTATGGAGGTAGTTATAACCTACTTTCAGTAACTATGAAGAAAATGGGTGTAGATGTAACTTTTATTAATCAGGATGCATCTGTAGAAGAAATCAATGCAGCATTTATAGAGAATACTAAGTGTATGTTTGGAGAAACATTATCAAATCCTACAATGGAAGTATTAGATATTGAAAAGTTTGCATCTATTGCCCATGCGCATGGTGTCCCTTTAATTGTAGACAATACATTCGCAACACCTGCGAATTGTCAGCCTATTAAATGGGGAGCTGATATTGTGACTCATTCTACAACTAAATATTTAGATGGGCATGCATCTGGTGTAGGTGGTGCTATTATTGATAGTGGAAACTTTGACTGGATGAGTCATTCACAAAAGTTCCCAGGACTCACTACTCCAGATGATAGTTACCATGGAATCACTTATGCAAAGAGATTTGGTAAAGCAGCTTATATTACTAAAGCCACTGCACAGTTAATGCGTGATTTAGGATCTATTCCTTCACCATTTAATAGTTATTTATTAAATATTGGAATTGAATCATTACCAGCACGTATGCGTGTACATTGTGAAAATGCCTTAAAAGTCGCTACATACTTAAAGAATCATCCAAAAGTCGCTTGGATCCACTATCCAGGACTAGAAGATGATAAATATCATGAAGCAGCTAAGAAGTATATGCCTCATGGTACATGTGGTGTTATGTGCTTTGGTTTAAAGGGTGATAAGAAAGAAGCAGTGACTTTCATGGATCACTTACAGCTTATTAATATTGTGACTCATGTTGCTGATGCAAAGACTTGTATCCTACATCCAGCAAGTCATACACATCGTCAGATGACAGATGAACAATTAAAAGAAGCAGGTGTTGATCCAACACTTATTCGTTTATCTATTGGTTTAGAAAATCCAGAAGACTTAATTAAGGATATCGAAGAAGCATTAAAGTATTAAAAAAGACTGTTCAAGTGAACAGCCCTGAAAGCAGAATTTATTTCTGCTTTTTATTATGCTTTCCATAAACCATGAAGATTGCAGTAGTCATAAACTGCTACAACTTCATCACCTTCACCAATATAGAATACAGCTTCAGGCTTGTCAGAAGGTGTTAACTGTTTGAACTGAGTACCATTCTTGGTTTCTAATACAATTAATGTAATGTAGTGTGCTTCAGTCATAGGATGTTCTACTGATCCTACAGATACTGTTACTTTATTATCTTCTACTTTCACTACAGGAACATGCTTTTCAACTGCGGCATCAGTTGTATTTGCTGTTAATTCCTTCATAGGTTCACCACAACAAACTACTGGTACACCAGTATCTACAAAATGAGTGATAACGTTACCACAATGTTCACAACGATAAAATTTCATATTCAATTCCTCCTTTATCTACTCCTATCATATCACTTTTTGAATATGACTACTAATGATATGCTTTCTTTTACAATATTTGAAAATAGAAATGTAAAAGTGTTGATTATAAAAGGTTTTTTTAAAGTGTCATTTGTGATTTTTTTACAAAATATTCTTGTAAATCTTTACAAAAGGCTTTATTATGTAAATGGAAATATAAATAGAAGTTTTATATGGAGGTGATACATATGACTAGTGATTTTAGTATTGCTGTCCACGCTCTCGTCTATTTAGGTAAAAACCAAGACCTTATTTCTAGTGATGAACTTGCAAAGCATATTTGCACTCATCCAGTACGTGTAAGACGTGTTATGATCAAATTGAGAGAAGCTGGCCTTATTAAGGCTAAAGCAGGTGTTGATGGGGGATATCGTCTTGATAAAGAAACAGATGATATTACTTTATCTGAGATCGCGAAATCTGTCTCAAATGATTATATCCATGTGACTTGGCACAATGGAGAAGATGGAAGAGAAGCCATTAAGGACTCTAAAGTAGAACAAGCCATTGATTCTATTTTTGTAGATCTTAATGAAGCGTGTGACAATTTGTTGAAAAACAAGACCATCGAGGACATTATGAATATATCGAAGTAGAAATGGTCTACAATCAAAAGAAGCAGCCTAGATGACTGCTTTTTTAAAGTCTAATATTAAGTTTAAAATAATGCCTCCTACAACCATTGCTGCACCAATTAAACTGATACCGGATATTGTTTCATGGAAGAAGATAAAAGCCCACAGAGGTGCTAAAATGACTTCTAACATACAAATAAGATTGGCTGTAAAAGCTTCTGTTCAAGAAATACCTAATGCAAGAAATATACCACCTAAACACATTGGGAAGAAACCATAACCACATACACCAAAAGCATCAGTGATATGGAAGTCAGGAAGTCCTCTAAAGACAATTAAACCTACTGTAAGAGAGAACATATAGGCAAATATTGTAGAAGAGAAGGCTTCAGCATCTTCTTTGTTGTTGAGGTAGAACTGCATTCCAAAGCAGGCTCCTGATGTAATTGCGAGTATATTTCCTAATAAGTGTGAAAATGAAAGAGTATCCGCAAAAAATAGTGCCATACCTATAAAGACAATCGCAATGATCCCCATTTGTCTTTTTGTCGGTAATTTACGTAAATCTATAGATTGATAAATCAATACAAAGATTGTTGATGAGTATTGTAATACAATCGCATTGGCCACTGATGTGAGCTTATTGGCATAAATAAAAGTCAAGCTCATAAGAAACTGAAAGACCCCTACTGTAATTGTCATTTTATTGAACACTAGTTTCTTATGATGAATAATCATACTCAAAGGTATTGCGACAATAGAACTCATCATTGAGAATCCCAGCCCACTTAAGTGGCTTGCACGTATAAATAAACCTGCAAGTGACCAGCAGAATGCTGTCATCAGCAGGAAGAACACACCTTTTGTACTTATTTTATTTTCCATAATACAGCCACTAATAATGCGATGATTAAAGGAATAAGTACCGGCACAACAACACATAAACCAAATAAAAGCATATTATTCATAAATGTTCACGCTCCTTTTCCCCATTATAGCATGCTATAATGAGGAAAACAAAGAGGGAGATGATTTCATGTGGGTTGTTGAAAGAATTGATGAAAAAGGGTATTATCATCTAGAAAACTTAAAGACAGGTGAAACCATTTTAAAGAGAAATCTGAATGCACAGGAAAATGATGTGTTAGATGATTGTTTCCATGTTTTACCTGAAGAAACAAGGAAGAGAAAACAAGAAGTGGATGATTTCTTCCACTCTCTATTATAGAGGTGAGTGAATGTTAATTAATATACAGAATCTATCTTATGCGATTGGTGAGAGACAGTTGTATAAGAACTTGAATATGATTGTAGAGGATACAGATAAGATTGCCTTAGTTGGTGTCAATGGAACAGGTAAGAGTACTTTATTAAAAATGATTGCCCATCATGACAGTCCTGCTATTACTTATAAGAAGGATCTAAAGATTACATATTTATCTCAGAATCCTGTATTTAGAGATAATGAAACGATTCTTAATGAAGCAAAACATATTCTTAAGGATGTCCCTGAATATTCTATTAAGTCTTCTTTAACACGTTTTGGTCTAGAAGATATGGATCAGGTGATTAGTACTTTATCTGGTGGTCAGAAGAAACGTTTAGCTCTTGCTATCGTATTACTAGAAGAATGTGATTTACTTATTCTAGATGAACCAACAAACCATCTAGATACACCAATGATTGAATATCTAGAAAAGTATTTAATAAAACGTTCTAAAGGATTACTCATGGTCACTCATGATCGTTACTTCCTAGAACGTATTACTAATAAGATTTATGAATTAGATAGAGGTGAGATTTTCCCTTATGTAGCCAATTATTCACACTTCCTAGAATTAAAGGCAGAAAGAGAAAACAATGCCTTACAGGCACAAAGAAAAAGAAACCTCTTCTTAAAGAAAGAATTAGAATGGGTCAGAGCAGGTGTTCAAGCACGTTCTACTAAGAGTAAAGACCGTTTACAGCGTTTTGAAGAATTATCTTCTATTGAACAGATCCAAGAAAAAGGAACTGTTGAATTAATAGATACTACAAGTCGTTTAGGCAAGAAAACAATAGAATTAGTGAATGTGTCTAAAAGTTATCCTGATAAAGTGATGTTTAAGCCATTTTCTTATTTATTTAAGAGATTTGATCGTATTGGTATATTAGGTCAGAATGGCTGTGGTAAAACAACATTACTGAATATGATTGCAGGTGTTATCACTGATTATGATGGTGAAATTATTGTGGGTGATACAATCCGTATGGCCTACTTCCAGCAACATTTCCATTATGATGATCCTACAATGAGAGTTATTGATTATATTAGAGAAACAAGTGATAATCTAGAAACAAGTGAAGGAACACTTAGTGCACGTAATATGTGTGAACGTTTCTTATTTGATGATCATGCACAATATACACAGATTGGTAAGCTATCTGGTGGTGAACAGAGAAGACTCTATTTATTAAAGGTTTTAATGGGTGCCCCTAACGTATTACTATTAGACGAACCGACTAATGACTTAGATATTGAAACTTTGAATGTATTAGAAGATTATCTAGATACATTTAAAGGTATTGTGATTACTGTATCCCATGACCGTTATTTCCTAGACCGTATTGTAGATGGTTTATTTGTCTTTAAGGATCAGGAAATTCATTATGTGAATGGTGGCTATAGTGCTTCTATTGATATCACTAATACTAAGAAAGAAACAGAATCTCAGAAAGAAGATTATCGTAAACAAGCTAAAGAAAATAGAAAAAGAAGATTAACCTTCAGTGAAAAGAAAGAACTAGAAGGAATGGATGATCTTTTAATGAATCTAGAAACTCGTTTATCTGAAATTGATGAGGAAATGGGAAGTACCCAGGACTTTGAAAAACTAGACGAATTAAGTAAAGAACGTGATGAAGTTGAAAAGACTTTAGAAGAAAAGAATGAACGTTATCTAGAACTATTAGAAATAGAAGAAAGCTAACGAAAAGAGGAATCCATCTGGATTCCTCTTTTGCTATATAAGGAGAAGCATTAGACTCATTTGAATAATTTATCAAACCCATCGTATTGATATTGAGTTCTTTTTATTATTAGACTTTTTATGGATTCAACATTTTATTAGAAATTTTCATTTCTCACTGAATATAAGATCGAATCTTACTATAATTGCCGTATTACTTATTTACTTTTCGGTTCGTTAGACTAGGAAGTCAAGTAACATGTCTTATATTTAATGTTTTATCTTCTGTCTTCTCTTTTCGCTTATATCATACATTATCATCCACACAAATGCAAGCGTTTACACACATTTTCATAAATTGAAAATCCATTGATAAATAGATGCTTTTTTCACAAATAAAATTGACGTTAGTATACACATACTATACAATACAACTACGCCAGCGGTAGAAGTACTCTAAGTGAGCCTACCAGCGCAAAAACCACTTGTCTAACAAGGAGTTTTTGTTTCCAAATGAAAAAGCTATGGCTTTTACATCACCATAGCTTTTCCTGCTGGATACTAGGATTACATCTTTTGGATTCAATTTCCAGCATCATAGATAAATGGGAAAACCTTCTTTACGGCCTTCCAATATATAGATCAACGTACCTTATTATATTCAGGAGCCATCTCCCGTTTCCACCTATCATATAAACCATACATTATCGATATTGCATATAAATCATTATTGGTGGATAAATACGTTTTTCCTAATTTAATTGAGTATCCTCAACGGATACTCAGTCGCAGTATCCCATTGGAATCTCTCCTTTCTGACCAAGTTCTTTGAAATGAATGTATATGTTAAGGAGGTCTTCCTCCTCTCTTTCTGTCTCAATTATACCCTAACAATTACAGTTATGCAAGCGTTTACATTCTATTTTTAAAAAATGAAAATACTTGTTTTATACAATTCTTTTCACTATAATGACATTAGTTATATGACTGACGGAAGTGGAATTGACCACAGGGAGTATAATAAATCAAATGAAGAAGCCGACCGTCTGGGCAAAGAAGCCTGGAGTATGTGTCGGCTTCTTTTTTTGGAGGAATCTATGAAAGAACTAGAATTAAAGTATGGCTGTAACCCTAATCAGAAACCAGCTAAGGTATTTATGGAAGAAGGAGAACTTCCTTTTACTGTTTTAAATGGTAAACCTGGTTATATCAATTTATTAGATGCTTTTAATAGCTGGCAGTTAGTCAAAGAATTAAAACAAGCAACAAAGATGAGTTGTGCTGCAAGCTTCAAGCATGTCTCTCCTGCAGGTGTGGCTATTGGTACACCTTTAACTGAAGTAGAAAGACAAATGTATTTTGTAAAAGAAAGTGCTGAAGTGTTAAGTCCTATCGCAAATGCATATATTAAAGCAAGAGGAAGCGACCGTATGAGTTCATATGGTGATTTCTGTGCCCTTTCTGATGTATGTGACGAAGTGACTGCTAAACTTATTAATCGTGAAGTGAGTGATGGTATTATTGCCCCTGGCTATACTAAAGAAGCTTTAGAAATACTTAAAAAGAAAAGAAGAGGCACTTATTGTGTATTACAAATGGATCCAAACTATGTACCTAATCCAGTAGAAATTAAACAAGTATTTGGTATTACATTCCAGCAAGGCAGAAATAATTGTGTAATCAATGAAGAGATGTTCAAGGATGTTGTGTCTAAGAATAAAAATATTCCTGAGCATGCTTTACATGATTTGATTCTTTCTATGATTACATTAAAGTATACACAGTCTAATTCTGTATGTTATGTCAAGAATGGTCAGGCTATAGGTATTGGTGCAGGTCAGCAGTCTCGTATTCATTGTACAAGACTTGCTGGTAATAAGGCAGATGTATGGTTCTTACGTCAGCATCCAAAAGTTTTAGGTCTACAGTTTGCTGATGGTTTAAAACGTGCTGAAAAGGATAATACAATTGATGCCTATGTATCAGATGATTATGAAGATGTACTTGGTGATGATGTATGGCAGAACTATTTCAAAGTAAAGCCAGAAGTATTCACTAGAGAAGAAAAGAGAGAATGGTTAAAGAAGAATACTGATGTCGTACTCGGTAGTGATGCATTCTTCCCATTTGGAGATAATATTGAACGTGCTCATAAGAGTGGTGTGAAGTATGTAGGTGAACCAGGTGGTTCTATTCGTGATGATCATGTTATTGATACTTGTGATAAGTATGATATGGTACTCGCATTTACTCATCAAAGATTATTCCATCATTAATCCTCTACTTTTGTTGTAACTGTGTTATAATGCACTTTATGAAAATAAATGAGAATGTAAAAATTAAAGAACTCACTACAATGCGCCTAGGCGGTCTAGCGCGTTATGTGATTGAATTAGAGACCGTAGAAGATGTAGAAAAAGCTTACTTATTTGCAAAAGAACATCAATTACCTGTATTTATTCTAGGTACAGGAAGTAATGTAATTGGAAAAGATGAAGGTTTCAAGGGGGTTATTCTTTTAAACCGTATTAAAGGTATACGTTTTATTGATGAATTGACGATTGATGCAATGGGTGGAGAACTACTTGATGATTTAGTTGCTTTTACTACAGAAAAGAATTTATCTGGTATTGAAGCATTAAGTGCTATTCCTGGTACTGTCGGTGCTGCACCTGTCCAAAATGTAGGAGCTTATGGTCAGGAAATAGAACAGGTATTAGAGTCTGTACATGCTTATGATTTAAAGGAAGAAAAGTATGTAACCATCAAGAAAGAAGATATGAATCTAGGATATAGACAAAGCATCTTTAATCAGGGTGAAGATGCTGGACGTTATTTGATTATTTCTATGAGAATTCATTTAAGTCACAATACGCTTACTCCTCCTTTCTATACTTCTTTACAGAGTTATGTAGAGGAACATCAGATTACTGATTTCTCTCCTAAGTCTATTAGAGAGATGGTTACTGAAATACGCTGGTCTAAGTTACCTAAACCAGAAGAAATGGCTAGTTCTGGATCATTCTTTAAAAATGTTTATTTAGATGATCGAGAAGCAGAACGTTTAAGAAGTATGAATGTACCGGTATGGGAAGGTAATAAAGTCCCTTCTGGATGGTTAATAGACCATGCTGGATTAAAAGGCAAATCATTTTTTGGTATGCGTGTATCAGAAAAAGCTGCACTTATCTTAATTAATGAAAATGCACAAAGCTATGTTCACTTAAAACAGGCAAGAGAAGAAATTGTTTCTATTATTGAAAAGAAATATGGACTCACTTTAAAACAGGAACCTGTTGAACTGGAATAAGATTTATTCCAGTTTTTTTGTGTTCTTTCTTATGATATAATTAGTTAGATTAGGAGGAATTGCTATGTTATTTATCACTGACAATGAATTCGAACGTGTTGTATCTAGAGCACGTAACCGTGATATTGCACGAGAATATTATCGAAGAGACTATGTTGTAAATGTTTCTATCACTATAGATAATCGTGGTTATTATCATATATCTGGTAAAGTTATGATTAATGGTAATATCTATCTTCCCCGTGTTCTTGTGAATCCCAATTCTAAAATAGTATCAACAGACTGTAATTGTATATATGCTGATGAATATACAGCCTGTGGACATATAGGAGCTCTTATTTTAAAGGTTCAGGAGTTATCTCCCAATACATTCCCTTATCGTTATGCTGTTGATTTAGAAAAGCGTGCACAGGAAGAAAAGAAAAGTGCTATGAGAGAACGTCTTTTATGGGAACAACAGATGGCTGAATTTAGAAGAATGGAAAGAGAAAAGGAAACCAATGCTCTTACTGATTATATTAAGAATCAGTTAGTCAATCAGTTTACACCGGTGGATTCTACACCAGTTCATTTAAAACTGCTTCGTGCAGATAGTTGGAATTTTAATATCACATTTAAGATAGGACGTGCAAGAGATTATATCGTAAAGAGTATTCCTAACTTTGTGACACAGATGCAGAATAATGAATATCATGCTTATGGGAAGACTTTATCTTTTGTTCATAATCCTGATATTCTAGATGAACCATCTAAGAAGATTTACCAATTTATTCTGAGATTCTATCATTCACATCTTGCTAATAATAATATGCTATTCATTGACAATGAGAATATTGATGCTTTATGGGAGTTACTTACAACTATTCCTGCATCTCTTCATGCTTTTAAATGTATAGAAGATGAATTACGTCCTATGGTATCAGTGACTAAAGATAAACATGATACAATTCTAGAACTAGAAACAAATATAGCCCCTTATTTTGCTGGTAAGAAGTGTTTATATCAATATATACCTTCACAGTTTACTATAATTCGTTATCCTTTTGATAAACAGGGTGTGACTATTGAGTTGTTGAATCGTTTTGATACATTACAGCGTCTTTATGTAGCACATGAACAGTTAGAAAACTTTACTCGTTATATTATTTCTCCTACAAAGAAATATATTGATTATGTAGGTTTAGAGGATACAATCCAAGAAGAATCACATCTAGAAATTTATGCAGATGTAGATGAAGATGAATATGCTTTAGTTAACCTCATTGGAACATATGAGGATGGAAAACGTGATCTTCTTAAAGAAGATATACCTCATTCTTTAAAAGCAGATCTTATTATTGGTTTCTTAGAGAAATACAATCCTGATGATATGTCAGGACCTATGCGTTTTGATACACATCGTGATGAAACTATAGATATGATTCATGATGGTTTAGGACATCTTAATAAGATGACAGATGTGTATGTATCTGATTCTTTACAAGCGATTGGTTCTAAGAAGTCTATGAACTTGTCTGTTGGTATTAAGGTATCTCATAATTTATTAGAAATGGACTTAGATTCTTTAGATGTGCCTAAAGAAGAATTAGCTGATATTATTGCAAGTCATAAGAAAAAGAAACGTTATCACCGTTTAAAGAATGGTCAGTTATTATATATTGATACACATGAATTAGATGAGTTAGGTAATATGATGGATCAGTATCATATTCTACCTAAAGATATTTCTGAAGATGGTACAATTGATTTAAATCTAAATAGAGCGCATCAGATGGACTTAGCAACACAGGACTTCCAATATGTACAGGTCAATCGTGAAGAATCATTTAAAGATGTATTGGATCACTTAAAGAACTATACGCATCATAAGCATCCATTAAATGAGCGTTATGATACAGTTTTAAGAGATTATCAGAAAGAAGGTTTCCAATGGCTTTCTACTATGAATGATCTTCATTTTGGTGGTATTCTTGCAGATGATATGGGTTTAGGTAAAACCATCCAGATCATGAGTTTATTAGAAAGTAATGAACATCACTTCTCTATTATTATTTGTCCTGCATCATTGATTTTAAACTGGTTGGATGAGTTTAATAAGTTCTCTTCTCATTTAAAGGTTACTTGTGTAATGGGTAGCGCAAAAGAACGTAAAGAGATTATTAAAAACTATAAGCAGTTTGACGTGATGATTACTTCTTATGATTATATTCGTAAGGATTATGAACAATATAAGGGCATTGTATTTGATTTTATCGTTTTAGATGAAGCACAGTATATTAAGAACCAGAAGACTAAGAATGCGATTGCGGTGAAATCATTAGCAGGTAATCAGCGTTTTGCGTTAACCGGTACACCTATTGAAAACTCACTTGCTGAATTGTGGTCTATTTTTGATTTCTTGAATAAAGACTACTTATATAACTATCGTTATTTTAAATCTCATTATGAAGCACCTATTGTAAAGGATCATGATGAAGAGGTACAGACACAATTACAGAAGATGATATCGCCTTTTGTATTAAGACGTACTAAGAATGAAGTATTAAAAGATTTACCTGATAAAATTGAAAATACTGTATTGGTTGATTTTAGTGAAGAAGAGAAGAAGCTCTACTTAGCACATTTAGCACAAGCGAATCAGTTATTAAAGACATTAGATGGGTCTAAGGACCGTATTCAGATTCTTGCGATGTTGACAAAGTTAAGACAGATCTGCTGCGAACCTCGTATTGTCTTTGATGATGTTAAACATAAGTCTTCTAAGATGGAAGCCTGCTTGAATATTATCCAGACATATAAAGATAATAATAAGAAGATTATTGTATTTTCATCATTCAAGAGCTTACTTAATCTTCTTGCAGAAGAATTAGATAAGAGTAAAACATCTTATTATATGTTGACTGGTGATACTGATAAAGCGGATCGTAAAGGTTTAGTAGATGCTTATCAGAATGATGATACAACAGTATTCTTAATTAGTTTAAAAGCTGGTGGTACTGGTTTAAACTTAACTGCTGCAGAAGGCGTTATTCACTTTGACCCATGGTGGAATATGTCTGCACAGAACCAGGCAACAGATAGAGCCTATCGTATTGGACAGAAGAATAAAGTATTTGTATATAAGTTAATTATGGCTGATTCTATTGAAGAAAAGATTCAGACATTACAAGCTGCTAAGAAAGATCTTGCAGACCGATTCGTAGAAGGCAACAGTGGTTCTATTACAACTATGAGTGGTGAAGAAATCATGAGTCTATTTAGCGAGGATTAATTATGAAGAAGATGACTATGGCCGATATTGCAAAAGTTGCAGGTGTTTCTAAGACAACTGTTTCTCGTTATTTTAATGGTGGCTATGTAAAAGAAGAAACACGTCAGAAGATAGAGAAGATTGTAAAAGAATATGATTATGAACCTAATGTGCTTGCTGCAAATTTAAAAGCCAACAAGACACATACTGTTGGTATTGTATGCCCTACTCTTACTTCATATGCTTCTAGTCGTATGATGATGAATATTGATCAGTTCTTAAAGAAACATCATTATACAACTGTAATTATTAACACAAATCATGATGAACTCGATGAAATCAAATCTATTACTAAACTTATGCAGCTAAAGGTGGATGGAATTGTCCTGCTTGCAACATCTATCACAATGGCACATAGAGATATTGCCTCTAAGAGTTCCATTCCTATTGTGTTTATGGCGCAGGCCTACGATGATGGTGTAAGTGTTATTAATAATGATTATGAAGCAGGTTATACGATTGGTGAATATATTTATTCTAAAGGTCATAAAAAAGTCGTATATCTAGGAGTAAGTCGAAAGGATGTGGCTGTAGGAATGATTCGTAGACAGGGCGTTTATGATGGATTACAGGATGTCCATCCTCATTTCTTAGAAACAGATTTCTCTGTAGAAAAGACAATGGATAAACTCAATGATTATTTATTACATCATACACCTCCTACTGCCATTATTTGTGCAACAGATACAATTGCGATGGGATGTATGAAGGTTTTAAAAGATCATGGATTACGTATTCCTGAAGATGTTTCAGTAACTGGTTTTGGTGGTTATTGGACATCTAGTGTTATATCTCCTGCTCTGACTACTATTAAGTTTCATTATGCATATGCAGGTCAAATGGCTGGTCAGATTATTCTTGATATGATTAATGAAAAAGAAGTAGAACATGCTACACTTATAGACTATACATTTATAGAAGGAGAAAGCGTCAGAAGTATCTGATGCTTTTTTATAAAAAAAATATGGTATCGGTTTCATATTTTTGTTGACAAAGCATTACATATGACTTATGATACAAATGTGGAATCGGTAACATACTGATGGAGGAGGAAATTTTATGGACCACAATAAAGTCGCAAAAGAAGTCATCTCCCATGTGGGAGGACCTAAAAACATTAAAAAAGCGTTTCATTGTGCTACGCGTTTAAGATTGATGTTGAAAGATCCATCATTGGCAGATGAAAAAGCATTAGAATCTGTAAATGGAGTAAAAGGTACATTCCTAGTACAGGAACAGTTCCAGATCATCTTTGGAAGTGGAACTGTCAACCTTGTTACAGATGAAGTATTAAAAGAACTAGGTATGGAATCAGAAAATGAAGCTGATGAAGAGATTGTAGAAAAGAAGGGAAATCCAATCAGCCGTGCTGTAAAAACATTAAGTGATATCTTCGTACCTATCGTTCCAGCCATCGTTGCTGGTGGTTTATTAATGGGGCTTAACAACGTATTAACTGCCCAGGGATTGTTTTTCGCAAATAAGAGTTTAATTGAAGCATATCCAATGTTTAAAGATTTTGCATCAATTATTAACTTATTCTCTAACGCTGCATTCACATTCCTACCAATTCTTGTAGGCTTTAGTGCTACTAAGAAGTTTGGTGGTAACCCATATCTTGGTGCTGTCATGGGTATGATCATGGTACACCCTGATTTATTAAACTGTTATAACCTTGGTAAAGTTACTACACCTTATTGGAACCTATTTGGTTTAAAGGTTGCAGCTGTTGGTTATCAGGGAACAGTTCTTCCAATCTTATTTGTATCTTGGTTAATTGCTAAACTTGAAACTAAGCTACATAAGATTACACCTTCTTGGTTAGATAACTTAACTACACCATTATTGTCTGTATTAATTACTGGATTTATTACATTCTTAGCTGTTGGTCCTGTATTAAGAGAAGCAGGTAATGTACTTGCTGATGGATTACAGTGGATCTATTTCACACTTGGTCCAGTAGGTGGTGCAATCTTTGGTTTCTTATATGCACCAATCGTTATTACTGGTATGCATCAGAGCTTTATCGCAATTGAAACACAGTTACTTGCAAGTGCTGCACATAGAACATTTATCTTCCCTACTGCTGCAATGAGTAACGTTGCACAAGGTGCTGCAGTACTTGCTGTATTCTTCTTATCTAAAGATCCAAAACAGAAATCATTATGTAGTGCGTCAGGTATTTCTGCCTTACTTGGTATTACAGAGCCTGCTATGTTCGGTGTTAACTTAAAACTTAAATATCCTTTTATCGGGGCCATCTGTGGCTCAGCTGTTGGTTCTGCATGGATTGCAGGTACTAAAACTCTAGCAAGTGCAGTAGGTACTGCTGGTCTTCCTGGTTTCATTTCTATCCCACCAGAAAGCTGGGCTAACTATGGTATTGGTATGGCATTATCTATCGTAGTCGCATTTGTAGTAACTTGTATCCTACATAAGAGAAATGTAGAAGGTAAAGAAAGCTTAGCAGCTCCTATGAAGGGTGAAGTCGCTCCTATTACTGAATGTCCTGATCCAACATTTGCGTCTCAAGCAATGGGTGATGGTTTCGTAGTATTCCCTGAAGACGGTAAGTTCTATGCCCCTGCAAATGGTGAAATCACTATGACTTTCCCTACTAAGCATGCATTTGGTTTAATGACAAATAATGGTACAGAAATTCTTGTACATATTGGTTTAGATACTGTTGAATTAAATGGTGAACCTTTCAATATGCACGTAAAAAAAGGTGATAAAGTAAAGAAAGGTCAGCTACTCGTTGATGTTGATTTAAAAGCAATTGAAGAAGCAGGTAAGAAAACTGCAACTGCAGTTGTTATTACAAATAGCAAAACAGTGAAGTTAATTAAGAGTGGTGCTGTTGATGCAAAAACAAATATTGTAGAAATAGCGAATCCAGTTGTAGAAGCTAAGGCTGCATAAGGAGATTTTTATGAAGGAAATGTATAAACTAAAATATCATCTAGAACCTGTATCCGGATGGATGAACGATCCTAATGGGCTTGTAGAAAAAGATGGAGTATATCATATCTATTATCAGTATTCTTACGAACCTGAAGGTGGATTAAAGTATTGGAAACAATTCACTACTAAAGATTTCCTTCATTATCAGGATGAGGGGATTGCCCTCTCTCCTGATCATCTTCATGATCAAGGAGGTGCTTATTCTGGGTGCTGCTTCAATGATCATGGATTATTACGTTATTTCTATACTGGTAATGTGAAGTTGCCTGGCGATTATGATTATATTAATGCAGGTAGAGAGCATAATGTGATGATGGTAGATTCACAGGATGGGCTTGTATTAGATCATAAAGAAGTGCTGCTTTACAATAAGGATTATCCTCAAAACATGTCCTGCCATGTCAGAGATCCCTTCATTTATGAAAATGATGGTATGTATTATATGGTTTTAGGAGCAAGAACACTAGATTCACATGGTTGTGTGATGTTATATACATCAAAAGATTTAAAGAAGTGGGATTACATGAAGACTGTTAACTACCATAAACCTTTTGGGTATATGTGGGAGTGTCCGAATTATTTAAGTTTCGAAAAGAAGAAGTTCTTATTCTGTTGTCCTCAGGGACTAGAAAGCCATAACTATGATTATGAAGCTATTTATCAGAATGGATACTTCCCTCTTACAACAGATTTAGAAAAGGATTGTGTTTTAGAAGACTTTGTAGAATTTGATCATGGATTTGATATTTATGCCCAGCAGTTCTTCAAAGATGAAAAAGGGCGTATGATCATGGCAGGTTGGATGGGGCTTCCTGATATTGATTATACAAATCCGACTGTAGAAGAAGGACGTCAGCATGCCTTCACTCTCTTTAGAGAGATTACTGAGCATGAAGGTAGACTCTATCAGTTCCCTATTGAAGAATATAAGTCTTTAAGAAAAGAGAAGAAAGAAGTACAGGGAACATCTCTTACAATGAATACGTCTTGTTTTGAATGCCATATAACTGACCTTCCTCAGTCATTCAAACTTCATTTAAGAGGTATAGATATGAATTATGAAGATGGTCTTCTCACTATTGATATGAATCAAAGCGGTTCAGGTCGTAGTGTGAAACATATTAAAATCCCTGAAATAAATAATATTACTTTGTTTAGCGATACATCTTCTTTAGAGTTTTTCTTCAATGATGGTGCTTATGCCTTTACTACACGCATTTACGACAATTCAGATACTATTGAAATTATAAGTAATAAAAAAATTGATATGACTGCTTATCAATTAAAAGATATTGACTTAGAACCTGCCAAATAGGCAGGTTCTTTTTTAGCACTTTATAAAAGAAAGTGCTAATTTTTAGCACCCAAGTGTTGACAATGCTAAAAGAGTGACTATAATAATAGTTGTAATCGATAGAGAGGTTACTAGAAACAAGAAAAAACGTTGAGAGAGGCGAACAAATATGAGATATTATCCAAGTTTTAGTGATGTGTTTGATGATTTATTTGATTCAGGAGCAAGTACTCCTACAAAAGTAGCGAGCATGTTATGTGATATTCGTGAAACTGAAAATACTTATGAAATGAATATTGCGCTTCCTGGATATAAGAAAGAAGATATTGCTTTAGAACTTAAGGATGGCTACTTAAAAGTATCAGCATCCAGCAATAAGGAAAAAGAAGAAAAAGATAAAGCTGGTCGCGTTGTAAGACGTGAAAGATATAGTGGTAACTGTTCAAGAAGTTTCTATGTAGGTGAAGGATTTACTGAAGAAGATATCAGAGCTAAGTTTGATAATGGTGAATTAATGATTTCAGTCCCTAAAGAAGCTCCTAAGAGAGTTGAAAAGAAATCAATTACAATCTATTAATAACACGAGATGAAGAATCCCATGTTTAAATTTGATAAAGGAGATGTTATTTATGAGATTTTTACCTGGTTTCTATGATGTGTTTGATGATATGTTTGATGATGGATGGATGAGTCCATCAACCAATGCAATGCAATGTGATATCAAGGAAGTTGATAACAACTATGAAATGAATATTGCGCTTCCTGGATATAAGAAAGAAGATATTTCTCTTGATTTGACTGATGGTTATTTGACTGTTGCAGCCAACACGAATCAGGAAAAGGAAGAGAAAGATAAGAATGGCAAGGTTATTAGAAGTGAACGTTATACAGGTAGCTGTTCAAGAAAGTTCTATGTTGGTGAGGGTTATAAAGAAGAAGACTTTACTGCTAAGTTCAACAATGGTGAATTAATGATTACTTTCCCTAAGACCGAACCTGAAAAGATTGAAGAAAAGAAACCTATCATGATTGAATAGGCATTTAAAAAGGAAGCGAGAGCTTCCTTTTTTCATACTGTACGCATATAGTTGTAGACTTGTTTCTTGAAAGTTTCCCAGTTCATTGATCCAAACTGCCCTTCTATCATTGGTCTAGGACAGTCTTTCCCTGACCAGTCATGATGCATACGGAGTTGATCTATACTAAGGTTATATTGTTTTAAGAGTGTTGCTGCAAGTTTAGCAGCATTTTTTTCTGCAATATATAAATGACCATCTGAATTGACACATATCTCTATCGCAATAGAAGCACTATTGCCTGGCATCACACCATCTCCTGCATGACCTGCCTGCTGATTAAGAGGCAGTGATTGATAGATGCTGTGATCGTCCACTGTATAATGCCAGGATGCTGCTCTTACATTACCTGTATATTGAAGTTTTGCATGACTTAAAGCATTCGCTCCTTTGTTTGTATTATCTGTAGTATGAATCGTAATATACAGTGGTCTCATTGCATAATGTGTACGATGGCTACTTGTTTCAGGAATCATATAGTCCTTATTAAGAGGTATACCTGTTGTATTCTCTATAGAATTATTGACATCAATACTAACATGTTGAGAAGAAACCCATCCTTTCCCTTCTATATACATAAAATGCCCTGCTTCTTTTTTGACATGATAGCTTCCTGCAGGAATAACCTGTCTAGTAGCATAATATGAAAATGGTGCACTATAGAGTGTCTTAGAAGAACTGAAGGTAATTGTATTAGAGATTGTAAGAGGCTGTACCCCTACATAGTTTTTATGACTATACTTCTTGCCATCCATTCCAGTATACATGAGCCCATCAAAGCTGATGCACTCTATAGGTTTAGATAGAAGGTGATTACTTATTAAAATATGATCACTCTCTATAACAACCTGTGAGGGTATATAGCTAGGAAAACTGATAATAAGTAATACAATAACTAATATATTCTTCGCTATTCTCTTTTGTTTTATTGTCAATTTTTTATGTTTCATAGGTAATTCCTTCTTTCATGGCATTATCATTATAATACTAATACAGGATTATGAATATTTTTTTAAATGCAATCACCCATTAACATACTGTGATTTTCAAATAGCAAAAAATGAAAACGCTTATTTTTTCACAAGTCTTTAGAAAGCCTAAAACTCGTTATTTTAAGCCCTTTTTATACCACTTTTTACACGCTGTTTTCTTGAGTTTCATGTCAACCGAAATTGATAATGTCTCAAAAATAATCAAACATTAGCACCACAG
>ENA-OUQP01000545-OUQP01000545.1-human-gut-metagenome-genome-assembly--contig:-NODE-545-length-33809-cov-38.157196_pt1 | contig 33809 bp, 36 predicted proteins | sample MGYA00237951_ERZ548836 | MGnify/ENA primary metagenome ERZ548836 (study PRJEB26490, sample SAMN05194702) | human gut metagenome | biome: terrestrial biome; feature: human-associated habitat; material...
AACCCCTATGCCAAGATTGAGAATCTTGTATCCTAACCATTAGATGAATCGACCATTTTAATTAGTCTGCATTGGTTTCACAACTTGTGCAGACTTGAACAACAAATTTAACTTATTTAACCAGGTAGTCGATAGGGGAATCGAACCCCTATGCCAAGATTGAGAATCTTGTATCCTAACCATTAGATGAATCGACCAAAGATGCAATCTTGAACTCCGCTTGCGGAAGGTGGGGGATTCGAACCCCCGGTACGGTAATCCCGCACGTCAGTTTAGCAAACTGGTGGTTTCAGCCACTCACCCAACCTTCCAATCGGATATTGTTGCCAAATCAACAAGCATCGTTCTCAAATGCGGGTGCAAAGATACTACATTTTTTTTGTTCCACCAAATTTTTCTGCAACTTTTTTCAAGAAATATGCATATTTTCTTGATTTTTCTTGTTTTTGGGAGGAATTATAGGGGATAAGCTGACTTTGTCAACAAAAAAGGAGGCAGATTTACCAATTATTGGAAATCTGCCTCCTGTAGGAAAGGGTCGCTCGATGATGTGATGAAACTCCGAATGTCATAAACATTTGAGAGCTCTCCGCTTTTGTAATCCACCGGCTTTGCAGCTTAGTTGACATGTCAGTTTATGTGGCCCGCCATAGGCAAGAGAAGTCTTCTCGGTTTCATAAGTGTAATTTGATGAGTATCCCGATCGAACCGACACGACCCTTATATCTTTGTCGAATAGACATAGCATAGGCTATCATCTATTGATAGAAGTCTTTGGGTTTTCTATACTGCAAAGATAATGCAATCTTTTGAAACTACCAAATCTTTCTGCTGATTTTTTCGAAAAATCTTCTTTATCAAAAGTCAGAACTCCCTTTTCCTTGTTTCTCTCAAGGGTCAAGACTTCTTTTTCCTGAGCTCTTCGTATATTTCTTTGAAATATTTCCTGAGTTCTGTCTTGTCTTCAATGATATTCCGCAGCTCTTTCAGAGCCTTCTCATTGGGTGAGTTAGGAATCCAGAGCTTGATGTAGCCGTTGCGGGAATATTTCTCGTCCATGTGGTCTGCGAACCGCTGCCATTGCTCTTCCTTTCCTTTTCCGGGATAGTTCTCCTCTCCGTATTCGATGGCACGAAGAAAGATTTCGTGAACATCGATGTCGCGGTCGGCTTCGGCAACAATCTTGCCGTAGATGCTTCGGGGCTGGCGACTGGAGGAGGCGCGGTGATCCTCCACGGCTTCTTTCATGATTTTAATCTGCTCGGGAGTGAACCAGCGCTTCAGTCTGGCATCAGCCTGGAGGATTTTGCCACTGGTGAGGTGGTGGATGGCGCGCGGACCGCTCATTCCCAGGTCGTGATAGGCGGCAACGATATAAACCATGTCGATGTCGGCACCTGTTACAGGTACGAGTTTCAGGGCGTTTTTGATGACACGGGTTACGTGGCGCAATCCGTGGCTCTCGCCAAATTCTGTATATTTGGGCAGAATCTGTGTTTCCACAAACTGCATGATTTCGAGATTTACTTGTTGCTTCATACTTTTTCTTCTTTTATATATATAATGTACGCGCGTACATTATATAATTATTATTCCTGAATGTTATCTTCTCATTCTAGAATCTTCTCATGCCATTCCAGAGGGGGCGGGTATCTCTGGGATTACCACATCATTCCAAGGATGATGAAGGTAGAGATCATACCAAAGGTAAAGATGTTGAGAGCCGTGTAGCCCAGTACCTTGTTCAGCATTCTGCCTTCTCCTATCTTCCTCATCTTGGCGAATGTTCGGTTGTGCACCACGAGATATGTGGCGGCGAAAGGCAAAAACTTAGTATCTGCATCGTAGGTAAGTGCACCATAGATGTTGATTCCAATCATGATGAGGATACCGATGTTGCCCAGTGCGCAGTAGAGACGCTCGCCGTTTTTCTTGCCGATGTGAACGATCAGCGTCTTCTTGCCCGCCTTGATGTCGTTGTCGTAGTCGCGATAGTTGTTCAGAATGAGCAGCGTATCTACTACCAGTCCGCAGGCGATGGAGGTAAGTATGGCTTCCATTGATACAGTCTGCATTCCTTCAGGCATTACCAGATAATAGGTGCAGCAGACTGGCACGATGCCGAAAAAGAGAAGTACCAGTAGGTCGCCCAATCCCAGGTAACTCAACTTGGTGGTATAGAGGAAGCAGAAGAGTACGCAGCAGATACCCACGATGATCATCTCCTTTCCTCCGTAGAAGGCGAGGGGCAAACCGATGGCGCATCCCAGAAGGGTGGTGAAGATGATGCCCCATTTCATGGCTTTCATCGTAATCCAGCCTTCGGCGCAGGCTCTCTTTGGCCCCAATCGGGTTTCGTCGTCGTTGCCATGCTTGAAGTCGAAGAAGTCGTTTACCAGGTTTGAGTCTATCTGCATTATCCAAGCAAAGAGCAGACAGAGCAGGGCAGGAACCCATTGGCAGTTGGCACTTGAATCCTTGTATGCTAGGGCTACTCCCAGCATCACCGGTACTGCCGCTGCCGAAAGGGTGACGGGGCGGGCGGCGAGAAACCATGCCTTGATAGAATTTGTCTTTATCATCATATTGTTGCTTTTAAATTATAAGGAGCGAGGTTTTGGGGGAACCTCGCTCCTTGTTGTTATTCATTAAGAAAAGATTCGCTTCTATTTTGTTTCAGAAGAATCTCTTGTGGAAAAGATTCGCTTCCTAGTTGAAGAAGTTCCAGCTTACACCCATTCTGAAAACTCGCTGGTTCATCGGATAGTGAGGGGTGAAGAAGTAGTTCTTGTCGCCTTGTCCTGCATTTAGATGGCTCATCATCACGAAGAAGCGGGTGTGCTTGATGTGAACATTGGCGTAGGCATTGACGATAGGGTAGTTGCCCACCTTCACGTTCTTCTCGCCGTTGCCCTGCACGGTATATTGACCGATGTAAGGAGAATAATCAGGAGCCTCGTAGCTTGTAAAGTATCTGGCGTCTGCACCCAACTCGATATTCAGTACCTTTACCACCTTGAATTTGATGAAGAGGTTGGTATATACGTTGAGGTCTGGCACTGGCAGGGCACTCTTGCTGCTGGTATGCTGGTAGGTAATCATGTTCTGCCAGTTGAAAATACCGAACTTGAAGTCCTGCTGCAGCTGCGCTGTAATCAGATTGATGGCATCGCCACTCTGCATAGGGGTCACCATTACGCCTGTGCGCAGGCCATTTTCTGTAATCGTATATTGCTGTGAGAAATAAGTATAGTTCTTGATTTCATCCACAGCCACACGCAGCGTGGTGTTAGTCTTGCCGAATCTCAGAGTTCCCATAATGCGGGTATGGATAATCTTGCTCAGATCATCATCCCACCAGAGATGTCGGGCGTGATACTTGCGATAGTAGAACGATGGCGTTTCGTGATGTATGAATGCATCGCCTCTTACCTGTACGGTGTCACCCAGAAATGGCAGGTTGATGTCTGCGCTTCCATCAATGGCAAAGGTACCGGCATCTACTCCGGTGAGTCCTACCTCGCCCACTACATTATAGTGAAGGGTCTTGCCCTGAGTCTTACTCAGCTGACCGCCTACGCTCAGCGCATGCTCATTGAACTTCTCAAATCCGCCTTCGGTATTCGGCAGTTCGTAGTGGCGGAGGTCATAGCTGGCGAAAGCTTTCAGACCAGCCTTTGCCCACTTGCTGAATCCCTCGAGCGTTCCCATTGCCACGGTGTTCTTGATGCGCCAGTATCGGGTCTGATCGTAGATAGAATCGCCTGTAAACTTGCCGGCATTGTAGTACTCCTTGAGATAGTAGTCCTGTGGAGTCTGGTAAGCCTGGTAGATGCGCTTGTAGTTGTCAAACTGCACAGTGTGGATGAAGCTGGTTACCGGAACATATTCAGTCTTGAAGAAGAGTGAGTCTTGCGCTTTCTTCTTCTCTACGGCGAGCAGACTGTCTGCCATAGCCTTGCTGTTTACGGCAATTCGAGTGCTGTCGCCCTTGAAGTCCTGGACAGCCTTGTTCGCAGCTATTGTCTTGTTGTTCTTAGCTGGTTCATCGCCGGCAATCTTTGCATCTGTAGGGCGACCTGAGAACTGCTTCTTCTGGTTTTTGTCGAAAGCCTTTTCGTCAAACTCCCTGCCTTGTTCCCTTGCTTTCTTTCTTGCCTCCTCCTTGGCTTCCTCGGCTGCATTGTCCTTTGCTGACTCCATGGCGAATTTCTTGGCCTTGATTTCTTCCTCGGTCATCTTCACCTTGCGGCTGAAGCCCACATTGTAGCGGTGGGTGAAGAAGATGTGTTGGTTGTCGTTGCGATTCCAGTTCTGCTGCAGCACGGTAGGTATTTCGTTGGTGGCGAAACTCTCGGTGAAAAGCTCCGGATGCTTGATGTAGTCATCATTGGTAATACCTCCGTTCTCCGTCACCTTCTGGTGGTTGGTGCTGAAAAGGAAGTGCGCCTGATAGCGGTCGCCCAGATAAGAAGTCCACATCGTATATTTGAAGTGCGCCGTGCTCTGTGCATCGTAGTAGCCGCGACCGTATTTGTAGTCGAATCGGAATCCGCCACCCAGCTGCTTGTTGGCATTCACCGCAAAGATTGCCTTGAAGTCATCCTCACCGTTGGTTCTGTCACCGCAGCTATTCAGCGTGATGTTGGTGATAGGCGAGTAGGTGTTGGTGAAGTGGAAGTCACTCACCGGGGTAACGATGTTGTCGTATGGCTCGGTGAAGATGAAGTTGCCCTGCGTGTTGCGTCGGTCGATGAAGATGCGGTTGATGCGGGCGGTACCCATATTGCCCAGGGTGTTGTACTCTCCGCGCAGTCCTTCGGTGAAGGTAGTGTTCTGGTACATTGCCTGCATGGTGTCCACCACGGCAGCCCGGGTATCTCCAAATCTCTCATCCACAGTCCATACCCTGATGCCCTTCGGAATCTCCTTGTCAGTGCCCAGCGAGTCGGTGTTGATGCGGTTGCCGGTCTGTGGGCGGAACTGTGAGTCTTCGTTATTGTTGAAATCCGTAAAATCACGTTGTGCCGCAACTGGTAGGGTTGCAGCACAAGCTAGGATTGTAGAGAATAATATTTTCTTCATTTCTTATTTTTTGAATAGTCGGATGCAAACCTCGGCAATTTTCAAGACTACGCCGATGATCAGCAGTACATTGGCAATCGTGCGGTCGTCCATCTGAGTCCAGAGTATGACGCCTACGATGGCGAAGAGCATGAATCCGATGTTGAGCCAGTTTCTGGCTACGAGCATGTTGCTCTTGTCTGCATACTCCAATCTTCTGTGGTGGCGACGATTTGGGCGCACGGCATAGCTGGTCTGTGGCTGTGTCCGAGATGCCTCCTGGCACTGGGTCTCGTTCATTGCCGGTGCCTTTGCGGTTTCCTCGTTCTGTGGGGTGTTTGTTATGTTGTTATCTTTTGTCTGATCCATATTTTATGAATTGATTTTTTATTTGCGAACAAGTTTGGTCAGATCGTTGAAGATCTGATCCTTACGGTCGATGGTTCCGCGGCGAAACTTACCGTAGATCTTAGCCAAGTCGTTTTTCTTCTTGGTCAAGGCATATTTGTCGGTAATCACATTCTCTGCAGGCTCCTTGAAACCGGTGCTTCTGCCTTCCTCGTAGTTGAATACGATTCGGGTCATAGAGAGGTGGAGATGGTTGTCGCTGATGGTTGCCACCAGCTGGTACTTGGTCTCAGAGCGGTCGAGAGAGATGAACGACTGATTGAAGACAAACCATTCGTCCATGATACAGGCGATGATCTGCTCGTTCTTGTTGTTTCTGTTCACCAGGGGGATGCGGCTGTTGATGTTCTGCTCATTCTTGATGAGCTTGCTCATATACTGGAAAACGATGTTGTAGATTTCGTCTGCACTCTTTCCGTTTGCCTGGGTGTCGAGAACAAATTCCACTTTTCCCTCGGCATTAAGCTGGATGGCTCCCGCTAGGTATTTCGGATCTTCCTTGAGCACCACGCCCTCGGCAGTCTTTTCTAGCTTTTTCTCTTCTGTCTCCTCTGGCACGGTTGGTACGACCCAACCCGCACCTTCAGAAGTTCCGGTAGTATCCTGCTTCTTGGTGGCATTATCCTGGATCTTCATCGCAGGCACCATTTCTGTAGCTGGTACAGAAGTCTTGGTAGCAGGCACTGAATTGTCTGCATTCTTCTTCAGCTTTTCTGCCTCCTGCTTCATTCTTTCAGCTTCAGCCTTCAATCTCGCAGCTTCCGCTTTCGTTTTCTCAGCTTCCGCCTTTATTTTTTCAGCTTCCGCCTTCACCTTGGCAGCTTCTGCCTGAGCCTTGGCTGCTTCCAGTGCCTTTTTGGCTTCCTCTAACTCTTTTTGCGCCTTTTCCAACTGCTGCTCAGGGGTAAGCACATTCTGTGCCTGTATGGTGAGAGCAGAAATCAGCACGAGTATTGAGATGAATATCTTTTTCATGATCTGTTGTTTAAATGTTTAATGTCTTGTCCTCCTCGTCCGAGTATAGGAGCTCGGAGGTGTTTCTAACATACAAAGGTATAAAAATAACTTGATATATTTCTATATGGAAGCGATTATTTATACATTCTTTTGCTAAGTTAACAATATTTTTTAGGAAAAACGCTCCTAGTTTCAAATATTTTCGTATCTTTGCAAAAAAATATAGCTATAAATATGGGATTATTCGGATTATTTAGCAACAAAAAAAAGGAAACTCTCGATAAAGGCCTCGAAAAGACCAAGGAGAGCGTGTTTGGAAAATTGGCGCGTGCGGTGGCTGGTAAGTCAACCGTAGATGATGACGTGCTCGATGATTTGGAGGAGGTGCTCATCACATCCGATGTAGGTGTGGAGACTACCGTGAAGATCATCCGTCGTATCGAAGAGCGCGTGGCAAGAGATAAGTATGTTTCTACCTCAGAACTCAACAGAATCCTGAGAGAAGAGATTGCAAGCCTCCTAGAGGAAAATCATACCGATGACAATGAAAACTGGGATTTGCCTTCCGATCATAAGCCATACGTGATTCTGGTAGTGGGTGTGAATGGTGTGGGCAAGACTACCACCATAGGAAAGCTCGCCTATCAGTTTAAGAAGGCTGGCAAGAAGGTGTATCTCGGTGCTGCCGATACCTTCCGTGCCGCTGCCGTGGAACAGATCAGCATCTGGGGCGAGCGAGTAGGGGTGCCAGTGGTGAAGCAGCAGATGGGTTCTGACCCTGCCAGCGTGGCCTTCGATACCCTACAGAGTGCCAAGGCGAACGGTGCCGACGTGGTGCTGATTGATACTGCCGGACGCCTTCATAATAAGGTGAATCTGATGAATGAGTTGAAGAAGATCAAGGAGGTGATGAAGAAGGTGATGCCTGAGGCTCCGGATGAGGTGATGCTCGTTCTGGATGGAAGTACCGGACAGAACGCTTTTGAGCAGGCTAAGCAGTTTGCTGCCGTTACCAATATCTCTTCGCTCGCCATCACAAAGCTCGATGGTACGGCTAAGGGTGGCGTGGTAATCGGTATCTCCGACCAGCTCAAGGTGCCAGTGAAGTATATCGGACTGGGCGAGGGCATGGAGGATCTCCAGCTCTTCAATAAATCTGAATTTGTTGACTCCCTCTTTAAGCACTAGAATACAGGTGCTTATAGACTTTAAGAAAAGGATTAGATGAAGCTCGATGTAAAATAGTCGAGAAAAGAATTAGATTAAGATTATTATAGGATAAGTAGGATAAGAATGAAGAAAAATCAGATAGATATAGTAACCATGGGTTGCTCCAAGAACCTGGTGGACAGCGAGACCTTGATGAAGCTTTTCGAGGAAAATGGCTACCACTGCGTTCACGACCCGAAACGCCCACAGGGTGAAATTGCCGTCATCAATACTTGCGGCTTTATCGAGGATGCCAAGCAGGAGAGTATCGATACCATTCTGGAGTTTATCCAGGCTAAGGAAGAGGGACGACTCCGCAAACTCTATGTGATGGGTTGTCTCTCACAGCGCTACCAGAAGGAACTGGAGGCAGAGATGCCCGAGGTGGATAAGTTTTATGGTAAGTTTAATTATAAGGAGTTGCTCAAGGAACTGGGCAAGGCTGATGTGCCTGCTTGCAGTGGAACCCGCCATCTCACGACTCCTCATCATTATGCCTATATCAAGATTTCTGAAGGTTGCAACCGCCGCTGTGCGTATTGCGCCATTCCTATCATCACCGGCAAGCACGTTTCCCGCCCGATGAATGAAATCCTCGACGAGGTGCGCCAACTGGTAGCCGATGGTGTGAAGGAATTCCAGATTATCGCTCAAGAGCTCACCTACTACGGCGTGGACCTGGACGGCAAGCATCACATCACCGAACTCATCAGCCGCATGGCGGATATTCCGGGTGTGAAGTGGATCCGTCTGCACTATGCTTATCCTAACCAGTTCCCGCTCGATTTGCTCGATGTGATGCGCGAGAAGCCAAACGTATGCAAGTATCTTGACATCGCTCTGCAGCATATCAGCGACAATATGCTCAACAGAATGCATCGCCACGTGAGCAAGCAGGAAACCATTGATCTGCTCAAGACCATCCGTGAGCGTGTGCCGGGCATTCATATCCGCACCACTCTGATGGTAGGTTTCCCTGGTGAGACTCAGGAAGACTTCCATGAATTGCTCGAATTCGTTCGTACTCAGCGCTTTGAGCGTATGGGTGCCTTTGCTTATTCTGAGGAGGAGGGTACCTACAGTGCCAATAACTACGAGGATGATGTTCCTGCCGAGGTGAAGCAGCGCCGTCTTGACGAACTGATGATTCTCCAGCAGGAAATCAGCGCAGAGGTAGAGGCAGAGAAAGTGGGCAAGATATTGAAGGTGATTATCGACCGCAAGGAGGGTGATTATTATATCGGAAGAACCGAATTCTGCTCGCCAGAGGTGGATCCTGAAGTGCTGATCAAGGCAGGAGAGAAGCGTCTGCGCGTGGGTTGCTTCTACAATGTGAAGATTACCCAGAGTGAGGAGTTTGATCTCTACGGAGAAGTGGTAAAGTAATATGGGAGGTAATATTTGGACATCAGAATGAATAACAAGGAGTATATTGCAGAACTTGCTCAGCAGACTGGCTATTCACAGGACGACACCCAGAAGATGGTGCGCAAGGTGATAGATGCCATGATTGCTGAATTTGAGGATGGTGAGGCTGTCTCCATCCCCAACTTTGGTACGTTTGAGGTAAAGAAGCGCTTGGAGCGTGTGGTTGTTAATCCTACAACCAAGAAGCGCCAGCTTGTTCCGCCTAAGCTCGTACTCGGCTTCCGCCCTGTGGCCAGTGTCAAGGAAAAACTGAAGAATGGAGGTGAAGACTATGAGTAAGATTAGTTTAAGCGACTTGGCGCAGCGCCTGGCAGAGAAGTCGGGAATCAGTCTGCAGGATGCCGAATTGTTTATCAGAAAGATGTTTGATGTTGCCAACGAGGGGCTTCAGTCTGATAAGCTCGTGAAGATGAAGTGGCTTGGTACTTTCAAGGTAATGGCGGTGAAGGATCGTGAAAGCGTGGATGTGAACACGGGCGAGCGTATCATCATCGAGGGCCGTGACAAGATTTCCTTCACGCCCGATAATATTCTGAAGGAGATTGTGAACAAGCCTTTCGCCCAGTTTGAGACCGTCGTGGTGAATGATGGTGTGGATTTCGATGAAATCGACAGAAAATTTGAAAATGTTGAAGAGGATGGTTCTGTATCCGATTCTACGTTAGAGTGTGTTCCTGATTCAGAAAATTCTTCCGTGGAATCTTTTGTTGAACAGGATTCTCCTGCAACAAGTGGTGTGATAGATTTTTTGGATGAAGAAAACGATGCTCCTGTCAGCGATGAAATGATTGTGATAGGAGAGGAACTGCCTCGGGAAAATGCTGCAGAACCGGAAGAAAAGAAACCGGAAGTATCTGAACCTGCAAATTCTGAATCGGAAGTGAAGGAATCTGAAGTTCCTGCTCAAAATGAGGTTGAGCCTGTTGTTTCTGATGAAGAAAAAGAATCGATATTAACAGAGGAAACTCCTATTGCAGAGAAAGTTCCTTCTGGTGAGGATAACTCTATTACAGAAACTCCTATTGTAGAGAAAGTTCCTTCTGATAAGGAAAACTTTACAGAAACTCCTATTGAAGAGGAAGCTTCTTCAGATGAGGAAACTCCTTCTTCAGATGAGGTAACCGATAAGCGTCATGTTGTTTTGCCTCGTTCTCTAGTTGTTGCTGCGAGCGTAGTATTCCTGGCAATGATAGGAGGCTTTGGCTGGTTTGCTTTTAATTATGGCAAGATGGCTGCCCAGCGTGATCATCTCGCTCTACAGTTGGATAATTACCAGCAGATTGCGGCAGAGAAGAAGGCGCCAACCAAGTCTGCTTCAACGCAGGAAGAAATTCTTCGCAAAAAGGCTATCGAGGATAGTATAAGAATGGCGCAGGCAAGCGAAGCTGTCAAAAAAGCCGAAAATGCCGAACAGAATATGGATGCTGCCGCAGACAATCAATCAATTGATGCAAAATCGCCTGAGGCTAAGAAGAATTTGGAAGCCAAGAAACTCGCTGATGCAAAGAAACTTGCAGAAACCAAGAAGCAGCAGGAGGCTAAAAAACTTGCAGAAGCTAAGAAGAAAGAAGAAACCAGAAAGCAGGCAGAAAAGCATGCTGCCCAGGCAAGCAGCAAATACGACCAGGATGTTCGTGTTCGAACCGGAGCCTATCGTATTATTGGTGTTTCCGAGGTTGTTACGGCAAGAGAAGGACAAACCATCAAGTCGCTTAGCCAAAAGTACTTAGGTCCAGGAATGGAATGTTACGTAGAAGCTCTGAATGGTAATTCCCTGTTGAAGCCTGGTCAGAAAGTCAAGATTCCGAAGTTGGAATTGAAGAAAAAGAAATAATTTTAAAGAAATTATTTGAAATACAAGAGGGTGTGTCGTAAGTCTATGACACACCCTCTTTTTCGTATCTTCATCCGATGAATAATGAAGCTCCTCTTTCGTAAAATACCTTTTGAGATTTTATTTCTTCTCCAATTCCTGAAGGCTTTCCATTTTCTTTGTTTCCAGGAACTCGTAGATTCCGCAGAGATGCTCGCGGACGCGACCATGCCCGAATTCGTACACCTTGCTGACCAGACCATCCAGGAAGTCACGGTCGTGACTCACTACAATCAGCGTGCCGTCGAAATCCAGCAGCGCCTGCTTCAGTACATCCTTCGTCTTGAGATCCAGGTGGTTGGTAGGCTCATCGAGAATCAGCAGATTCACCGGCTCCAACAGCAGCTTCAGGATAGCCAGACGGGTTCTTTCTCCACCCGACAAAACCTTTACCTTCTTGGTAGAATCCTCGCCACCAAACATGAATGCACCCAGCAAATCGCGAATCTTATTTCTGATTTCGCCCTTGGCAACATCATCTATCGTCTGGAAAACCGTAAGCTCGCCATCGAGCAGAGAAGCCTGATTCTGAGCAAAATAGCCAATCTGAACATTGTGTCCTAACTCCAGTTTACCCTCGTTCTGAAGCTGCCCCATGATGCATTTCACGAGCGTAGATTTACCCTCGCCGTTTCTTCCCACGAAGGCAATCTTGTCGCCACGCTCCACGGTAAGATTCACGCCGCTGAATATCTGCTTGTCATCAAACGACATCGCCACGTCACTCATCTGAACCGGATAGGCTCCGCTTCTCGGACTTGGAGGGAACTTCAGTCTCAGTCGGCTGGTATCCTCCTCGTCCACCTCGATCAGTTCCAGCTTTTCGAGCATCTTCACGCGGCTCTGCACCTGGAATGTCTTCGAATACGTACCCTTGAATCGCTCGATGAAGTCCTTGGTCTCGGCAATCATCTTCTGCTGTTCCTCATATTTCTTCATCTGCTGTTCGCGGCGCTCCTTGCGCAGTTCCAGATACTGGCTGTAGGTGGCCTTGTAGTCGTAGATTCTGCCCATGGTAACCTCGATGGTTCTTGTTGTAATGTCGTCTACGAATTTTCGGTCGTGACTGATCACTACCACCGCTTTCGAACTGTTGATGATGAAGTCTTCGAGCCATCCGATAGATTCGATGTCGAGGTGGTTGGTAGGCTCATCCAGGAGCAGCACGTCAGGCGATTTCAGCAGCAGTTTGGCAAGTTCGATACGCATGCGCCAACCTCCCGAAAACTCGCTGGTAGGGCGGTTGAAGTCAGAGCGCTCGAAGCCCAGACCGAGTAGAGTCTTCTCTACATCCTCCTCGAAGTGGGTCATGTCGATTGCATAGAATTTCTCAGACAATGAAGATACCTTTTCGATGAGCTGCATATAGTCGTCGCTGTCATAATCCGTGCGGGTAGTGAGCTCGTTGTTGATGCGGTCAATCTCCGCCTGCATCTCGTGGAGATGGGCGAACGCCTGGCAGGTTTCCTCGAACACGGTTCTTCCGTCTTCGGTCATCAGATGCTGAGGCAGATAGGCGATGACGCAGTCTTTTGGAGCGGAAACGGAGCCACGTGTGGCTGTTCTTACGCCTGCGATGATCTTGAGCAGGGTACTTTTTCCTGCGCCATTCTTGCCCATCAGGGCTATACGGTCCTTCTCGTTGATCTGGAAGGAAATGTCTTTGAATAGGGTGGTGCCGCCGAATTCTACGGTCAATCCATCAACTGTAATCATATCTGTTTCTTATTCTATATGTATTATAAATTCATGTTCTTTTTATATTGTAAATCGCTTGAATAACCAAATGCCACACGGCGATGTTCCCTGATGGAAATTTCAGACAGAAGGGTTACCGATGTCCAGAGGGCTAGATCGCTTAGCGTGGCAGGATAGCGGATGCTTCCCGCCGAATCTGCGCTTGCGGTTTTTGTCAGTTCAGCGGCCACGCATCTCAACATGATGTAGTCCATCCCCTGGTGATGGCTGTCGTGCTTCAGGGCTTTCTCGCCCCAGAGCTGCCATTCGCGGCTTTCGTATAGAGCCAGGATGGCGTGGTCGTCTTGCCAGGTTTCCGAGTTCATCTCCTCCAGGTAGATGCGTCGGTTCACACCGTCCCAGATGCCCAGCGAACCCTGCACCTCAAAGTCGAGGCTTCTTGGGCGAGGCAGGGTCGTGTCATGAGTGAGTGAGATGAGCGTTCCGCCCTGGGTTTCAATCTGTGTAGAGATGATGTCGCCCAGGGTGATGGGAGTATTATCATCTTCTGACATGTGCTGGCGAAGTCCCACCGCCTTGGTTGCGAAGGAAGTGAGCCAGGCGAGATGGTCTGTTTTCCCGATGCCCAGAATCATGCAGAGCGGACCGAGTCCATGGGTGGGATAGATGTCAGCGTTGTGGTGCGAGTAGAAACGGCTTCTCCACACGCTTTCCGTACCTTTTCGTCCACCCAGCACCCCATTGTCATCGAGCAGCAGCTTGCGCAGGTCGTGGCGGTAACCGCCTCTCATATAGATGATTTCTCCAAGTGCTCCTTCATCCACCATTCTTTTTACAGCAAGGATTTCTCGCATGAAGAGGGTGTTCTCCAACGGAAAAACCTTTACTCCTTTCTGTTGGGCGATTTCCTGTAGCGGGGCATATTCATCCTGGCAGAGTCCGCCTTTGATTTCGAGAGCCACATGGCAGTTTCGCAGTATGCATTCCGTGGCGTGGGTGATGTGGAGGTGCCAGGGGGTGGTGATGAAAACCAGATTGGGCTGTTGCTCGTCGAGCATCATCTTGTAGGCTTCCTCGCCCTGATAGAAGGAAGCGCCCGGAGATTCCGAATCTCCGCAGCCGTTGATGTCGGCGATACCGACAATCTCAAAGTTTTCAATCGTGCGTAACAGCCGCAGCAATTGTTTACCCCGATACCCGAATCCTATCAATGCAGTTTTTATATGTTTCATCAGTTTTTTTTTTGCTTCTGCAAATTTAGATAAAATTTCTGAATTATAAGCCAGTATAATAAAAAACTTCAATGATTTCCCTCGAATTGTGCGAAATTAGCCTTGTTTTTCGAGAAATCAAGACTGTGGTTTTCACAACCACCCCACAGATGCACTGTGCGGCTTGTGAAAACAAAATCAAGAACAATCTCCGTTTTGAGAAAGGAATCAAGAGTATCGAGACTTCAGTTCCTAACCAGACGGTTACCGTAAAGTACAATGCCGACAAGACCACTATTCCTTTCTTTTGATTCCTGGTTCAGCAGCCATCATTGGCTGATTCTCTTCAGGCAAAACATACGGCTTACTGAAGTGGAGTGGAGAAGAATTGGTTGTCGCCTCAATCTCGCCACGCAACCGTTCTTTCAATTTCGTGTTTCTGTTGCTCACAGTCAGATTTCTTACAGCATAGGCGAGGGCTTTGGGCTGACCGATGAGCACGCAGATTTTCTTGGCTCTCGTGATTCCGGTGTAGATGAGGTTGCGCTGAAGCATCACGAAATGAGTCATCAGGATAGGGATAACCACGATGGGATATTCTGAACCCTGACTCTTGTGGATGGTGGTGGCGTAGGCCAACGTCAACTCATCCAGCTCCGCTGCCTCGTATTCAGCTGAATGATCCTCGAAACTCACGGAGATGGTGCGGTCTTCCATATTCACTTTCTCTATGGTTCCGATGTCTCCATTGAATACATTCTTGTCGTAATTATTTCTAATCTGCATTACGCGGTCGCCCAGTTTGTAGGTGGTTCCGCCACGGCTGATTCCAAGATTGGATGTGTTGAGTGCCTGCTGCAGCAGCATGTTCAGATTGGCTGCACCTACCACGCTTCTCTGCATCGGGGTAAGCACCTGGATGTTACTCTGCGGCTGATTGTAAGCTTTTGGCAGACGATATTTTACAAGATTCACGATTTCCGTAGCCACTTGCTCTGGATCTTCATTCTTGATAAAGAAGAAATCTGTCTGTTTGCCGTTGCTCGTGTCCGGATAATATCCCTGGTTGATGGCGTGGGCACTCATGATGATTCGGCTCGACTGTGCCTGTCGGAAGATGCGGGTGAGTCGGATGACCGGAATCTTCTCTGAGTCGATGATGTCGCGTAGAACGTTTCCGGCTCCCACACTCGGCAGCTGGTCAATGTCGCCCACCAGCACCAGGCGCATGTGCTCCGGAATCGCCTTCATCAGATTATACATCAGGATGATGTCTATCATCGAACACTCATCCACGATCAGCGCATCACCCTCCAGCGGGTTCTCCTCGTTGCGCTTGTATCCGTCCTGCGGATTAAACTCCAGCAGCCGGTGGATGGTCTTGGCTTCCATGCCCGTGGCCTCGCTCATTCGTTTGGAAGCTCTGCCCGTAGGAGCCGCCAGCAGAATCCTCATTCCTGCCGTTTTGTAAGCAGAAATGATACCTTGTGTCGTTGTGGTCTTTCCTGTTCCAGGGCCACCCGTCAGCACCATCACTTTAGAGCGTACTGCCTGCTCAATGGCGGCAATCTGCACCTCGTCGTATCTGATGCCAGAAGCCTTTTCTATTGCCTGGATATCGGCCTGCATATTGAAGAGGGTAGGTCCCTGACCGTGCATCAACTCCAGCAGTTTCTTAGCCGTTCCACGTTCAGAATGATAGAAGGGAGGCAGATAGATGGCTTCGTTCTCACGGATGAGATTTTCTGATATGATCATTTCCGCTATGGCTTGTCTGATAGGTTCTTCATCGGCTTCGAGCAGTTTCTTTGCGGCTTCTATAAGCTGTTCTTCTACAGCATAAACGTGACCTTCGTTGGAGAGTTCGTTTAGGGTGTAGCTGATTCCGCTCTTGCATCTTCTCAGATCGTTCTTTTCATAACCCATCTTGCTGGCTATGTTGTCGGCAGTCTTGAAACCAATGCCCCAGATGTCATCGGCAAGACGGTAGGGATTCTCCTTCACGTTGTCGATGCTTTCCTTGCCATACTGTCGGTAGATTTTGGCGGCATAGGCAGTGCTCACACCATACTGCTGCAGGAAGATCATCACGTTCTTGATGTCCTTCTGCTTCTCCCAGCTGTCGCGGATTTTCTCCACGCGTTTCTTTCCGATTCCGGCAACCTCGTAGAGTCGTTCGATGTCATCTTCTATTACCTCGATGGTTTCCGTTCCGAATCTCTCTACTATCAGATGTGCAAACTTCGGACCGATGCCTTTCACCAGTCCGCTGCCCAGGTATTTCTCGATTCCATATACGGTGGCAGGCATTACCTCTTCCCAGGTTTCGCAGGCAAACTGCTGTCCGTATCGCTTGTCCATCTTCCAGTCGCCATTGCACAGCAGTACCGCTCCCACTGGAACATCCAGCAGGTTTCCCACCAGGGTAACCAGGTCGGAATATCCCTTCACCTTGACTTTCATCACGGAATATCCGTTTTCCTGGTTCTGGTAGGTAATCCTTTCTACCACGCAGCGTATCTTGATCATACCTTCTTCAAAATATTACCTTCTTCAAAATATTATCTTTCGATGATGTGATTGATAACGATTCCTGCTATAGCCATTCCGAATGTAGCGGTGATGTGGCAGAGTGAACCGTTGATCTGCGGCTTCGTAGATGTCCATTCGTCCTCTACGAGTCGCTGGTCGCTCATGTTCTGCATCGGCTTTTCCTCGCTGAACACGCACTGGAATTTGCGGCGAGGGAAGGTCTTGTTCTTCTTGAATTTCTTGCGCAGGGCTCTTGCCAGCGGATCGCCATCAACCTTCCAGAACTCAGCCTTCCTCACCATGAAAGGGTCGCGGCGGAGGGCTGCTCCCATGGAAGATACGAAGGTGATTTCCTTCGGAAGGGCAGTGGCACGCAGAATCAGGTCAGCCTTGTCCTTCAGCGAGTCGATGGCGTCGATGATGTAGTCGTATTCCTCCATGTGGAACTCTTCGGCTGTTTCTGCCTGATAGATTTTCTGATAAGCCGTGATGTTGGCTTCAGGGTTGATTTCAAGCAGGCGGTCGCGCAGCGCATCTACCTTCACCTGTCCGATGGTGCGGCTTGTTGCCATCAGCTGGCGGTTGCAGTTGGTCACGCATACGCGGTCGCTATCCACGATGGTGATGTTGCGCACGCCGCTGCGCACCAGTCCCTCTGCGCACCATGAGCCCACGCCTCCGATTCCGAAGATGAGGACTCGTGCTTCCTGAATTTTTTCAAGATTATCTTTTCCCAGGAGCAGTTCTGTGCGTCGCTGCATTCCCCGTTCCATTGTTGTGATTTGATTTCCCATTAAATTATCATTTTTATTATCTTTCAACTTTGCTTTGCGCAATTCAGGTGCAAAGATACAAATAATAATTCGAAAAGTAATCATCCGACTGTTTTTTTGTTTAGAAAAATCTTCCTATTCTTCCACAATCTGCATGATGCGCCTGATGTTTCTGTTGCGCTGGTTGATGATGAGCGGAACACGTTCTACCACCACCATGGATGTGTCGAGGCCCAAAGCCTTAGGCTCGTCAATGCCTATCTTGCCGATAAGGGCATAGATGGTCATCAGCAGGTTCTGTTGACGGTTGTCGGAACTCTCCGGGTAATATACGCGGTGGATGATGATGAAGCGGAAGTCGCCAGGTATTCCGTTTTTGCGGAGCGAAGGATAGGTGCTTCTCAAATCCACCTTCCTGCTTGCCACCAGGTCTTCTACCACTTGTCGCAGATAGAGGCTCACCCTAGGCTCAATGCGGAAGCCTATGCGCATGGTTACACTGTAGAGGGTGTCGGGAACCAGGGTCTCGCAACTGTACTCCAGCGTGTCAGGAGTATCTGCAAATTCCAGATTGATAAGCCAGTAATGGTCAGCACGCTTGGGCTGCTTGTTGATGATGGAATAGAGCAGCTTGTCATCCACCGCACCTTCCTTGTCGGCATGGTTCACATAAACCAGATTGGAAGCGTACTTGGGAATGCTCTCGTCGGCCTTGATATCGGAGATAATCTGATAATACTCATCCAGCGGTTTGGTACTGATGTAATGATGGCGGATCTTGATGGCGTGGACCCATACATACATCATCAGGAACAGGATTCCGCCAATAAGCATCGTACACCATCCTCCTGCGAGGAATTTTGACAGGTTGGCGGCAAGGAAAATGCCCTCGATAACGCAATATGCGCCCATAAAGAGCAGGATGAAGATGCGCGCCACACCCTTGGTGCGCAGGTAGAAACCGAGCAGCAGGGTGGTCATCAGCATGGTGATGGTGATGGCGAGACCATAGGCTGCCTCCATGTGCGAGGAGTCGCGGAAGAGCAGGATGATGAGAACCACACCGAAGTACATGGCGAGGTTGATGACCGGAATATAGAGCTGTCCCTTTACATGGGTAGGATGCTTGATTCGCATGCGTGGCCAGAAGTGCAGGTTCATGGCTTCGCTCAATATGGAGAAGGTGCCGCTGATAAGTGCCTGACTGGCAACGATTGCCGCACCCGTGGCCATGATGATGGCAAAAATCAGCATGCTCTGCGGCATGATGGAAAAGAACGGATTCACGGAGGAGGCAGTCTGGATATGGTTCAGCACCCATGCTCCCTGACCCAGATAGTTGAGGATGAGCATGGCCTTTACGAAAAGCCAGCTGATGGTGATGTTCTTTCTGCCGCAGTGACCCAGGTCGGAGTAAAGAGCCTCAGCACCGGTGGTACAGAGGAACACGGCACCGAGAATCAGGAACCACTCTGGCGATTCTGCCAGCAGCATGGCAGCATAGTAGGGGTTGAAGGCCTTCAGAATCAATGGGTAAGAGGTGATGCTGAAAGCTCCCGTTACGCCCAGCAGCAGGAACCATATCAGCATGAATACTCCGAACGACTTGCCAATACTCTCTGTGCCAAAGCGTTGCACGAAGAAGATGATGGTGATGATGCCCAGTGTGATGGGAATGACTGGCAGGTGGGGACTGATGCTTTCGAGTCCTTCGATGGCAGTGGTAACCGTGATGGCAGGGGTGATGATTCCATCTGCCAGCAAGGTGCTGGCACCGATGATGGCCAATAAGTAAATCCATTTTCTCTTCATCTTGCGCAACAGGGCGTAGAGGGCGAGAATGCCTCCTTCGCCATTGTTGTCGGCACGCAGCGCCACGCATACGTATTTGATGGTGGTCTGCAGGGTGAGTGTCCAGATGATGCACGACAATGCACCCAGGATGGTGCTCTCGTTGATGGCTTCACCCGTGTGCAGGATGGCTTTCATCACGTAGAGTGGGGATGTACCTATATCTCCAAACACGATGCCCAGAGTGATGAGTAATCCCAGGAAGCCTACTTGATGATGGCAGGCTACTGAACTTTCCGAATTTTCTCTCATATAATCTTTAAATCTTTCTTAAATAAATGAAATCAAATAAATGAAATCAAATCATTAAAACTAAATAATTAACACGTTATCCTTTCGAATAAGAATAATCCCTAGCATGTAAGAATGCGTGCAAAGGTATAAATAGTTGGAAAGATATAAGATTTGTTTAACAAGAATTATCTGATTTAACATTCTGTTGGATTTAGCATGTCTGTTTGATTACTTGCCTACCAAACGGTGGATGGTTATTTTGTAGCTTAGGATGAAGGCTTCAGATAGATTAAAAGCCGTTTCAGATTGATTTCTGAAACGGCTTTCGGATTGATTTCTGAAACGGCATTTCGGATGCTTCGTTTTATGTAGTTTTATGCAGTTTTACGCAGTTTTTATGCAGTTTTACGATACTCGCTTGGTGTCTTGCCCGTCTGTGCCTTGAAAAAGCGGACGAAGTGCTGGGGATACTCAAAGCCCAGGTGCTGACTGACTTGCGTGATGCTTAAGGTTTCATCCACAAGTAGCTGTCGGGCAGCCGAAAGCAGCCGGTCATTGATCAGACTCTTGGCGGTTCTGCCAGTCTCCGTCTTGACCAATTCACCGAAATATTTGGTTGAATAGCAGCATTTGTCGGCAAAGTAGGCCACGGTAGGCAACCCTTCACGCTCCGCTTTCTGGGCAATGTATTCATCGAGCAGAGAGATGAATTTCTTGACCACCGAATGATTGATCTCCTCGCGTGTGATAAACTGGCGATCATAGAAGCGCAGACAGTAGTTCAGCAGCAACTCGATGTTAGAAACGATAAGTTCACGCGAATGCTTATCTATAGGATGCTCGAGTTCCTGCCCAATCATTGAGAGCACGTCACGGAAGATATTTACCTCGGCAGCGGATAGATGCAATGCTTCGTTGCTTGTATAGTCGAAGAACTCATAGCGGGAGATGTTCTTGCCAAGCTGGGTACGGTTGAGCAGCTCGGGATGGAAAATCAATACCGTATATTTGGCAAGCGGAACTCCTGGAATGGGTTCTACTTTAATCGATTGTCCCGGAGCAAACGAGGTTACGGTCATCTCGTCAAAATCATATTCTGTTCTGCCGTATGACAATTTGCACCCCTTGTTTTCCTTCAGGAAGAGGGCATAAAGTCCGTAGTGATGCACAGCCTCCTGAATAGGAGAGGTGTTCTCTACACGCGCAATGCTTACCAGAGGATGAAGCGTTTTCACCCCTATGTAGTCATTGAACTCCTGTATGGTATTAAAGAAAAATTCCTTCATGATCCTATGCTTTAATTTTCTAAAACGTTCTAATTCATTTTTTACGGGTGCAAATATACGCACATTATCTATATTTCTTTATACCTGAAATTCGGAAAGTATTACCAGTAATGTGGATAAGCGATGCTCACTCCCATGTTGGCGAAATATATCTGCAAAAATACAAAAAAATAATCAGAAAAGTGATTGTGTGGATGGATTTTATTTGCAGGGCTAACTTGATTTAACCTTTATTCAAGCTTCGCAAGTGAATAGTTACTTTTTTATTTTTTACTTCTGTATCTTTTGAAGGTCTAAATATTGTGAGTACGACAAATAATATAAAAAAGAAACAATAGCATTATGAGAAGATTATTTATAAGTCTGATGTTGACTTTGACAGCATTTATCGTTAACGCCCAACCTTCTGCCATCGCTCCACGCGATTATCAGCAGATGCTGAAGAAGGGAATCGATGTTGATTGGTGGGGAAGAAGTGAGAAAAATAAATATGGTGATTATTCGGAGACGGCAGTGAAGAGATTTGCACAGCAAGGTATCAAGCATGTAAGATTCCGTCTGCATCATTATCATTTTACGGATGAGGATTTCAAGAGACTGTTTTCGCAGATAAATACCTGTATGCAGAATGAGTTGATTCCAATAATAGCCTTCTCCGCCAAACCATACAAGGAGAATCCGAATGCTGGGGAGCATGAGAAAGTGGTAGAGTGGTGGAAGAGGATGGCTGAAAGATGCAAGGAACTCTCACCAATGGTTTCGTTTGATTTGATTGTAGAACCTTCGGATCAGGTAAAAAAAGATGTGGCGGAACTCAACTCCCTTTATGAGGATTGTGTTTCGGCTATTCGTAAGACTAATCCCAAGCGAATCATCTTTATAGCACCTCCGAAACTGTCTCATCCTGAAGGTCTTAAAGACTTGAAGATTCCTTCGTCGGGAAATGGCTATCTGATGGCTGAATGGCATTTCTTTGCAGCTGGTCCCAGCAAGTCGAACGACAAAAAACGCTGGACTACAGGTACTGAAGAGGAAAGGCAAAAGATAAAGAAAAGCATCAAGGTGGCAGTTGATTGGCAAAAGAAAACCGGTATTTACACCTGGGTTGGGGCTTGGATGCCTGGCGATTACAACAAAGGCGATAATTATAGTGTAAAAGAGCAGACTGGATTTGCATCATTCATGACCCAGCAGCTTGATAAATATGGAGTTCCCTTCGCCATTGTTGCTGATCATCATTTTTATGATTATAAGGCAGAACAATGGATTCCCAAATATAAAGATTTGTTGAATACAATCTTTATGTGACATTTAAAATTTATGTGACATTACATGAGTCTTTTTCGTAAAGAGCGGCCCGAAGGTCGCTCATTTTAATGCTTATACTTTACCTTGCTTAAAAGAGGTCCTGTTATAGCAGGTTCTTATGGTCATAATCACATTTCTTCATAATTGTGAAATCCTATTGTTATTTAATCTTGTTATATTCCTCATCGCTCACAGCCTCCAGCCATTCGTTTGAGGTGTTCTCGCCAGGTATTTCAAAGGCGAGATGGGCAAACCAGCTGTCTTTCGCAGCACCATGCCAATGCTTTACGTTGGCTGGAATATGGATGACGGTGCCTGGGAGAATCTCTTGTGCAGGCTTGCCTTCTTCCTGATACCAGCCGCGTCCGGCTACACCTACCAGCATTTGCCCGCCGCCCTTTGTGGTGTGGTGTATGTGCCAGTTGTTACGGCAACCTGGCTCGAAGGTAACATTGAAGAAAGGTATCTGACTATCAGATATTTTCGCAAGATAACTATTGCCTTTGAAGAATTTGGCATAAGCGGTGTTGGGTTCGCCAATAGGGAAGAACATCTCGCTTTGGAATGCAGCCTTGGCATCTTCGCCTTTTACTTCATCTTCGCCTTTCACTTCCTCGCTCCATACCTCCTTTGCCAGATTAAAGGCAGCCCAGGCCTTTGGCCAGCCGGAGTAGAAAGCGATGTGGGTGATGATTTCTGCCGCTTCCGTACGGGTAATGCCATTATTCTTTGCCGACTGCAAGTGATATTTCAGCGAACTGTCGGTGATTCCCTGGCTGATAAGCGAAGTGATTGTTATCAAACTTCGGTCGCGCAATGAAAGCAGGTCATTGCGGCTCCATACTTCTCCGAAGAGGATGTCGTCGTTGAGGTGGGCGAACTCTGGGGCAAACTCACCCAGTTGGGTGCGCCCTGCTGTCTGTACTATTTTCTGTTGTGCCATTATGTTGAGTGAAATAGTCGTTAATATAATAAATATTGCAATTTTTTTCATAAGAATCAAAAGTTGAGTCTCTATCCCTTGACAGATTTACCTAACTCGTATGCTTCCTGCAATTTCTTGTTGCCCTCAATGGTACGTGGAGCGACAACACCACCGCAGAACAGAGTGCCGGCAAGATGGCTTTCAGGATAAATCTTTTCCACTTCATGACCTGCAGCCTTAGCACCTTCAATAAACTGATCAGCGAGCATGTCGCTGTTTGATCCAGTACGCAGACTGGTAGAAATTACGATTATTTTCTTCATTCTATCTTATATTTAAAAGTCTGGTGCAAAGATACGCACATTATCTATATTTCTTTATACCTGAAATCCGGAAAGTATTACCAGTAATGTGGATAAGCCATGCTCAACTGAGTCCTATATGAGCATCATTGCAACAGAAAGTATGGTGACAATCTGGATGAATTTGCGGAAGGCGATGTGGCATTTGTCTTGGATAATCCTCTCTTGAAGTCGATTGCTGCCTGCCATGGCAAGAGCGTGGCTCAGGTAGTTATCCGTTGGGTGATGCTGACAGGCGTGCTGCCACTGGCAAAGTCGGTTACTCCAAGCCGAATCAAGGAAAACTCGATGTATTTGACTTTGAACTCTCTCAGCAGGAAATGTTTGAAATCGCATCGCTGAAGGCAGACAGAATAGGTTCAGACCTGGATACATGTGACTTCTGAAAATAGAAAAACCGACTGACCACTAAAGTCAGTCGGTTTTGCCTATGCTTGCTTGTAAAGAGGCTATATTGATTTGGAATACAAATGTTAGCTTCTTACAATCCAACCTTCACCCCCCCCTTGTTTGAAGTAAAATTCATCAAAAACGTCACCAGCTTCCACTTCTACTTTCATGAAGCGGTTAGTATCCTGTGTTGTAGGCAGAATGGTAATTAAGAGATTTCTTATAGTTAAACTTTGTAAAATGCTTGCTCATTTCTTGCGAAAGTGTGCAGAAATAGGGGCTTTTTGAAAATTTTTACATTGGGATTATCGTATTATAGAAATATAAGGAGCACATGAAAAAGATGCTTCTTATGATATTGTAGAACTTAAAATACATAATGAACAATGAACAAAGAACAGAAACGCAAGGTGCAACTGCAACAGAGAACACTCAACGAGTCGTTGACATTCCAAACTATGTTTGGTGCAAAGCAGAAATTCGATTCCCTGACACCTGAAATCGAAACCCGAATAAAAGAGGAGTTGCTGGTATTTGCAAACTTGGGTATTGCTAAGGACCTAATGACATTGAGAGATGTAATGGATAAAGTAAAAGAACAGTTAGGATACAGTGCTGAGCCTTCCAAGGGAATATTGGCTGGCAGCTATGTGGCATACTGCCTTGGGCTTGAACCTAACAACCCAATGGTGACAGGCAAGGAAATCGAACCAAAAGATTTTCAAGTAACTCTTCCTTTAGGTCTCACCATCTGCTATGACAACGAGGTTAGAAATGAGGTGGTGAATTGGATGAAGGAGCACGGCTGTGAGTTTACCACCTATATGTCTCAGCCGATGCTGAAATTGGAGAATACGAGAGTCATTATACGAAGAGTATTGAAGTGAAATCAATGATAAGCAATATTGAAATAATAAAGGGTCTGGTGAGGGAGTTTTATCAGACCCGTATGGTGGTAAACATTGATAATGATGACTTTGAGTCCTTCTTTCTTACAAAAGGCAAACTTGTAGCCTTTGATTGTGAGGAGTTTGATTTATGGAATAAGCCATATAAATTGGTTTGCAAAATGACGCAAGATAAGCTTGAATCCTTGTGTGGGGGGCGTAAGATAGCTCGTGTACTCTTTCTTGTCTTCCAGCCAACTGGCCATGAATTGCAAATGACAGATATGGAAAGTTTGCATCTGGTAAGCAAGTCCTTTGAAACTGTAACGTGGGGAATAGGCTCTTGGCATGAGGATTCTGTGAGATTAGTAACCTTAGTTGAAGTTGTATCCCAATGAATATACATAAATATCAAATAAAAAAGATGGATTTAAGACAATATTTCTAATAAGTATACGTTTTTCTAATAACACAATGAAATTGAATGACGATGGCAAGATTTCAAACATATCTAAAAGATAGCGATGTTGTAGTTACGATTCATCGTGGAATAGACCAAATAGGTGGGTGTATTACCGAAATTTCCACGAAGACTTCTCGGGTCTTTGTGGATTTCGGTCAGAACTTGCCTGGTTGTGCTGTTCCTACTACACCTGAGCAAGATAAAGCTTTGGTGCGTGACATCTTTGCGCAAAATGTTAAGCAGCACCAAGCGGTGGTATATACTCATGCCCATGAAGATCATGTCGGCTTGTTTGACCTAATTCCTTGCGATGTGCCTCAATATATAGGAGTGGGAGGTCAAGAACTAATGCTTGCGAAGTATGACCTGTTGAAAATAGCTCATGAGCAAGAATGGAAAGATTCGGAAGAAAAAAGTAAGATATTGATAGATGATGAGCAGAAAATAAGGAAGATAAAAGATTTTCATATATGGGAGCGTACAGCACCGCATACTCGGCCAAAATCTTTTATGATAGGGGATATCCGTATCACTCCTTTTTTTAATAGCCATAGCATCTATGACTCCTATATGTTTCTTATCGAAGCTGACGGAAAACGTATATGGCATACTGGTGATTATCGTGACCATGGCTATCTTGGCAAAGGATTATATCCTACGCTTCATAGATATGCTTCTAATATAGACTTGCTTATCACAGAAGGAACTACACTGAAGCGTGGAGACCTTTGTGTTCAAGAAAGTGAGGTGTCTAGACGTATGGCTTGTGTGATGAGTGCTTTCAAGTATGTGATAGTCTTGACTTCTGCCACGGATATTGAGAGATTGGCTAGTGTGAAAACGGCAGCTCTCAAAGCTCGTAAGGGGCTATACTACACTGGTGGAATGATGGGCAGAGCGATGCGAATCTTTACACATCGAGAAGCAAAATCTTCAAAGGGCTTGTTTGATTTTCACTTTAAGTATGTGGGGGAGGATGATCCTAAACTCGGTGAGATGCACAAGAAAGGCTTTGTCTTGGTAACAGGGGCTAGCCATTTGGATTTTGTGAAGAAAATGTGTCTAGGATTATCTTCGTCAGAGGTTCTTCTCATCTATTCTGCTTGGGATAGTTATTACAAAGACCCATTGCAAGTAAAGCAAAATCCTGCTTACAGAGACTTTCGAGAGGCGTTTTCCAATGTAGTGGATATTCATACCTCAGGACATGCTTCGAGAGAGTGCATCAAGAAAGTTATTGATATTGTTAAACCCAAGGAGGTCATCTGCATCCACAAGGAGGCAGGGGCTGAATTATAAAGTTTTATAAATATGACAAATAGCAATAAACAACATGTAATAAACATAATCGATCAAACATTTGAGGTTATCAAAAAGGTTTATGATACCCAGAAAGAAGAATTTGGAAATAGTAGTGAACTCTGTAAATCTGGTTCAAGAATCATATTTCCAAAGTACAGTGGGCGTTATAGAAATGGGGGAACTCGTATTAGCGAACAAGAGTTGAGATTTATATTTGTTGAGCAATTCAATAAATATTGTGAAAAAAACTCGTGGAATGCTTATTATTCTGTGGAAACCCCAACAGAAGAGAAATATATTTTTAGTAAAAAGGGGGATAAAAATTGTCCATGCAAAGTTGATGGAGAAGAAAATGGGGGACAGTCTGCTATGATAGACCTTTGTATTCACGATGATAAATTCGAACGAATCGCCCTTATCGAGTTTAAGGCTCTAAATCCTAAAAAATCAGCCTTTGCTAAGGATTTCTGTAAATTGAGTAATGAGCCGAAAAGTACTGCGACTTTCTTTGTAATGATAGTCAAGAGCCATGATGATGATACGATAAAATCCCTACGTGAGAAGATTGGAACTATGGGGGATGAAACAGAGTTCTATTGTTTTGACTTAGAAAAAGGAGAAGACATCTCTAAAAAAATAATAGATGGAATTTCCTCTTCCGAAAATAAATGAAGATACTTCATATTTCCGACACTCACAACCATCATTGTCAGCTGCAGGATCTTCCTGCAGCTGACGTGATAGTCCATTCCGGTGACTTCACGATGGCAGGAACTGAAGCCGAAGTTATCGACTTTATGGAATGGTTCTGTGCCTTGCCATACAAACACAAAGTTTTCATAGCAGGAAACCATGACGACTGTCTTTTCGGAGCCGATATCAATGGCTTGCCCGAAAACTGCCATTATCTCTATGGTAACGGTGTAACGATAGAAGGCATAAAGTTCTTCGGCATCCCGATGTTCGTGGAAGATGATATAAGTGGTAACTATACTAAAATGTTGGAGAACATTCCTTCCAATACCGACGTGCTTATCACTCATCAGCCACCCTATCTCATTATGGATGAAAGTGCAGGTTTGAATTATGGCAACAGAACTTTGCTAGATGCTGTCAAACGCATCAAGCCGGATGCTCATCTCTTCGGACACATTCATAATGCCTATGGGATGAGCGAATGCAGCACTGTGTTGTTTTCCAATGCCTCGATTGTTACTGATAATTATGAGTTTTGTAACCAACCAAATATGATCAATTTATGATTATTCCAAGAAAAGACAAGCCTTACTTTTACCCTCCCTTTTTTGACATTTCATGCTTTCCATATTTCTCGCCAATCTGGGTGATGGATGGGTTGGATCAGGTCCCACCTGATAAACACCATAACCCAGTTGCGGCATTTCTACGCCATTGCTTAACTTTATCTTCTTCATAATCTATATGTTTTAATGTTCGTTATTCCATTCTTCCATATTTCATTTCCACGCCCTCTTTATCATACTGCTTGCGCTTGCCGGTTGGTGGTTCAGTAAGCGTGATGCGAACTACAGCCGTGCGCGATAGGGAACGGGCGATGCTCTGGTCGAAAGCATCCATGTGGTGAGGAAGGAAACGCTCACAGATTAGTCTAAGACCATGAATCTTCTCTGCTTCATCTGTCACGATTTCTGCCTTGCCGAATGCAATGGCTGATTTGAATTGCAGGGTGAAACTGCCGTCCTTCGGACCAACCGTAGGCGCACAACGTGTTACGGCTGAAAGACAAACCTCGGGATGAGTCTTGATTACCTCCAGTTTTTTGCCTTCCAAGGCACCATGAAAATACCAATTCACATCATCATCTGATGCGAGTGACAGGGGTAAACCATAAGGCTTGCCGTCTTCGTCAATAAAACTGACAGTTATATACGGAGCCTTGTGCATTACTTCCAAAGCCCACTCACTATCCATTGCTCTTGATTTCTTTCTCATTTTTTTATCCTTTGTACTTAAATACTTTAACCATTTCCTTGTCGCCACCCACAAGCTGGCTGCAGTGGTTCAGCATTCCCGTGTCTGAGAAACCGCATTTCTCCATGACTCTTCCCGATGCAGGATTTCCTGTGAAATGATCAGCCCAGATGTTTTCTAAATGCTTTACTTGGATGCAGTAGTCGAGCATCAGTTTCAAGGCTTCGGTGCAGATACCCTTGTTCCAGTAAGGTTTTCCTACCCAATAGCCCACCTCACAGTCGTTTTCTCCGATAGGGATGTTGCTGGTTTCATGGGTGTAGTAGCCGATGCAGCCGATAGCCTCGCCAGTCTTTTTCAACACAATCGCCCATGTCATTTCATTATGGAAGAATGTCCGGATTATCTCCCGACTTTCCTCAACAGACTTATGTGCCGGCCATCCAGCACGTGGTCCAACATCAGGGTCGGAGGCGTACTTGAAGAGCGACTCTGCATCTGATTCCTGCCAATATCGAAGTAAAATTCTTTCTGTTTCCATCAGATTATATCAATGTTTTGCTGTCTATTTACTTTGTGTGCTTACCCAAGCCAGCCGGTGAAGATAAGTATACATTCGTGGACCTTCTCAAAGAATTTCCCTATCCAGCGCTTGATGCCCTTCCAATATATCCCATTCTTTTTAATGATCATATACTTAGTTATTTATTTTGTTATTAATTCATGTGCAAATACGCCATCAGCGCAATATATCTGCAAAAATACAAAAAATATTCAGAAAAAAGTGATTATATGGATGGATTTTGTTTGCAGAGCGAACTTAATTTAACCTTATTTTATATGATAGAGGGACATCTTGAATAACCGGAAATCCTTAATGACCTTAATGACCGTGACCTTAATGACCGGAAAACGCCCCCTAAACATTTATTTATTTTTCTGATGAAACTCCTTCCTTGTCTTAGCCATTGCTGCCGTAGCCATGTCGTGGGTTTCTATCAGCAATGGGCTTTTGTGATATTGCACAATCTTGACCCCGACTGAGTTGTGCCTTTTCTTTTCCTCGATGCATTGAATGATCAAGTCTGGATTGGCTGATTTAGCCGTTGGAGTTTTGTCAAAGTTCTGAATATAGGCAGCGTTGGTAAGGAAGAGAATGTCGGAACCGTCCGGTATTTCCTGCATTACCTTCACCATGAGGGTTAGCATCATTCGGAACTCCGTGGTGTGGAGGTCGCTGATTACATCACGGCTGATGATGTTGCCGTTATGCTCAATTACTACGGCAGCACCACCAGCTCGCTCTTTATGGCCATAATCACATGAACCACCTATCCAAACGTAATAAGTAGAAGTATCTTGTGTCATAATTATTTTATCTTCAATGTCCGCAGATATTCCTTCTGCTCGGGCGTGATTCTATAGCTCTCGATGGCCTTCTGGATGGTCTTGTTGTGCGTCCAGGAAGCAAGGCGGTTTTGCTCGATGTAGGGAATCGCCTGGTCCCATTGCTTGGCAAGGGCGGTGGCGAAGAACCAGGCTACCATCATTTTTACGTAATACTCTTCGCTCCTTACTGATGCAGGAATTTCAAGATATTCTGCCTTGAAGTCTTTATCCAGGTAATGAGACATAAGCGCCTCTATTCCAAAGCGACAAGTATAAACGTGTGACGATTTACTCCAAGTCTTGATCTTCGCCAATAGCTCCTCCTTGTGTTTGCCAAACACCTTCGGAGACATGATGTCGCAAACTGCCCAGTTATCCACGAAAGGCAGGAATCTGTCAGTAAGACGAATGCATTCCGCGTAGTCCTTCACCTCGGAAATGAGAAGACCGTGAAGCATGTTCTCATCGTAGTATTCGTGAGGAAGTTGATGAAGGAAATCTTTGCATTCTGACTCATTTGTAAATTCTTTTATAAACTTGCGAAGCACAGGCACACGAATGCCTATGAAACTCTCCACAGGCACTCCCGGTGTCAGTTTGGCCTGGAAAGCAGCATACTGCTTATCCTGCATGGCGAACAGTCTTTCTTGAAGTGAAGTCATTTTTATCCAATTAATTTAATAATCTGTTTATCTGAAGCATCAGGCATGATTTCTTTCAGATGCTCGAAAATTCTTTGGTAAGATTCCTGGGGAGTGCGATTGCATTGACAAGCCTCCCTGCCATAGAGATCTTCGGGAGTATTGAGCAGCGACCACCCCCAGCCATATTCGTGATTGTGCTTGTCACGAGGATAGATGAAATCCTCGGTCACGATATAGGTTGCCATTTCCAGTCGGGTGAGATAACCGTCAAACTTGCTTCTCATTCCCTTTCCGGTGAAACCGCAGGCTGCCCGAAGTTCTCTCGTGATGAGACTGCCTGTAGATTGAAGCATACAGAGAATGGCTCCTTCTATCGATTCTTCATCTGGGCGAGGGAACTTGCTTCTTCTGTAGTTGCAGAAGTCTGGCCACCATTCCAGGCTGATGAATCCTGCTTTCTTGTTAAAGAACTTTCCGTACATACACGGCATTTCCTGCACAATTTCGCCCTTCCATTTCCATAGCGGCCAGTCCCAACCGCCTTCAGGAAAAGTTACATATCGGCAATCCTCCGCTACGATGTCTTCGGCAGAGAAGCCTTCAATGCCGCTATCAAGGAGAGGGAGGAAGCCGATCTGCTGAATCAGCTCCATCATGCCTGTTGCTGAATATATTTCTGGAAAATTCATAAGCTTCGTTCTTTATATTTTTATCAATTCGTTCAGTTTATCCTCTCTGATAATCTTCGGCTGAGCCTTGCCAGCGAGAATGAGAATCTTCTTGCCATTACGATAAATATGAAGCTGTCTTTTTGTTAATTTCTTGCCATTCCTGATGTTCTTCCAGATGATTGGTCTTTACCGGTACGCTCTGGAAACCAAAAAGCTTGCCTGCCTCGGCATTCTCGGCACGGTCATCGAAATAGAGGGTGGTGGCGGGATTCAATCCTGTCTGCTGCGTCATCTCTTCATAGATTTCGACGGATGGCTTTTCCTTTCGCATGGCGTATGAGAGGAAGACTTCATCAAACAGTTCGTCTGTAGAATATCCCAGCTGCTTCATCTGACTGACCGATTTCTGCCAAAGCGTATCGTTGATGTTGCTGAGCAGATAGACCTTGTATCGCTTCCGAAGCTTGACCAATGCCTCCAGTCTTTCCACGGGCAGATTGCCACACAGCTCTTCCAGGACTTTCTCAATATCCCCGGTTGTGGTTCCTTTGCGGCAAAGGCTCAGCATCTCTTTCAAAGTCTCAGCTTCCGCCACCAGACCATTAATATATTGGTGCATCAGTCTCTTGATCTTACGGACATGGATTAGTCGCTTGAATGCCGTAACGCCCAGGCTCTCCATGGCTTTCACAACAGAGGCATCATCAATATTCACGATGACACCTCCATAATCAAAGACGAGTGTTTCTATCTGTTTCATGCTCATTTTCCTGTTGTTATAATTCTCTTATGACATGCTTCTATTATTCAATATCCAATGGTAATTGCGGATCTTTGCCGTCAAACTTGTCGAAATCAGAGCGAAACAGATGGTCCTGTATCACTCTATATTTCTCAAACTCGCTTTCGGCATATTCCTTTGCATACTCGGCAGTAATGTGTCCTGCGTCTTGCAGAATTTCTCTGTCGGTTGCATCGAGGAATTTGTCGATGCGTTTAGCCCAATCCTCCATAGTCATAGGAATATGGCGCTCTGCCATATCCTTTGCCATATCAAGATAGGCATTCACCAATCGTCCAAGGGCTTGCAACTCATTTTCCTTCAGATAGTTCTTGGCTATACTTACGTCGGACTTTATGATTTTTCCATTAGGAGCCTTTGCCCATGTAGTGAGCCCCATGTGCTCTTTTTCTGCATCAGCACGATCCACTATCAGTTCTGCGGCAGTATGTCCATGAACAGCATAATGCATTTTGTTCTGTACCTTCTTGAAGAACTCGCGTGTTGTTGGAGCATCACGGTTGTAGTCGATGGCTGTGGCGTAGATGTCGGTCAGTTTCTGATAGAAATTGCGTTCCGATAGACGAATCTCTCGAATCTCCTCCAAGAGTTGTTCGAAATAGTCTACACCTATGAATGAGCCATTTTCCATACGCTTCTTGTCAATCACATAGCCACGGATAGCATACTGTCGGAGAACATAAGTGCACCATTGGCGGAACTGAGTGGCTCGGCGGGAGTTAGCTCTGTAACCCACGCTGATTATTGCATCCAAATTGTAATACTGAGTGTTGTATGATTTACCATCAGCAGCAGTTCGTCGGAAATTCCGACAAACTGAATTTTTATCCAATTCACCTTCTTTAAAAATGTTAGACAGATGCTCTGCGATTGTAGATCGGCCTTTATCAAAAAGACTAGCAATAGCATCTTGTGTACACCAAATTGTTTCTTCAGCGTACATTACCTCAACACCATTTTCCTTACCCTCAGCCATGAAGATAAGAAATTCAGCGGTACTATTTCTTATTTCAAATTTCTTTGCCATTTTTCTGCGTATTTTCTCGTCGCTAATATTTTTGCAACACCTTATTATATAATTATCTGTCTATTTCCGTGAAACGATTAAAAGTTTGCTGAAAATTCCATCAACATTTTCTGGGCAAGAGGAGCGTACCAGGTCTTCACCTCTTGCTCTGAAGGCGTATGACCGCCAGGGAAATGGAAGGCTTGGTTGTAATGGTGCAGGAAGAGAGGGGAGAAGTGAGCCAGGGTGTCCTGCTCACCAAAAAGTCCCCACACACGATCCTTATAATAGGGGTTGCAATGGTCAAACTGCACGGCTTCCAGTTCCGCAAACTCCTCAATCAGCGCCTCGTCAATCACAAGCCGCTGATTGCCGTCCCTTCTCGGCGCCTTGTATTCATGCTCTCCGATTCGCTCCTTCAGAAACTCCGTCATCATGAAATACGGATTGCCGAGCAGGGCAGGAATGCCCACCACCGGAGCCAGCATCTGGGCGAGGAAAGAGCCGCAGCTGTTGCCCAGAAGTAAGTCGGGCTGCTCCCGGTCGATGATGGAGCGAATCTCCTTCAGTGCCTCCTTGGGGTGCAAAGGGAGGTCGGGAGTCAGCACCACTGCCGTCCCCTCAAACGCCTCTTTCAAGGCTCTCGCCATCGGACAACTGCCCGTGGCGAAGAATCCGTGTAGGAATAATATCTTCTTCATGCTCTAATCATTTGATAATGATGCGCCTGTAATCTAGGAGGATAAGCCATGCTCAACTCCATATCAGCGCAATATATCTGCAAAAATACAAAAAATATTCAGAAAAGTGATTATATGGATGGATTTTGTTTGCAGGGCGAACTTGATTTAACCTTATTTTATATGATAGAGGGATGTTTTGAAAAACCGAAATCCTTAATGACCTTAATGACCGGATTTAAGGGGATTGAAAAATGAAAATGACCCTTCATGACACTGACCCTTCATGACACCTGCGGAAATAAATAAACCGCTCCACCTATTTATATATATAGGAGGAGCGGTTGTAATAGATAAAATCTTCTCAAAAACTAATCATATGCAGATTTCATTCTGCTTTCCTGCATCTTACTTTCTGCTTTCCTGCTGCTACACGCAGCTTGAAACACCGAGCGAAGTGGCTATTGCGGTGAGAATGCTAATCGCAATCTGAATCACCATTTTCC
>ENA-OUQP01000552-OUQP01000552.1-human-gut-metagenome-genome-assembly--contig:-NODE-552-length-33625-cov-5.280429_pt1 | contig 33625 bp, 18 predicted proteins | sample MGYA00237951_ERZ548836 | MGnify/ENA primary metagenome ERZ548836 (study PRJEB26490, sample SAMN05194702) | human gut metagenome | biome: terrestrial biome; feature: human-associated habitat; material...
GGCGTTGCCGTTGCGGCTACCCCGGGTCTGGCCAACTTTAACGACAAGGTGCTGTGGGTCTTCCTGATCGGCCTCGTACTGGCCATTGTGTTCACCGTGATGAAGGTTAAGGGCGGCATGCTGCTGGCCATCGCCATCACCACCGTAATCGGCATCCCGTTCGGCGTGACCACCTGGTCCAACTCGCAGTCCATCAGCGAGACCTTCTCCCAGCTGCCGCAGACCTTCGGCGCGATCTTCTCCGCCGAGGGCTTCCCGGCACTGTTCTCTGATCCGACCAAGCTGCCGCTGGTCATCGTGACCATCTTCGCCTTCTCCATGTCCGATACGTTCGACACCCTGGGCACTTTCATCGGCACCGGCCGCCGCACCGGCATCTTCTCCGCCGAGGACGAGAAGGCTCTGGAGAACGGCCACGGCTTCTCCTCCAAGATGGACAAGGCCCTGTTCGCCGACTCCATCGCCACCTCCATCGGCGCCATCTGCGGCACCTCGAACACCACCACCTACGTCGAGTCTTCCGCCGGCATCGCCGCAGGCGGCCGAACCGGCCTGACCTCCGTGGTTGTGGCGATCTGCTTCGCCTTGTCCGCGTTCCTGGCCCCGGTCGTCTCCGCCGTGCCGTCCGCCGCAACCGCCGGCGTGCTGGTGATCGTCGGCTGCATGATGGCCGCTTCCCTGAAGGAAGTCAAGTGGGACGACATCGCCGAAGCCATTCCGGCGTTCTTCGCCGCCGTGTTCATGGCCTTCTCCTACTCCATCTCCTACGGCATCGCCGGAGGCTTCATCATGTACTGCATCGTGAAGACCTGCAAGGGCAAGGCCAAGGAGGTTCACCCGATCATCTGGACTGTGGCCGCGCTGTTCATTCTGGACTTCGTGTGCATGGCGATTCTGTAACGCTGATTGACAACGGATTAGCCTTTAAGGATTAATCCGCCGCCATACGGCATAAAGGCCGGGCTCTCACAAGGGCCCGGCCTTTGTTGTTGCCACAGTGATCAACGCCCATGAGTACCTTCGATGATCATCCGCCATTCTTGATGCATGGGAATAGTTGTCAACCGACAACTAAACGTACATGGCGGCAGCACGAGTGCCTTATTCAACATCGAAATATGCAGCGCGAAGAAGCCGAAAAACCAAAAAGGCTTCTATACCGAATGAAACGGTATAGAAGCCTTTTGGTTTGCGATCAAGCCCTTCTCACCCGAGAGAAGCTAGAGAACGATCAGTCCTCGAATGCCGAACCGTTAAGCGGGAAGCCCTACGGGCTTCCCGTAGGTGAGGGGAGCGGCTATGCCGCGACCGATCCGTGAGAGGGATTTAGTCCTCGAACGGATCAAAGTCGCGACGGACGCGGCGACGCGGGCGCTCAGTACGCTCTTCGCGGTCGGCGCGGTAGTCGTCGTAGTTGTCGTCGGTGGCGTAGCGCGGGTTACGGTCCGAGCCACGGCCACGGCCACGGGAACCGCCACGGCGGTCATCACGATCGCCACGGTCATCGCGATCGGAAGAGCGACGGCGACGCGGACGATCATCGTCACGGGAGTCGCGAGCATCACGGTCATCGCGATCGTCGAAGTCACGGTCGGCAGAACGACGGCGACGCGGACGATCATCATCGCGATCATCGCGATCGAAGTCACGGTCATCGGAGCGACGGCGACGCGGACGGTCGTCGTAATCATCCTCGAAGTCATCGGAGCGACGGCGACGCGGACGGTCGTCACGATCGTCGAAGTCACGGTCATCGCGCTCGGAGCGACGGCCACGGCCGCCACGGCGATCGTCACGGTCACCACGGCCACGGCCGCCACGGCGGTCATCGCGATCGCCACGGCTCGGGCGGGCGTTGTTCTCCTGATCCTCGAAACCAGGAATGGCCAGGGAGATCTTGCCGCGATCATCGACACCCTGAACGATCACCTCAACGGTGTCGCCTTCCTTGAGCACGTCTTCGACAGCGTCAATACGCTCGCCGTTGGCCAGGTTGCGGATCTGGGAGATGTGCAGCAGGCCGTCGGTGCCGGGGGTGAGGTTCACGAAAGCGCCGAACGACGTGGTCTTGACGACCTTGCCGTTGTAGGTTTCGCCGGCCTCGGGCACGTGCGGGTTGGCAATCTGGTCGATGATGGCCTTGGCCTTCTCAGCAGCCTCGCCACCCTCGGAGGAGATGAAGACGGTACCGTCATCCTCGATGGCAATTTCAGCGCCGGTGTCTTCCTGAATCTGGTTGATCATCTTGCCCTTCGGGCCGATGACTTCGCCGATCTTCTCAACCGGGACGGAGGTGGTGATGATGCGCGGAGCGAACTCGCTCATCTCGGCCGGGCCGTCGATGCACTCGTTGATGACCTCGAGAATCGTGGCGCGGGCTTCCTTGGCCTGCTGCAGAGCGGCGGCCAGGATGTCGGCGGGGATGCCGTCGAGCTTGGTGTCGAGCTGCAGGGCGGTGATGAACTCGGAAGTACCGGCCACCTTGAAGTCCATGTCGCCGAAGGCATCCTCGGCACCCAGAATATCGGTGAGGGTCTTGAAGATGTGCTTGCCATCAACGTCGCCGGACACGAGGCCCATGGCGATGCCGGCAACCGGAGCCTTCAGCGGCACGCCGGCAGCCAAAAGGCTCAGCGTGGAGGCGCACACGGAACCCATCGAAGTGGAACCGTTGGAACCGATGGCCTCGGAGACCTGTCGGATGGCGTAGGGGAACTCTTCGCGGCTCGGCAGCACCGGCACGAGAGCCTTCTCGGCGAGGGCGCCGTGGCCGATTTCGCGGCGCTTCGGGGAACCGACGCGGCCGGTCTCACCAGTGGAGTACGGCGGCATCTCGTAGTTGTGCATGTAACGCTTGGACTGCGGACCGGACAGCGCGTCGATCTGCTGCTCCATCTTGAGCATGTTCAGCGTGGTGACGCCCAGAATCTGGGTCTCGCCACGCTGGAACAGGGCGGAACCGTGCACGCGAGGCACAATGTCCACCTCGGCGGACAGGGTGCGGATGTCGCGCAGGCCACGGCCGTCGATGCGGTAGTCCTCGGTCAGGATGCGGCGACGCACAATCTGGCGCTGCAGTTCCTTGAAGGCGTTACCGAGTTCCTTGTCCTTCTCGGCATCGTCCATATCGGTGAACTCGTCCGCGAGCACCTCGCGCACGTGCTCCTTGATCTCGTGGATGCGGTCCTGGCGCGGCAGCTTCTCGGCGATGGAGAGGGCCTCGTCCAGATCCTTGTGAGCGATCTCGTCGATGCGGGCGTACAGCTCGTCGGTGTACTCCGGGAAGAGCTGGAATTCCTTGGTCTCCTTGGCGGCGATCTTCTTGAGCTCGTCCTGAGCCTCGCAAATCACCTTGATGAACGGCTTGGCGGCCTCAAGACCACCGGCAACGACTTCCTCATCGGGCTTGGTCTGACCCTCGTCGTAGATGAGGTGCCAGGCGTTCTTGCCGGCACCGGCCTCGATCATGGCGATGGCAACATCACCGTTCTCGATCACGCGGCCAGCGACCACAATCTCGAACACGGCGCGCTCACGCTCGCTCCAACGCGGGAAGGCAACCCACTGGCCATCAATCAGCGCCAGACGCACACCGGAGACCGGGCCTTCGAACGGCAGACCGGAAATCATGGTGGAAGCGGAAGCGGCGTTCAGGGCGATGACATCGTAAGCGTCATCAGGGTTCACGGCGAGCACGGTCTCGACGACCTGCACTTCGTTGCGCAGGGTGTGCGGGAACAGCGGACGCAGCGGGCGGTCGATGATACGGCAGGCGAGGATGGCCTCGGAGCTCGGGCGGCCTTCACGACGGAAGAACGAGCCCGGGATCTTGCCGGCAGCGTACATCTTCTCTTCAACATCGACGGTCAGCGGGAAGAAGTCGTAGTTCTCCTTCGGGCTGGAACCGGCGGTGGTGGTGGACAGAATCATGGAATCGTCGTCGAGGTAGGCGGCCACAGCGCCATCGGCCTGCTGGGCGAGGCGGCCGGTCTCGAAGCGCAGCGTGCGCTTACCAAACGATCCATTGTCGATTACGGCCTCAACGGCCTTGATTTCGGGACCCTCCATAGGGTTCCTCCTTCTTTAATTTTCTATTTATTCCTACATACTGTGTTGCGGTTTGGCGACTCGCTTGAACCGCAACTGTCCTCTTCAGCGGACGTCACATACCTTGTTTCGACTGGCCCCTTGGCCGTCGTTCCTCGTGTCAACCCCTTCATTCGGGTTCTCTCGTCGGCCTTACCTACTGGCTACCTGCGTGCGTACCGTTTCCGGTTTCGGCGCCCTACTGGCCTATCCTCTAACCCTCTTGCCGTTGTTGCCGTTGGCTGGCGATATGTAAAACGCCCGAGCACCATCCTAGGTACTCGGGCGGAAGTCTTCAATTATCGACGCAGACCCAGACGCTCGATGAGGGAACGGTAACGGTTGATGTCAACGCGCTTGAGGTAGTCAAGCAGGCGACGACGGTCACCGATCATCAGCTGCATACCACGACGGGAGTGGTGGTCATGCTTGTGCTCCTTGAGGTGCTCGGTCAGGTCGGCGATACGCTTGGACAGCAGAGCCACCTGGACCTCGGGGGAACCGGTGTCACCTTCGTGCGTCGCGTACTCGTTGATAATCTGGGTCTTCTCGTCAGCCGTCAGTGCCACGGCGTCCTCCTTATTGTGTCGTTGCGCGGTGTTTCGTGCAGGTTCGCTCGAAACGCTCTCTATCCGCGGGCGAAATTACGCCAAATGGAAACTATACGGCAGGGGCCGGACTGGGGGCACACGGTTTGCGCGGTGGTGAGCAGTGAGCGGTGAGTATTGAGCGACGTACGGCGACTCACGTGCGCTCACACAGTGGTGAGCAATCCGCCAAACAACACCACGAGCAGGGCGATGGTTTCAATCACGAAGTACAGAATGAAACTCGCCCAGCTTTTGGTCAGTACGTTCAGCGGCGAGGTCTTCCGGATAATCACCAGCAGACCAACAAACACCAGGGCATATACGGCGATGCCGATCGCCGCCCCCATAATGCCCAGATTCGCGGCATTCGCCAGACCGGCCTGCTTGCCGTAGACCACGTACGTGGAATACCAGAAGTTGAGATTGAGCATGCTGAGTCCCGCGATGAACTGCTCACAGGCCAGCCCGAGCACGAACACGATCAGCCATGGCCAGGACGGCGAGACGACCACCGCCATCGCCAATCCGACGTACGTGATCACCACGGCCACCCAACCGACCAGTGCGATACCTTGCGGAGACACTCCCCCGAGCACGGCCACAATGGAGTCAGTATTATTCACCGCCAGCGAGCGACCGAACCAGTATGGCGCGATGATGGCGCACAGTACGGCAAGAATAATCAACGCCCAACGCAACGGATGGGAGCGACGGCGCTCGATATCAGCCAAAGACAAATCGGTCTCGGGTATGGAAGCCTCGGGGTGCCTGGAAACCTCGACGGTCTCTACTTTGCCGCCTACGATTTCCGTCGCCTCGTTAGGTTCTTGCTCGTTGGATTCCTGCTCCATGCACCGCCTCGCCGATTACCTGCTTATTGCCATGTATTGCCATGCCGATTATTGCGATGCCTATCTTAGCGTGCGTGTTGGGCAAGTACCTGATGTTCCCTGTGGTTTCGCGCACTGATTGGATACAGACAGGCTACTGCTGCTGCCCGTCTGTATCCGGCGACTTGTCCGCCGCTGTATCCGTCTGTTCCTCAGGCAACGTATTGGCAGCCTGTTCCTTACGCCGCCTGCCGTGCAGCAGGGCCTCGAGCATGTCGACCTGACGCTCCAGTTCGTCGATACGACGTACCTGCTGCGAAATCAGCAAGTCGCGTAGGTCATTGTTCTGCTCTTTGCGGGAGACGGGGAAGATGATGGCGCGACGTTCGGACGATACGTGGAAATCGGATTCGCTGCCGGTATCAGCCGGAAGTGACGATTCCGCCGAGTCGCGCCAAGCTCTCGCTGCTCGCGCACTCTCCGGAATGTTTGGTGCGCCCGCGGCTCCCGAGCGGAAAAGCTCCGAATCTGAAGCCCCCCCCCAGCTTATTTTCCACGCCGGCTTTGGCATTGCCGGAGTTCAGGATTTCGTCTTGCGATTCACGCCAGCGGGCAAGGCAACGTTCGATGCGCTTGTACCCGATTAGAGCCGGATCCAATCCGGCTTCACGGAACATGCGCACGGGTGAGGCACCTTCGTTGTAGTGGACTACACAGTAACGCTTGAAATCATCGGTATAGGTGATGCGCTTCGCCGTGGCTTCCGCCACTGCCGACAACGACTTCAGATACTTGATCTCCTCGGGGCTAAAAGTCCCTCCACCACTGGTCATCCTCATCCCTTACACTCGTTGGAAGGCTCATTGCACACCCCCCTTGATTATGGGGTGAATGCCATAGTTCGGGATAGTAATACTTATAATTCGGACATGCCTAACCCCTAGTAGGGTCGTTTTTATCCCCGTTTAAGTGGAGCCTGAGTAGTGGCTGGACGGCAACTGAACGATAATCGGCCCACGAATGGGGTATACAGGCCCATCCTTCACCTCCCCTACGATTGTGTTCGCTTGGCGATTGTTACCGAGCCTGCGTGAAACGTTTGTTGTGGTGAAACACAAGTTATTTTCGATGCCCGGCCCCATTACATTCAAATCAAAATGCCATACATTGCCCATAAGATTCGGAGATGGTCCACAAGTCATCCGTCTGAGATGCCGCCAATATGACAAATGGCCGATCTGAATAATCAGATCGGCCATTGTTATAGCTGCTCAGTTATAAGCAGCAGTCAAGCTCACGCGTTGAGAGCGCGCTTGGTGGAACGGGACTTGACGAACACGGTCACCGCGGCACCCGCGATCAGCAGACCGATCACGGAGAACAGCATGGTTCCGGCGGCACCGGTGAGCGGCAGCTGGGTGATGTTCTTGACGTTGGTGACCTGGAAGGTGCCCTTGTTGTCCTTGGACAGGTTCCAGGCATCCTTACCAGCGAAGGTGGCAGCAGCATCTGCGGTTGCACCGGTAGTGATCGTGAACTTGCCAACGAAGGTGCCGTTGTAGCCAGTCGGGACCTTCGTCTCAATCACGGTGTAGGTGGTGTTGAGCTTAAGACCGTTCAGAGTGTACTTACCCTCAGCGTTGGATTGCAGTGTGTCCGTGGCGCCTTCAGGGTAAGTGCCATCAGCATTGGCGGTCGGCAGAGAATACGCACCGTTAGAGCCATTGAACTTAAGCGGAGTCTTCGCTTTGAGCTCGTCAGCGGACAGACCGCTAACATCGCCTTCGTACACTTGGAACTCAGCACCAGTCAGAGCAGCAGCGTTCTTGTCGACTTTCTGCCAAGTCACGGCACCAGCCTTGGTGGTTTCTTCCTTGCTGCTCTTCAGGTCGACAACGCCGGCAGCGGCGAGAACGCCAGTGGCGTTGTTCACGGACGGCGCGGCGCCCGTGATAGCAGTGCCAGCGAGAATCGGAGCATTGCCATTCCACACGAGCTTGTGAGTGTCATTATCTTCGACGACCAGCTTTCCACTCTGGTCGACAATCAAGTACAGACCACCCTCAGCGAAGGTGAAGGTCTGGGTCTTGCCACCGTTAGAAGCCATCGGGGTAATGCCCGTGACAGCCAAATCCTTAAGCGCGTTCACAAAAGCGGTGGTCTGCGCGGCGGTCAGGGTAGTGTTGCCCAGCCAGGCCCACTCGTTCAGGGAATCACCCTTGGTCTGGTCGTTGTAACCAGCAGCAGCGAAGGCATCATCCACTGCCTCACCGGAGACCAAACCCTCCAGCTCAACGCCAGTGTTGCCATCAGACACATACTTGGCGAGCTCAACGTACTTGAACATGCGCAGGTTAGCCTGCAGGTCAGCGGTGTCAACCGGCTTGGTGTAGAACTGGTTTGCATCCGTGGCGTTGACTGTGATAGTCGTGCTGGAGATGTTGGCCTCAGCCGCGTTGGCGGTGGTGGCGCCGAACGCCATGCCACCAAGCAGGGTGGCCGCAGCAGCGACACCCGCGAAAAGCTTCCTCAACTTCATGAGAAACCCTCTCTTCCTTATTGTGATTGATTTTCTTGCAATCGCGGAGGCTGCAACCCCACAGCAAGGCCTCCGCAATCCGCAAATCCTTATTGTTTTTTCGGGGAGGGAAGCCTTCATCGACTCCCCTCAGTCCGCCTTCGGCGGCCAGCTCCCCTCAGCGAGGGAAGCCAAAACCACCTCAAGTTTCTTGAAATCAGACCAGCTGACGCTTACGCCAGACCGTGTAGCCCGCAGCAGCCAGCAGGGCCAGCAGGCCCAGGCCACCGCCGAACACCATCCAGTCACGACCAGTCGTGCCACCGGTCAGCGGCAGACTGGAGATAGCCACATACTTGTTCGTGAACTGTGCCGACTCCGTATTCGTTCGGTCGGAATCGTTCTCGCCGTACTCGTAAGAGACAACGGCATCCGTCCTGGAGACCGTGACCTTGACGGTCACCTTATCGTTGTCATACTTCCAACCGGCAGCAGGCTTTTCGGTGTCCTCCGAAGCCTCGAACGTGTAGACCAAATTGTCAGCACCGGTCGGAACCCTGAACTTCAGGTCCCCATTGCCGAAGCCAACCGTCGCGCTCGCGCCGCTAGCAGTCAATTCGTCCTTGGACACAGTCGTAGTCAGTCCATTGTTGGCCAAGCCGGTAACGTCAGCGCACTTACCAGCATTCGCATCCGTGCTATCCACACACTTCAGGTTGAAGCCGAAGTCCGAATTAGCAGCATGTCCCTGCACAACCTTCGTCACCTTGACATCCGAAGCGGGCAAGGTCACGTAAGAAGGCGTGTTGGTTACCGTGAAGGCACCGGATTGTGCGGTCAAACCTTGTAGCTTGAGGTCAGTCTTATCAACCTTGGAGTCATAGCCTTCAACCTTGACCTCGGAAACCGAGTATGTGTGCCCCTCAGGGCCGGCAGGCACCGTGAACTCGTGAGTCCAGTTGCCGGCGGCATTCAGAGTTGCTGAACCGTTGGCATAATCCTCGCCGTCCTGCTTGAGCTGGACCTGCACGGAATCATTCGCGTGATTCTCGTTGTCGTCGGACCAAGTCTTCGTCACCGTAATCTTGGAGACCGGAAGGGTGATGGTCGGCTTCTGCGGGTAGGCGGCGGTCTGCGGATCGCTCGTCGTCGTGCCGCCCTGCGAGGAGGTCACCACGGTCTTGTAGTCGACAGTGGCGCTGGAGTTGTCGTTCGTGTAGAAGTTGTTGTCGGAGGCATTGGCATCGTCCTTGTGGTTCTTAACAGCCTCGTCGAACGCAGCCTGCGTCGGCTTGACATTGAAGCTCACCGTGTAGGTGACGCCGTCCTCAAGCGTGTCGTCGTTGGACGTGACCGGCCAAGACACGGTGCCATCAGCCGCAACCGTCGCCTCCGGGGCGTCAGCCCACGCCGTGGTCTGGCCTTTCCGGGTCTTCGTGTACGTGAAGCCCGCGGGCTCTCCATTCTCGGAGGCGCTGTCGGAGCTCACGACCCAGCTGGACAGCCTGTCGTGAATCGTCACGTCGGCTTACTCAGCCGTCTTGGTGATCTCCTGATAAATGGACTCGAAGATGTTGTTCAGCTGGCCGGCATCCGTGGCGGCCTTGTAGTAGCTGCTGGTCTCGGCGCGGTCACCGAGGTTGGCGTTCCAAGACTTTCCCCACAAATGCTCACTGCTCGTTGCAGTGGCATCCGGGTAGTTGCTGGAGATGCCGTGCATGTACTTGTTCAGGTTGCTCGAGGTGTCGCCGGGGTTGGCACCGCTGACGACGCCGATCGAGTAGATGGTCGTCCCGGCGTCCTTCAGGCTCTTCGCCTTGTTCACCGCGGTGGCGGCGACGGTGGGGTCAAACCCGCTGCCGTGGTTCGGCTCGCCGTCGGTGAAGAAGATGACGACCTTCTTCGCGTTGGCGCGAGGCTGATACGTTAGCGCCGCCTGGGCGCGGTTGAAGGCGTAGTCGGCGGAGGTCGCGCCGGACGCGCTCAGGCCGTTAACCGTGCTCGTCAGTCCGGAGACGTCGTACGTCAGGTTGCTGACGATCTGCGTGTAGTTGTAGGAGGACCAGCCTTCGCGGTAAAAGTCATTGCCGACGCTGGTCTTCTCGGTGCCGGCGAACTTCACCAGGGCGATGCGGTTCCGCTGGCTCTGGTCGGTAATCTTCGCGTTCTCTGCAGCCGTCGCATTGATGAATTTATTGACCGCGGTCTTGAGCGAGTCAATCTTCGTAGGCTGGTTCCAACCGCTAGCGATCTTTTCGGCCATCGAACCGGACACATCCAACACCAGCACGATGTCGAGTGGCTGGTTCGTCACGATCTCGCCCGTACCCGCGCTCTTCGCACCGGTGACGTTCAACGCCACCGTGTACGTGCCGTCTTCATTGGCGGTAACGGTCTTCTCGCGGGCCGGAGCAGACAACGTCGGATCATCCGGCACGCCGTTTGTTCCCTCGGTGGAAAGAGGAGCAGGCGCGCTGGCGGCCGCCTTCTCATCGGTGGTCTGCGATTGTGTCGTGGAGGCATTCCCATCGTCCGCCATGGCGGTCGCGCTCACACCGGCGACGCCACCGAGCATCGCCACGGCGGCAACGATCGCCACTAACCGTTTGCCTTTCCTGCCCGCCGCGGCCCCTACCGCTGCGAACCATTCTGCAATTCTCTTCATAACCTTGCCTGTCTCTTACGATCACGTACGCCAAAACCCGGCGTTACGCTTATAAGGCGTTACGGTATTAAGCAAAAAGCACGAATGCGTACACCCGGGTAGAGGGAATTTTTTACCCGACATTGAAAAGAACCTTGGAATTTTTGAAAAGTGGCACCCTCGTCATCCACCCTGCGATAACGCACTTTTCTTCTCGACGGGGCGTGCCGGTCCCACCATCTGGGAACTGAGGCGGATTTGCCGCCGCTGCGCGGGGGCCGGAGTTACTGACGACCGTCAGTATGCCACTGCTCCGCATGTGTGCAGTATCACATACCGCTACGCATACACGGAGACATACTACATGCAATTTCTGTGAACGCAAACATACGACTCACCAAGGCCGTGTTCTGTTGCGGGCGGTGGTGTTACGGGCAATGTTGTGGGTAGTACCCTAGCCACAAACCTATATAGTGGAGCGGATGACGGGAATCGAACCCGCGTAATCAGTTTGGAAGACTGAGGCTCTACCATTGAGCTACATCCGCGTTAAGCGTCGCTTTTGGCGACTTGAGTTATTATACATATTTCTTCGGGGATGGCAAACGCGTGTGGCTGCAGCAGGACCAGCCAATCTAGTTGATGGATTGCGGCTTTGCCGAGGACTCCCCTCAGTCACCTACGGCGACAGCTCCCCTCAAAGAGGGGAGCTAGAAACCGTCGAAATCACAAATGGATGAGCTGGGACTCGTATGGTTGGAGGTCGACGTCCATCGCGTTCAGAATCACGAACCAGCAGTTTTCGGGCAGCGAGTCGAGCTTGTCGATCTGGTTCTTGAGCAGGCGCACGTCGCGGCTGGTGAGCGCGCCCCACAGGTTAACCATGATGGAGACGTTGTACAGCATGTAGCACTCGGGGGCCTCGGGCGCTATTCCACAGAAATCGTCACCACCGCGGAGGCAATCGAACCATCGTGGCTCAGGGAAATATGGATATGCGGCATCGACCCCGCACCGATAGTCGAGCGCTGCGCCGAACGCGCATTCCGCCGCTCCTGCATCACTGCATAAGGCCCGTTATCGGAAGCAGAGGAATAAGCAGAGGAATAGCGAGCGCCGGCAGCCGAATTCGCGTAATCAGTTTGGAAGACTGACGCCGCCCCCTTACCCAGAGACACATGCGGCACACCACGGGAATCGTCCAAGATCTCGATTTCAGGCCACGGGAAATTATCAAGCGTGAACGGATAGGGGGCATCGCCAAGATAATCGCACCAGGCTTTGAGGAACGCCTCCTTGCCCGCCCATTTGGCGGCCAGATGGACGGCCTCCCCGTCATTCTTCTGGCGCGCGCGGTCGGATGCCTGCCGCACCTCACGCACGGAGAACAGCGCACGCATGCGAGACCCCGGCTCCGCCAACTGTTCGGCGAATGCGGCCACATCCACCACGTCATGCCCCAAACCACAAGTATTCATGCTTCCTATTGTGTACCGCTTCGCGCGTAATCTCTACACCTCATCAGAATTGGGGCCTGATTTCCATTTCAGGGGGAAAAGATTCACTATGCTGGATGACCTCGCGCAATACCGCAAACATCTTGGGCTGGCTGCCTAGCCGTCCAAAAAACATCCGCGCCCCGCCCCGAAGGTCTATCTCCGTTTCGAGGGGCGGATTTTGACCGTTCCGGAGGTCTACTTCCGTTTCAAGGGGCTGGTCATCCTCCATACCACGAGTATCCGCAGCATAACGCCAACGCCATTCCGCCGTTTTTACGCCTTGTCTACTTGGGTAACAGCCCCTTGAAACGGAAGTAGACCTCCGGCGAATGCCAAATCAGCCCCTTGAAACGCAGAAAGCCCACTCCGAGGGAGGGGCTTTCGTATGTTCTGCATATTTCTCTCACTGAGTTTGTGCCAGCGAGAAAGCTCCAGGGGAAACTCCCCTCACCCGCTTCGCGGGAGCTCCCCTCAAAGAGGGGAGCCGAGATCCGGTGCGCTACTGGCTCCCATCAACCGAGGGGAGCCAGAGGAATCAGGCCTCGTAGTAGCCGTCGGCACCGAGGCGGGCGTCCGGGTTGAGGAGCATCGCCTTTTCGACCTCGTGGTGGTCGTAGCCACGGTGATCCTCGCGGAAGCGACGGTTGTCGATCGGCTCGTAGAGCGCGGCGCGACCCATCATGCCTTCCTCAAGGTGACGCTGGCCGGCAGCCAGGCGGGCGTTGGCACGCTCACGCCAAGCTTCCAGTGCGGCCTCACCATCGGCCTTGGCCACGGCCGCCTCGAAGGCACCCGGATGGACCAGAGCCACGAAGCCGGAAACATGTCCGAAGCCGAGCGAGGTGGCCAGACCGGCCTTGACCGGGCGACCAGCGGTCTCGCGACCGAACTCGTCCTCACCACCGCCGATGCGCAGGGGCTTCCTAACCCAGACCATGTGGTCGTCGCGCTGGAGCTTCGGATCCACGCAGTCGAGCGCCGCGTTCGCCGGAATCACGCCGGACTTGAACAGCTGCGTCAGACCGTTGACCTGGAAGATGCAGGCACCACCCTTGGCGTGGCCGGTAAGCGTCTTCTGCGAGATCACGAACAGCGGGTTGCCGTCGGTGCGGCCGATGGCGTGGGCCAGCGTGTTGTGCAGCTCGGATTCGTTCGGGTCGTTGGCGTTGGTGGACGTGTCGTGCTTGGAGACCACGGCGATGTCGTCGGCTGAGACGCCGAGCTTAGCCAGGTCGTGCACGAGCTTGGAGTCCTTGCCACCGAGGCCGGCAGCCAGGGCACCGAGGCCCGGAGCCGGGATCGAGGTGTGAGCACCATCCGCGTAGGAGTGGATGAAGCCGACCACGGCCGCAACCGGCAGGCCGAGCTTTTCGGCGATGTCACCGCGGGTCACGAGGATCGTGCCGCCGCCCTGGGATTCCAGGAAGCCGCCACGGCGACAATCGTTCGCGCGGCTGAAGAAGCGCGCGTCGATACCCTTGCCATACATTTCCTCCGAGTTGGCGGTGGCGTTCATGTTGCCGAAACCGATCACGGATTCCACGCCGATGTCGTCGATCGCACCGGTGACCACGAAGTCGGCCTTGCCAAGGGCGATCTTGTCGACGCCCTCTTCAAGGGAGACGGCCGCGGTGGCGCAGGCGGAGACCGGCTGAATCATGTTGCCGTAGCCGCCGATGTAGGACTGCATCACGTGAGCCGCGACCACGTTCGGCAGGGCTTCCTGCAGGATGTCGGTCGGGATCTCGTGGTTGAGGAAGCGGTCGAGGTACAGCTTGCGCATCGACATCATGCCACCGAAGCCGGTGCCCTGGGTCGAAGCCACCAGCGAGGGGTGGATGGACTCGAGGATTTCGGCCGGGGTGAAGCCGGCGCCCAGGTAGGCGTCCACAGTGGTGACGATGTTCCACAGGGCGATCTTGTCGACGTCGCCGACCATCGAGGCGGGAATGCCCCATCGGGTCGGGTCGAAGCCCTTCGGGAACTGGCCGCCGACTGTGCGGGTCATGGTGGCGCGGCGCGGCACGCGGATCATCGAGCCGGCGTGGCGGGTCACGTTCCATTCGCCGGATTCCTCATCCGGGGCGATGGTGGTGTGAGCCTCGTCCAGCTTGACGTATTCGGTGGCGACTTCGCGGGTGGGCACAGAGAAGGTGACGTCGTGGTCGAGGAAGACCTCGGCTTCCTCTTCGTCAGCACCGTCCTTGTAGTCGTTGCCCATGCCTTCCTCGAACGGGCGGATGCCGGAGCGGGCCACGACCTCGTCGTGGTAGCGCTCGGCGATGTCCTCTTCGGGCACGAGGTTGCCGTCGGTGTCGTACCAGCCGGGCTTCGGGCTGTCGGCCCAAGTCAGCAGGCCCATGTTCCACGCAAGTTCGAGCACTGCGCCGGCGCTCAGGTCGACGGTGCCGTCCGAGTGGATGCCGAGTTCGGCCTGGGCGCGCGTACGACCGGAGCCCCACGGGCCCAGCTCACCGACGGAAACGATGACGATTTCGTCTTCCGGCTTGGCGGTGACGTTGGTCCAGTCGTTGAGGTCGACCGAAGCCTGCTTGGTGACGATCGGTGTGGGCAGCGCCTTGATTTGCTGCCCACGCGAGGAGTCGGACAGTCCAGTGGACCGTCCGGCGACGGAGCCATCCGTTTCCTGAGACGAGGCCGCAGCAGCTTCCTTCTCGGCGTCGGCCATGGCCTCCGCACGCAGGGCCTTGATGTCGATGGGCTCGGAGCCGAGGCCACCGGTCAGGTCCACATCGAGCGGGGCCTTGAGGGCCTGCTCGCGCGATTCGGCAGTGCACAGGTCGAGCAGCTTGGCCGCAATCTGTGCGGTGGAGTAGGTGCGGATGCCGTGACGTTCAACGACGGCGACCAGCGGGTCGTTACCGCCCATCAGGCCGGTGCCACGCACCCAGCCGATCTTCGGGTGAGCGAAGGTGACGCGGCTCGACCACACCTTTTCAGCGCGGGCACGGTTGACGATGGCGTCAAAGGCGCTCTTGACTTCGCCGTAGGCACCGTCGCCGCCGAATACGCCGCGGTTCGGGGAACCGGGCAGCACCACGTGGAGCTTGTGCTGCACGTTGGTGTCGGCACCGATGTGGCTGAAGCCGGCGATGGCGCGTTCCACGCCCCACAGCATCAGTCGGGCCTGCGATTCGAACAGGTCGCCGGAGTCGGCGAGCGTGCCATGGACCGGCGGAGCGGCGAACGGGAAGAACAGGGTCGGCTCCCACGCGGGCTTCAGAATCGTGGTGGTAGCACCGGAGGTCTTCTTCTGCTCGTGGCCCACCCAGTCGACCAGTGCGTCGACGTCGCGGTAGCTGGAGAGGTTGGCCGGAACCAGCCACAGCTTGGCGTTGCCGGTAGCGTGCTCGCGGTAGGCCTGCTTGGCCCAAGCCTTAATGGACGGCTTGAAGCTGTGCGAGGTGGCCACCACAGTGGCACCGCCTGCGAGCAGGCCTTCGACCACCTGAGCGGCAATCGAGTTCGGGCTCACGCCGGTGACGATGGCGATATCATTCGCGTAACGGGAGGCGTTCTTGTTGGAAGCGACCTGTTCGAGGGCCTCAGAGCCGGCCTTCTGGAAGGCGGCCTTGAGTTTTTCGCCCTCCGACTTGTTGGCGAACCATTGGGCTTCGGCGGCGATGGTCTTACCAAGGCCGATGAAGCTGCCGTTCAGGGCGGCGGGGTCGTTGCCGTAGTAGGCGCGGGCGAGGTCTTCACGGGCGGAGGCCCACCGATCATCGAAGAGGATGGCCTTGTTGGCGTCGAAGCGCGGAGCGACCTGCTTGGGCCAGTCGGAGCCAAGTTCGGCTTCGACCGCGGCCACGACGGCGGCGTTCTCGTCCTCGGATTCTTCCGGAGCCGGAGCGGCCACGCCGAGCTCGTTCAGCACGAAGCGGGCGGTGGCGGCGAGCACGCCGTTGGAACCGGTGACCTTCTCGGCGAAGGCGTCGAGCGCGGCGGAATCGACCACAGCGCCACCAGCGGCACCACCGGCGGGCGGCAGGGCCACGGCAACACCCTTGAGCTGGGCGACGACCTCAACGGCCGCATCGATCAGCTTGTCGGCTTCCGGCTTGTTCTGCACGGCGGCGGTGGGCAGCTTGGCCAGGTCACCGCCACGGGAGCTGGCACCCTCGCGAGTGTCGAGCAGCAGTGCGGCGAGCACGCTGGCCACCCAGCCTTCGCCGAGCTGCCACACGTTGGCCACACGGTCGCGGATGTACTGCTGCTTGACGCCGGCGGCACCGAACAGCGAGCGCAGGCGGTCGCGCAGCGCCTCGGAGAGCACGGCACCGAACGGCTTGTAGTTCGGGGCGGCCTTGTTGACGATTTGGGCGAGCTTGTCGAGCGTCGCTTCAGCAGCACCGTCCACGCTGGCGACTCCCAGCTCGGAGCTGATGTCCATGAGCAGCTGGTTGCGGCGAGAAGAGACACCGTTGGTCAGGGTGTCGGTGGTGTCGTTGCTGCCGATCTGGTCGAGGCGCACCTTGGCGGAGTAGGCCATGAGTACGCCGATGGCATCGGAAGCCTTGAAGGGCAGGTCGGCGACGGCGGCACCAGACGGTGCGCCAGCAGCGGCCTGCCCTGATTGCAGGCCGCGCGAGGAGTCGGACAGTCCAGTGGACTGTCCGACGACGGAGCCATCCGTTGTCTGAGCAGCCTCAGTCGCGGCATTTGCCGGAGCAGCACCCGAGCCAAGCTTGGCGACGGCGGAACCACCGGCAGGAGCGGTTTCGACCGGGGCCGAGGCCGCAGCCTCTTCCGGCTCGTCGTCGGGAACCAGCGAATCGGTGTCGGTCATGTAGACGCGGCCTTCATCGCGACCGACGTTGTAGACGACCGTATCGTTGCCGGCGAACTCGGGCAGACGCAGGGTCTTGGTACCGAGGTTGGCCAGGGTCGGGGCGTTGCCGAGGCCGACTTCGACGTATTCTTCCACGCCGAGGCCGCCCTGTTCGCGCTGACCGAAGAGCAGCGCCTGGGTTTCAATCCAACGCACCGGGGAGGCGAACTGCCAGGAGAGCAGTTCGGTCAAGAGCAGACGGCCGAGCTTCTGGTCGTCGGCGGCGTAGGAATCCCACACGGCCGGGTCGTCGAGCGCGGCCTTGATGCGCTCGGACGGCACGACTTCGAGGATCTTGGCGGCGAATTCCTTGGTCATCTCGAACGGGGTGGCCACCAGGTTCGGGATGTAGCGGTCCACCAGACGGCCACGGTAGTCGATGTAAGCAGGAAGCAGCGCGTCGAGCTTGTCGCGGAATTCCGGCACGCCCTTGCGCAGTAGCGTGGAGTGGAACGGCACATCGATGCCGGGCACCAGCATGAACGCGGGCTTGCCACCGAATGCGGCCACGCGGCGGGCGGAATCGGCCTTCAGGGCCTTGAGTCCGGCGATCGTACCGGCGATGGCGTACTGCTGGCCGGCGAGGTTGTAGTTCACAATCTCCAGGAATTCGCCGGAGGCCTTGGCCACGGATTCCACGTATTCCTTGACGTGAGCGTCGTCCACACCGAACTGGTTCGGGCGCAGGGCACCCATGCGGTAGTTGGAGCGACCCTGTGCGTCACGCTCGATGAGGTGGTGCATGGTGGAACCACGGTGGAACACGAGCTCCAGCACGGTTTCCAGCGGAATCACGTCGGCGAACGCGGACAACGCGTTGTATTCGCCGAGCGAGTGGCCGGCGAAGTAGGCGGGCCAGATATCGGCGCCGGCTTCGCGCAGACGGGCGGTCTGGGCAAAAGCAACCGTCGCGAGCGCCACCTGCGTGAACTGCGTCAGGTTGAGCAGGCCTTCGGGGTGACGGTAGGTCACGCCGTTGGCGGTGAGCTCCTTCGGGTTATCGCGCACGAGGCCCAGGATCGAGAAGCCGAGCTTGGAGCGGGTGAGCTTGTCGGCGCGCTCCCACACGTCGCGGGCGGCGGCGGACTTGGCGCGCTCGTCCAGAACCATGCCCTGCTTCTGGATGCCCTGGCCGGGGTAGACGAAGGCGGCGCGCGGCGCACGGACCAGTGCGGTGCCGCGGGAGACGAGCTGGCCGTCGATACGGCAGGTGACTTCGAGGGTCATGCCGCCGTGGCGCACTTTGCCGACGCGCTCGACGGAGATTTCGACGGTGTCGTCAAGCTGGACCATGCCGTACATGTTGTAGGTCCAGCCGGCAATCTCGTAGTGGGCACCCTTCTCGTCGGTCGCCTGCACGGCGTGCTGGGCGGTGGCGGACAGCCACATGCCGTGCACGAGCGGGGCGGCCAAACCGGAGATGCGAGCGCCACGAGTGGAGGTGTGGATCGGGTTGAAGTCGCCGGAAGTGCGGGCGAAGGCGGTCATGTCGTGTGGGGCGACGACCTTCACGCGGCGCAGCAGACGGCGCGGAGTGGCCTGCACTACTTGCAGGCCGCGCGAGGAGGCGGACAGTCCAGTGGACTGTCCGGCGACGGAGCCATCCGCTTCCTTATTCAGGAGGGCACCACCATACTCGGGGGCGTCTGCAGGCAAAGCATCGGAGTAGACGCGGCCGCGGATCGCGAAACGCTCGGTTTCGCGGGCAAGCGGTGTGCCGTCGGCGGCGGTGTGGGTCACGTGGATGGTGACCACGCGGCCGGAGGCGGACTCGAAGTAATCCTCAGCCCAAGACTTCAGGGTGATGGTTTCACCGGTGTGCTTAAGCAGGTCCTCCTCGTTCACCTCAAGTTCGATGAGGTGGTCGAGGTGGACGGCGTTGAGCAGGCCTTCAATCACCGGGTAGCCCTTGACGTACACGGAGCCGAGCGCCGTGTAAATCGCCGGCCAGGCCGGGCCGACCAGCGCATCGGGAGCGATGCGGCTGGGCTGCAGGGTCGTCGGCAGAGCGGCGCCGGTGGCCGCTTCGTGGTCGAAGCCGAGGTTGGCGGAGAGGGTGTAGGCGGCGGTGGCGGTAGCAAACGGACGCTCGTCAGAGGTCTTGCCGTCAAGCTGCGGCATCTCGGTGAGCTTGTCGCCGGTGATGGCGGTGTTGCCGATGCCTGCGGTGGCGGCGAGCATCGCGTAGACGTCCGGAATCAGGCGTTCGCGGTCCACGACCGGCACACGGCCGGGCTCGGCGCCTTCCACGATGAGCGGGATGACGATATCGCGCACGGCGTGCTTGGAGGTGCCGCCGTCCGGGTCGTTGTCCCAGTAGGTGTCGAGGTGGATGTCCAGATCGTACTTGCCGGCCGCGGCGTCAAACGCGCGGATCTCGTAGTACTGGTCGCCCAGGGCGGTGCCGTAGGCGGGGTTGTCGGTGATGTGGCCGACCCAGGAGATGTTCGGGGACTTGCGGATGAAGTCCTCGGCGCTGGTGGCCTCGCCGAGTGCGGCGAAATCGTCGTTCTCAGCGGCATCGGCGGCCTGCTGTTCGTCCTGCACGCGCTTGATGGCGGCGGTTTCGAAGCGGCCGAGGATGTCGGCGATCGGCTCGTCGATGGTGGTGATGCCGGCCACGGAGATCGGGCCGGGGATGGCACGCACGGAATCGGCGGAGTAGCGCTGGTCTTCGGACTGCCAGAGCTGGTCCTGACCCCACCAACGCAGCAGGTCGTTGTCGATGACGGGCACGAACGGCATGGGCTTGGGGTATTCGCGCACGAGCACCGGGAACCAAGCCACGTCGGCCGGAACCACCTTAAGTTCGGCGGTCTGCGGGTAGGCCAGTGCGAGCTTTTCGAGTGCGGGGGCCGGATCGGCGAGAATGTCGTCGTGGGTCAGCAGGTCAGCGGCAGCTGCCTCTTCAGCAGAAACGCCATCAGCGGCGAACAGCTTGGAGGTGAATTCGCCGGAGTCCGTGTCGTTCACACGGGCTTCGATGCGCTGCAGCAGGTGCTGGAAGCGGTCGGCGTAAGTCGGGTCGGCCCACGGGAAGGCGAGTTCGGCGAAGCGCCGCGCCCACTCAAGGTAGGTCATGGAGGCCAGGTCTCCGAAGTAAGGCTTGGCGGTCTTGTTCAGGGCTTCGATGATTTCCTTGCGGCGGGAGTCGAGCTCTTCGGGGTGCTTCATGACGCGCACGAGCAGACGGCCGCATTCGGCGGAGTCGTTCTCGAGCTCGTAAATGTCGGCGTGCAGGTGGCTCAGGCCGGAGGACATGCCGCCGACGGACTTGCCGGACGGCACCCAGTGGGCGGCCTGCGGGGCGAACACGTCGTCGGACTTGGCGTCGGCCGGAATGCCGGGCGTCTTGACGAGCAGCTGCTTGACTTCGGGGCTGGTGTGAGCCTCCTTGGCGGTCATCGCGGCGGTACCGATAAGCACACCGTCGACCGGCATGTCGGGCAGGCCGTAGGCGTGGGCCCACTGGCCGGAAATGTAGTCGGCAGCGCGTTCAGGGGTGCCGATGCCGCCGCCGGCGACCAGCACGAGGTTGTCGCAGGCGCGCACTTCGGCGTAGGTGGCGGCAAGCAGGTCATCCAGCGCTTCCCAGCTGTGGTGGCCGCCGGCTTCACCGCCCTCAACCTGAACCATGATGGTGGTGGGGGCCACGGCCTTGGCGATACGCACAACCTGGCGAATCTGGTCAACGGTGCCGGGCTTGAAGCTCACGTACGGCAGGCCGTCAGCCTGCAGGTTCTTGATGAGCTCCACGGCTTCGTCCAGCTCAGGGATGCCGGCGGAGACGACCACGCCGTCGATCGGCGCGCCGGATGTGCGCTTCTTGGGCACGATGCGGGAGGAGCCGAACTGCAGGTTCCACAGGTAACGGTCCATGAACATCGCGTTGAATTCGACCGTGCGGCCTTCCTCCAGCTCGTCTTCGAGGGCAGCGATGTGGCGGTCGAATACTTCGGCGGTCACCTGGCCGCCGCCGGCGAGCTCGGCCCAGTAGCCGGCGTTGGCCGCTGCGGCCACGATTTCCGGTTCCACGGTGGTGGGGGTCATGCCGGGCAGCAGCACCGGCGGCTTGCCGGTGAGCTTGGAGAACTTGGTGACCAGCTTGGCGCCGGCCGGGGTGTTGATGACGTGCGGGGCGAACGCCTTCCAGTTCTGGGTGCGCTCAGGCTCGCTTTCCAGCATGGAGAGCGTGGAGCGCTCGGCCAGCGTGGTGGCTTCGACCACGCCGATGCCGGTGCCCTGCACCACGTTGCCGATCAGCTTGCCGAGCGTGTTGCCGGGGCCGAGGTCCACGATCCACAGCTTGGACGGGTCGGCGTCGTCGAACAGCGCCTTGACGCGGGCGTTCCAGTCCACGTGGTTCAGGAGCACTTCCTCGGCGAGTGCACGGGTGCGCTTCTGGTCGAAGCCGCAGGCGCCGGCCCAGGCCACGGTCTGTTCGACGGCGTCGGCCATGAGCGGCGAGTGGAAGGGCAGGGTGACCTCAAGGTATTCGAGGGTCGGGTTGAACACGGTGCCGCCGTGGAGCTTCTGCTCGCGCAGCTTGGCCTGATGCTGGTGTTCGCGCTCGGCTTCGAGGGCGAAAGCGGCCAGGTCTTCCGGGTAGCCGGACAGCACGTGGTGGTTGTCGGAGTTGGTGACGGCGATGGAGATCGGGCCGCGAGCGTTGTTGACGCGGGCCACCAGAGCCTCAACCTGTTCGCGGGTGGCGCCCTTGACGGAGAGCATCGGGCTGGCTTCGCCATACTTGGGGTTCAGGCCCAGTTCGCGCACGCGGCGGGTTCCGGCGGCGCCGATCAGGGCGGCCACGGCCAGAATCTCGTCGAGGGTCTTGCCGGCGGCCTCGATGGAGCCGGCGGCCTCGATGGCGCGGGTCATGTGCACGGCGAGCACGCCCTGGGAGTGGCCGAGCACGGCGAGCGGCTTGGCCTGGGCCACGCTGTAGCCGAGGTGTTCGAGGTCGAGCAGGGCGCCGAGCTGGGTCAGCGCCACGCCTTCCACGGACGCGGTGGCGTCGGCTGCGGCGCCGAGGCGTGCCGGGTTCGGGGCGAAGCCGAACAGGTCGACCGGACGGCCGGTGGTGGCCAGCAGGTCGGCGGCGACCGGGGTGAGCAGTCGGCCGGCTGCGGCGACGTGGCCGCGCAGGGCCTCGTCAAGGCTGGGATCGGTGGTCTGGTCTGCCAGGGCTACCGGCCACGGGGTGGACTGGCCGGCGAAGGCGAGCGCATGGGGCTCGGTGGCTAGGCGATTGAGGAAGAAGGTGGTCATTGCTTTCCTTACTTGTGTTTGGTTGACGTCTTCAAAAATCAGAGGGGCTGGTTGCCGTGGTGTTTGGTGGTGCGCTTGACGCGCCGCTTGGTGGCGAGCGTGGCCAGCGATTCGACAATCACCTCACGGGTCTGTTCGGGGTCGATCATGCCGTCGATCTGCCCGATTTCCAGTGACAGGTTCGCGTTGACGGTGCTGGTCTCGTACTCCTTGATGTACTTGGCCCGCAGCGCATCGACGTCCTGTCCGGAGGCCTTGGCCTTGGCCAGGTCGTGGCGGTGGATGATGTTCACCGCGCCGGCCGCGCCGAGCACCGCGATCTGGGAGGAGGGCCACGCGAAGTTCAGGTCCGCGCCGATGGCCTTGGATCCCATCACGATGTACGCGCCGCCGAACGCCTTGCGCAACACCACGGTCACCATCGGTACCTGTGCGTTGGCGTAGGCGTAGATCACCTTGGCGCCGCGGCGGATGATGCCGGCGTGTTCCTGGTCGGAGCCGGGCTTGTAGCCGGGCACATCCACGAGGGTGACCACGGGCAGGTTGAACGCGTCGCACAGGCGTACGAATCGGGCGACTTTCTCGGACGAGTCGACGTCCAGGATGCCGGCGAGCACGTTCGGCTGGTTCGCCACGATGCCAACCGGCTTGCCGTCGATGCAGGCGAAGCCGACGAGCGCGGAGGCGCCGAACAGTTCCTGCACCTGCACGAATTCGCCGTAATCGACGATGCAACGAATCACTTCGAGCATGTCGTAAGGCTGACGTTCGTTGGTGGGCACGATGGTGGCAAGTCGCTTGGCGGTCTCGCGTTCGGCGCGGGTGACGGCGTATGCGTAGACCGGCGGCTTGCTTTCGCTGTTGGACGGCAGGTAGGCGAGCACGGTGCGCGCATAGTCGATGGCGTCGGATTCGTCCTCGCCGAGGTAGTGGGCCACGCCGGACACCCGGTTATGCACTTCGCCGCCGCCAAGGTCGGCCATGGAGATGGTCTCGCCGGTCGAGGCCTTGACCACGTCCGGCCCGGTGACGAACATGTTCGAGTTCTCACGGGTCATGATGATGAGGTCCGTCAGGGCCGGGCAGTAGACGGCACCGCCGGCGCAGGGGCCGAGAATCAGGCTCAGCTGGGGCACGAAGCCGCTGGCCTCGCAAGTCTTGCGGAAGATGCGGCCGTACTGGGTCAGAGCGGCCACGCCCTCCTGTATGCGGGCGCCGCCGGAGTCCACGATGGCCACGATCGGCACTTTGAGGTCGATGGCCATGTCCATTAGTCGGCAGATCTTCTCGCCTTCGGCGGTGCCGAGGGTGCCGCCCTTGACGGAGAAGTCCTGGGCGTAGACGGCCACTTTGCGGCCGTAGACCTGGCCGAAGCCGGTGATGACAGCTGCACCGGCGTTGCCGCCGGCGATGTTGCCGCCCTGGAAGCGGCCGATCTCCTCGAACGTGCCGGTGTCGAAGAGCAGGTCGAGGCGTTCGCGCGCGGTTTTCTTGCCTTTAGTGTGCTGCTTGTCGCGGGCGCGCTCTTCGGCGGCGCGGGCCAGTTCGGCGGCCTTGACCACGGCGGTGCGCAGCGGCTGGTGGGCCGAGGGCTGGGCGGCGTTGGCGGCCGAGGCCGCAGCCGCGGCCTTCACGGCCGGCGAATCCATGATGTCAGTCATTGCCGCCCTCCTTCTTGGCGTCGGCGGCCTTGGCCTTGCCGGCGTTCACATCCAGCGTGACCAGCGTGTCGCCGGCCTCCACACCATCGGCTGGACCGACGAAAATCTTCTTCACTTCGCCTGCGGCCGGCGCGTACACGTAGTTCTCCATCTTCATGGATTCGAGCACCACCAGAAGGTCGCCCTTGGCCACTTGCTGGCCTTCGGACACGTTGATGCGCGTGACCACGGCCTGCATCGGGGAGGCGATGACGCCGGATTTGGCACCGTCGTTGGCCGTGGCGGCACCGGAGGCCACGTTGTGCAAGCCTGCGCCGCGCAACGGCTGGGTGGGGCGCTTGGCACCGCGGGCGCGGGCCGAGCCGGTGATGTTCTCCACGATGTCGAGTGGCACGGTGAGCTTGACGCGGCGGTTGTTCATCTCGATGACGAACGTCTCCGACTTGGACTTGTCGGGCGCGGCCGGGGCAGCGGCACCCGGGGCGGTGGCCAAGGAGGCCGGCTGGCCGGAGGCGGCGGAAGCCGGTGTGCGGTTCAGGTACGTGCGCTCCAGCCACTTGGTGGACACGGCGAACGGATGGCCATGCTCGGCGGTGAAGTCGTCGTTGCGGAAGATCTCCTTGAACAGCGGAATCGGCGTGGGCACGCCTTCGATCACGAGCTCGTCGAGCACGCGGCGCACACGGGCCACGGCATCGAGACGGTTCTGGGCAGTGACGATGACCTTGCCCATCATCGAATCGAACTTCGGGGAGATGGTGTCGCCCTGTTCCACACCGGTATCGATGCGCACGCCGGGGCCGGCCGGCCACTGGATCTTCTCCAAGGTGCCGGAGCCGGGGGTCAGGTTGGTGGCCGGGTCTTCGCTGGTGATGCGCAGTTCGAAGCTGTGGCCGCGCGGTTCGGGGGCGCGGGTGAGCTCGCCACCGGCGGCGATATTGAGCTGTTCGCGCACCAGGTCGAGGCCGCTGACCTCTTCGGAGACGGTGTGCTCCACCTGCAGACGCGGGTTGACTTCCAGGAAGTACACTTTGCCGTTCGGGGTCACCATGAATTCGCAGGTCCCGAGGCCCACGTAGCCGACCGTGGTGAACAGGCGGCGGGAGTATTCCTCCAGCGTGCTGACGATTTCCTCGGACAGGAAGGGCGCGGGCGCCTCTTCCACGAGTTTCTGGTTGCGGCGCTGCAGCGAGCAGTCACGGGTGGAGTACACGGTGAAGTTGCCGTGCGAGTCGCGCCCGGACTGGGTCTCGACGTGGCGTGCCTTGTCCACGAACTTCTCGATGAAGTATTCCTTCAGATCGCCGCCTTGCAGCGCGTCGTGGTTCATGTAGAAGCGGCGCAGCTCCTCGTCGTCATGCACCACGGTGATGCCGTGGCCGCCACCGCCATCAGTGCGCTTCATCATGATCGGGTAGCCGTGGGTGTGTGCGAAGTCGAGCAGCGTTCGCACGTCGGTCACCGGTTCGGACAGGCCAGGCACCGGCGGCACTTTGGCGCGCAAGGCCACTCGGCGGGCGGTGATCTTGTCGCCCAAATCCACCAGCGCGGTGTGGTGCGGACCCACCCAGATGGCACCGGCATCCTCGACCTTCTGCGCGAAGCTCGGCACTTCGGAAAGGAATCCGTAGCCGGGGTGCACGGCGTCCGCACCGGTTTTGTGCAGGATGTCGATCAGCAGATCCTCGTTGAGGTACGTGTCCTTGTAGGTGTCGCCGGAGAGCAGGTATGCCTCGTCGGCCATGTCCACATAGCGGCTATTGCGGTCCTGTTCGGAGTAGACGGCCACGGTGGAGATACCCATCTCCTTGGCTGTGCGCACCACGCGCAGAGCGATCTCACCTCGGTTCGCAATCAGCAGTTTTTTGACAGTATGAGCCATAGTGTCAAATTGTGCTCTCCATATAGAGGAGAGGGCAAGCCGCGTTCGCACAAAAGCTTTCACGCCCTTTTGTAGGCTACGAACAAACGCGCGCGTAGGTTCCGGCAACGTAACCGTTGGCGCCGGCTATCAAAAACGTTGCAAATCCGCCGATTGCACATCCTTGCGCGCCGGTTCAAGAAGTTGACGTTACGGTTGCGTTCGTCAACTTATGACAAATCGAAATCGACAATTTTGTAAGTTGGTACGAAACCGCACGAAATCGAACACCTCTACGATGACAACCGTAAGTTCGGGGGAAGGCTCATCTGCGGGCGAACGGAAGGCGACCGGACCGGCATCGGTCCATCGCCGCACGATTCGCCCGCACAGGGCCGGATTCATTTGGGACCGTCCACCATATGGACGGTTCGGGCTGTCGGGGATACCGCACGGCCCGCCGGAACCTCCCCTCATCCATCGCATACCGCCCGCCGTTCACGGCGATATCACACAACATAGGGGTTATTGATATGCAGACTTCACACACCACCGCATCCGCAGCGGCCACCACGCCGCTCGCCCGTCGTATCGTCGCCGCATCCTGGAAGCCGGTGCTGTTCGCCGTGCTGATGTGGCTGTCCGCGGCCGCCGGCGAGATTCCGATTCCGGGCACGCCGGTGCCGATCACGCTACAGACGTTCGTGGTGATGCTCGCCGGTCTCATGCTGCCGTGGCGTCAGGCCGGTGCCGCCGTCGCCACCTATCTGGCGGCCGGTGCGGTCGGCCTGCCGGTGTTCGCCGGCGGCACCTCCACGCTGGCCCTGGTCGGCCCGAGCGCCGGCTTCCTCTTCGGCTTCCTGCCGGGTGTGGTGGTCATCGCCCTGCTGCGCGGCAAGTCCGACACTTCGTCCTTCGCGGCCGCCGCGCGCACCGCGGGCCGCTACCTGCTGGCCGCGCTGGTCGGCGGCGTCGTGGTGGTGTACGCCTTCGGCTTCATCATCCAGTCCGCGTTGACCAGTGCGCCGCTCGCCGCCGTGGCCCTGGCCTCCATGGGCTTCGTCGTCGGCGACGCCATCAAGGCCGTGGTGGCCTCTCTGGCCGCCGCCGGCCTGTCCAAGCTCGGTCGCTGACCTGAGCTACTAGCTAGCTACTGGCCGGCTATTACAGCACTCCCACATCGGCGGTGCGGACCGTATGGTCCGTGCCGTCTTGTGTTCTCAGGATCAGTGAGGCGTCTTCGTTGAGGCCGATGGCTTCGCCGGTCAGCGTGGTGCCGTCCGTGAAGTGCGCCTCGACCTGACGGCCGCGCGCCCAGCACACCGCCTTCACCTCCTCGCGCAACGACTCGGCCTGGCCCTTCGGGTCGGCGATGAACTTCACCAACCGCTCGCGGAAGCCCTCGACCTGACGTTCGGCCACCGCATCGCGCATCTCGCCGAACGACGGCAGCCCGGAGACATGCAGCTGCAGCGAGGTCGATTGCGGCGTGGGCAGCCGACAGGCGCCCAAGGCCAGGTTCAGGCCGACGCCGAACACGATGACGACGTCGTCATCGGCATCAGCATCAGTACCGGTACCGGACGACGGCGGAATCACCAGTTCCGAGAGCAGCCCGCCCAGCTTGAGCCCGTGGCAGAACACGTCGTTCGGCCATTTGAGTTCCAGCGAGCAGTCCGGCTGGTTCGGCGCGGCACCGTATTCCTCGATCATGCCGTTCAGGGCGTCCAGCGTGACCAGTCCGGCGATCATCTGCAGCCAGCCATTGACGGATTCGTCGGTGGCGATCGCGCGCGGAATGCGCACGGCATAGGACATCGTCGAGCAACGGCCGGGCTGACTGACCCACTTGTGACCATTGCGCCCACGGCCGGCGGTCTGCCGGTCGGCGGCCACCACGGCCACCGCCAGTTCGCCATCCTGGTGGTCGGGCAACGTCAACGACCCGTCGCCAATCATCTGTACGGCCAGCGCGTTGGTCGAATCGGTTTCGTCCACGGCGACCACATGATCTGCGACGGCTGTAGTTCTGGGTAGCTGCGGCGTTGCAGCTTTCAACGCAATCATCATGGGCACTACGTTACCTCGATTTTGGCGCGATATGCCCGCGTTATTCCATGGAAAAGCGCGCAAAATCAACTATTTTCACCCACATAGCCCATGTTAACGTTCACAACTTCGGAAATTCCGCATTCGCCGACCCCACGCATGCACCCGGCCGTCATATTGGCTTGCGAACAATGGCGATGCCCGGCAGACATCGAATATCAACCGTTGACCTGTGCGGCTACCATATATTGTCATGACGTCACCAGCCACCGCGAAGCTTGCCGCCGTATCCAGCCGCCAGTCCCACCCGCATCTTGCGCGCGCGGGCGCTGCCGCGCGCTGGACACTGGCCGTGCTGGCCGGCCTGTGGCTTGCACTGTGCACGGCGGTCGGCCCGCTGTACTGGGACGAGGAGAACGGCACCCTCGCCCATTGGAACTGGGCCAATACCGCAATATTCGTCGTGTCATTCCTGATATATCTCGGAATCATCACGCTGATGGTGCGATTCGCAGCAGGCCAGCGCATACTGCCGAGGGCTATCGGCGAGCGACTACGTCAACATCAGCGGAATAGCGAAACATCACGGCCCGCCGCCGATCAGCAGGCCAGCCAACCAGCCAAGACCCGTCGTACCGTTCGCGCTATCGTCACGTCCACCGTCACTGTTCTGGACCGCTGGATCACACGCGGCACGAACCGGTTCTGGAAGCTTATGCTGGTGTTTTTTGTCGGCTGGCTCTGGGTGCCGACCACTCTGCTGGCCGCATTCGGTGCGGACCTCCGCTCACAGATCCGTGAATTCAGCTGGGCCTGGAACCAGTGGACCGGCCTGAAACAGCCCTATATCGGCTTCTTCTCCTTCGTGCCGATGGACATCTACCCCACTGCGCACTACATGTGGCCGTCCGATCCCACGTATCTGACCGACCAGCACAATGTGGTACTCACTGTGTTCTATGGCGCGATGGTCACGTTTGCGAGGCATCTGACCGGCTCAAACGATGCCGGTATCGTGACGTTGGCTGCCCTGCAGACGCTGTTCGCCGTGTTCTGCTGCGCTGCCGCCGCCAATCGATTCCTGAACCGGCCTTGGATAGGAAAAACGGCAACGGATTCCGCCGCTCCCCCACAGGCCGGAGGATTGGCTCGATTCCTGATTCTGCTGTTCTTTATGGTCTGCCCGCTGGCCGTGTTTTCCACTATCTCCATCACCAAATCGCCGCTGTTCGCGTTCTCGTTCGTCTGGTGGTTCAGCGTCTGGTATGAACTCGTCCAGACCTGGCACCCCGCCGGCACCCGCAAACATCCTCAGACCCCTGCCATCGCCACGCCCGTCCACTTGCCGCGTCACAGTTTCATCGCCTTTATCCTGGCCACGTCGGTAATGCTGATTTCCGCGAAATATGCGTGGTACATCATCGCCCTACAAATCGTGCTGGCTCTGATCGCCGACCGCAAGCGCTGGGCGACTTACGTCGTGGCGCTGCTCATCCCCACCGTACTGATTCACGGCGGCATCTCCTTCGCCATCTCCTCTGGCGCGATCATCGGCGGCGACCCAATCGAAAGCCACGGCGTACAGCTGCAAATGATCGCCCGCGTGGCCCAGCGCAATCCGGACGGCATTTCAGACGAAGCCAAAAAGAACCTCGCGCCCGTCTTCAATCTCGATCAGATGGCCGACGCTTACTCCCAGCAGGACGCCGACCCGGTGAAATCCTCCGGCATTCAGGCCAAGAAGGTCAGCTACAAGTGGCGCACGGTGACGCCCGAGGATATGACCAATTTCAACAAGGCATGGTTCGAAATCGTCAAGGACAATCCAATCATCGCGCTGGATGCGTTGCTGGCCAAATGCTTCGGATACTTCAATGTGAACGATCAGCCGTACGTATCGATGGATTATTACGTGACCAGCGATTACGTGCAGAAAAACTCCACATGGATCAAGGATTACAACCATGACTGGCGTGAGCACATCGCCGGCTTCACTCGCGTATGGGGCGGTATTCCCGTACTCGGCTGGCCTACGCACGGCAATTTCTACGTGGTGATGACATTGCTGATCGGCGCGGCCGAGGTGATTCGCCGACGTTGGCTCACCCTCATGACCCATATTCCGCTGCTACTGCTGATGGGCGTGATGATCACCGCGCCGGCCAATAATTTCGAGCGGCACATGTTGCCGGTTGCGTTTGTATTCGGATTCGTGGTGCTGACGTATTGGCGAGAGTCTTTGGCTGAAAGGCAACGCCAATCAGCGACGCTACACTAGTGACTATGTCAGATTTTCTCGAACTTCTTGCTGCCGACGTTGCCGATTCGTCCGGTGCATCCGGTATGCCGGGTGCGCCCGATTCATCCGATTCGGCCGCACCCGGCATCACCGCGACCAACCGCGTACGCACCGTGCTGTTCGAGTGCCTGTTCAATCATCTGGCCGACGAACGAGTGGAGTCCCTGTTCACCATCCTCGGTTTCGAGCATGACTTCGATTGTTACACCATCGCCGGATACCCTGCCCGGTCCGCCGCACGTACGGCCAAGGAAATCGAGAAAATCGTGGCCGATTTCGGCGGTATGTGTCTGACCGCCAAGCGCCCGATCGGCAACAGCACCGCCGTAGTGGCGTTGATTCGTCCGGTCGGTGCGGCCACGCCGGAAATCATCTGCAATACCATCGCCCCGTCGTTCGCCGCCGATCGGCCAATCGCCTTGGGTCCACAGCGCACCGGTGCCGATGGCGCGATGCGTTCGATTCAGGCCACGCTCTACTGTCTTCAGGCCGCGCCGGCCCTGGCCGCCACCGTGCAGCCATTGCCGCGCCCGTTACGCACCGACGACGCCCTGCCCGAACGTGCGTTGATCGGCGACGCGGACGCCCGTGACGAACTGGTCCGCGTGGTCTACAGAAGCCTGACAGCAGCAGGCCCTGATGATCCGACGCTGCTCACCGTCTCCACATTCCTGAAGTTCGGCGGTTCGCTCGAGACCACGGCCAAGGAGCTCAACGTACATCCCAATACGATCCGCTACCGTTTGAAGCGTGCCGCCGAATCCACCGGCTGGGATGCCACCGACCCGCGCGAGGCGTACGTGCTGATCACCGCCATCGCGTTGGGTCGTGTGGCCGAAGCGTAACGGACCGCAGCGTAGTCGGGCAGAAGCATAACCAGCAGAACCGTAGCCGGCAAAGGCCATAGCTGACCGGACATAACCGTCCAGCCCGACAGCCTAGCGGGCCGAATCAGGCTGCCTGAATTTCGCGTACGCCATCGCGCAGTAACGCGGCCAAGGATTCTTGAGTGGCTAACACTTCGTCCACGAATCCACCGGCGGACAGGCTGGCGATCACGCGACCGGACTCGTTGTCCACAATCGGTACACCGACGGCACCGACACCCAACGTCACATCCTCATCCGACAGTGCATATCCACGTTCGCGAGTCAAGCGAATATCCTCGCGCAACTGTTCCACACTGACCAGCGTGTTCTCGTTATATGCCGGAAACGGCACTCCTGCAAGATAGCGTTCGACATCGGCATCCTCGAAATACGCCAAGGCCACGCGGCCGGCCGCGCCAGCATGCAGAGGCAGCACGCGGCCCGGGCGCAGGATCAGCGAATCGATGGCATGACCTTGCGCACATTCCACGCATACCAATTCAGTGCCGGAGACCACACTGAGGAATGAGGTCATGCCGGTTTGCGCGGTGATGGCATGCATGACCGCAATCGCAGGCTGCCATTCGGTACGAGACGTGCGAGCGGCATCAGCCAATCGCAGCCAGTCCAGCGATAATGAGTAGTTACCATCCGTATCTGTTACGGCCCACCCCACATCGACCAGTCCATCCAGCACGCGGTATACGGAGGATCGCGGGATATCACAGGCGTCGGCGATATCTGCCGGCGACAGGCCATTCTCCGCCGCCAATGCGTCCACCACACGACTCGCCTTGTCTAAAGCGCGGGTCGGTTCACGTTTGTCTTCCGCCATCGTCGACGTTCCTTCCCCTGACTTATCCCTGACTCATCATATTCAACTGTTCAGGCCAAGATAATCACCGCTGTATCCAAGGCCTCGCGACACCTCGCGGCCGGCAGTCTGCACCAATCGCACCATGTCTTGAGCCGATGCCGTTGCCGGTTGCCCATCTACCAGACAGGCCAGCTCAGGTTCCAAGGAGCGGGAAAGGCCACTCAGGGCGATTGCCGCCTGAATCTCTCCGGCGTGATTGAATACCGGTACGCTGATAGTCACGGAGCCGGCCATGGTCTGGCCGACATCATAGGTGAAGCCGCATTCACGTATATGACGAGCCTGTCCCATTGCTGTGGCACGCATCGTGGAGAATGTGCCGCCGAGCTCGTTGGTATAGGCATAGTGTTCCAACAGCTGCTCGTAGCGAGCCGGGGGAAGCCAGGCCGTCAGTACATGAGAGGGAGCGCTCATGCTCAGAGGCAAGCTATTGCCCACCAGCTGTGCATAGCTTTGCAATGCCTCACGGGTGCGTGTCTCGATACACACCGTGCGCAATCGCCTCCGAACGAACAGACCCCAGATGCCGAACTGGCCACGATGGGCGCGGAAGGTACGGCGAGCGATCTGCTGAATGTCCAGTCTGCTTTCGATTTGGCCGCCGATACGTACGCAATCGATGCCAAGCCGATACTCGCCACGATTGATGCCGCGTTCCACCCAACCGACTGCGGCGAGATTATCCAGCAAACGATACGTTGAGCTTACGGGTTCACCAGTACGTTCGCTTATGGTTTTTGCAGTGCTTGGTCCCAGTTCCGCCAATACATCAAGTACTGCCTTGGATTTCACCAATGCATCTACGCTACGGTCATCACGGCTTGGCGCCACCATGCGCGTCACCTCCTGGCCTGTATGTTGATACCTCAGCCATCTTACCGGGTATTCAGCGGGTTGCCGCCCAAAACGCACTGGGCCCCGGCAGGAGTATCCCGTCGGGGCCCAAGAGGTTTCTGGCTCCCCTCTTTGAGGGGGAGCCGTCCGCGCGGCGGACCGGGGGAGATCCGAGACGCTAAGGCCCAAGGACGCGAGAAACACCCCGACGCGCGGGTGTCCTGATATGGGGAAAGCCCCTTGGTGCGTGTGCTCCAAGGGGCTTCCTGTACGTGTGGTGCGGCGGCGTGCTACTCTCCCACACCCTGTCGGGTGCAGTACCATCGCCGTGCCAGGCCTTAGCTTCCGGGTTCGGAATGGGACCGGGCGTCTCACCTGGGCCATGGCCGCCGCAAATCTTCTCTTGTACGGTCAGACGCTGGGGTCTGCCGGCCTGTGGCGGCCTGGGAACCGGACAGCGGACGCGGATATGTCGATGTTTCGTCTTGTGGCCAGACAATGCTCATTGCCGTCTGGTGTCGTTTGCAGGAGGAAGATGCGGTCCAACCGCCAGGGGTTGGAATGTTAGTGTTGCCTTTCGTCCGTTAGTACCGGTCGGCTCCACCCCTCGCGGGGCTTCCACGTCCGGCCTATCGACCACGTGTTCTGCATGGGGACTACAGGAACTCGAAGGTTCCACGGAATGCTTATCTTGGAGCAGGCTTCCCGCTTAGATGCTTTCAGCGGTTATCCCTTCCGAACGTAGCCAACCGGCCGTGCCACTGGCGTGACAACCGGCATACCAGAGGTTCGTCCACCCAGGTCCTCTCGTACTATGGGCAGGCCTCCTCAGCATTCCAACGAGCGCAGAGGATAGAGACCAAACTGTCTCACGACGTTCTGAACCCA
>ENA-OUQP01000558-OUQP01000558.1-human-gut-metagenome-genome-assembly--contig:-NODE-558-length-33340-cov-6.875229_pt1 | contig 33340 bp, 30 predicted proteins | sample MGYA00237951_ERZ548836 | MGnify/ENA primary metagenome ERZ548836 (study PRJEB26490, sample SAMN05194702) | human gut metagenome | biome: terrestrial biome; feature: human-associated habitat; material...
CGCCTGCAAAGCTGTTTATTGTCTTCACCAAGGTTCAAAAGACAGTTTGTGAAGCTGTGATACAGCAAGAAAACTAGCGAAAATCAACCAAGATTAAAGTGACGTATTTTCTTGTTGCATTAAAAAAATTTTCGTGTTATCATTAAAGCGTGATATGAGCTAGTGTATTTGTACATCATCTCATGATCATAGACATGCATCTGGTTTTACGTATTTTATACGTATTTGAAGGCGAGCCTGCACCCTTTGAGGAGAAAAAGCCCGCGGTAGAAAGCATGAGCCTACCATTTCTCTTTTGTAATGGCATTAATGTCATTGTTTTTCTTCTTTACAATCTTTTTCAAAAGGTTGACTACACGACATTTGCATAAAATAAAGCGAGGTGAATAGCCTGCTTTCCAACGTACTCGTAAATGTTGTGCATTCACGGACTCATAGCTCAGTGGGGAGAGCAAACGGCTGTTAACCGTTAGGTCGAAGGTTCGAGCCCTTCTGAGTCCGCCATCATTGGGATGTAGCCAAGTGGTAAGGCACCAGACTCTGAATCTGACATTTCCTTGGTTCGAATCCAAGTGTCCCAACCATTTTTCTGGATGTAGCTTAGTTTGGGAGAGCTCTTGATTTGGGTTCAAGTGGTCAAAGGTTCAAATCCTTTCATCCAGACCAAACGCCGACTTAGCACAATTGGGTAGTGCGACTGACTTGTAATCAGTAGGTTGCGGGTTCGATTCCTGCAGTCGGCACCAGTTTAGATTTTCAAGGTTCCATTAGTGTAATTCGTATACAAGCAATGGGTAAAATAAGCAGAGTTGCCGAAGAGCAGTAGCCATGTGCGATGGTGAGAATCTCTAGTTCCTGTTTGAATATATTTGACGGATTAGCTATCCGAAAAATAAAAGGATTACTCTTTTCCTATACCGTTAGCTTAAGGTTTGTTGCGTATACAATAAAGAGCGTGTGTTAGTTGCTACGTTAAACAACTACAGCAGGAGTCCAAGGCTGTAGGAGAGAGGACAAAAACCTAGAAAACACCCCGTCGAAAGGGTTCGAGTCCCTTCATCGTATTTGAAAGCTTTTTAGTTGGAGTGAAGCAGGCGGGATGTTTTCGCTATTTTATATAAAAATATTGCAGGATAGTAGCAGTCTGGTAGCTCGTCGGGCTCATACCCCGAAGGTCGGAGGTTCAAATCCTTCTCCTGCAACCATTAAACGCTGTGTAACTAGTGGGTAAGACACCCTTGGCAATTTTAAGTTAAAAGCCTAGGCGCAGCACCATTCTGGGTAGATATGCAAACTGGTTGAAGCAAGCGGTCTGTAAAATCGTGACGTAAGATACACTGCAGGTTCAAATCCTGCTCTGCCCACCACTTTTATGCTCATACAGATGGTCTCATAGCTCAGTAGGTAGAGCAAAGGACTGAAAATTCTTGTAGCGCTGGTTCAATTCCAGCTGAGACCACCATTTTTATTAGGACGTAGCCAAGCCGGTAAGGCACAGGACTTTGACTCCTGCATGCTCTGGTTCGAATCCAGACGTCCTAGCCATCCTTCTGGTGGAGTTGTGTCCAAGTGTGGTTAAGGAAACGGTCTGCAACACCGTTATCGCTGGTTCAAATCCAGTCAACTCCTCCAAAATTTTGCTCCTATGGCGGAAGTGGTAGACGCGTTAGTCTTAGAAACTAATGTTTAAGTGCGTAAGAGTTCGAGTCTCTTTGGGAGCACCAAATGCGGATATAGTTCAATGGTAGAGCAGCGGTCTCCAAAACCGTTGATGAGGGTTCAACTCCTTCTGTCCGTGCCATATGCTCCGTAGCTCAGTCGGCAGAGAGAAGAAATGCTAGCTTATCTTAGGTCACTGGTGCAAATCCGGTCGGAGTCTTAAAAAAAACAGGAAATGGGGGTTCGTTGCAAACCTCAGAAAATTTCGAAGTAAAAATCAAATAAGCAACGGTAGATTTTTGCAAGGGTGGTTTTCGCTGTTAATCCATCATCAAATGCTTCTGAAAGGTTATTTTCGGGTTCAATTCCCGTCAGAAGCTTGTTGTTATTTTTTATCTTTTTTCCGTTTTCATTAATTATTAAAATCTTGCCAGATTCGCTAAAGGAGCTGGCAACCTGCGGGTGTAGTTCAACGGCTAGAACGTCAGTCTTCCAAACTGGATACGTGAGTTCGATTCTCATCACCCGCTCCAAAATTTATAATCATAATCCAAGCGTTAACAAAAGACAAACGTATCTAGGTTTTCCCTTTCTGACTCAGATACGTAAAACCAGTGCAACATACTTTTGGGATCAATTGCAAGTTAGACTAAGTCTTTTGTTTGTAGTTGCAAGATTGCTTGGATTTGTATATGCCTCGGAATTATTTCTGGGGTTTATTTTTTTTGCTTCTTCAATTTAAAAGATTGGTTCACTATAAATGTTCATATATGAGTGTTTGGATTAAGTTCTAAACTAGAAGGAGGAAAAATATATGGCTACAAAAAAAGAAATCAAAGAAAGATTAGTGAATGAATTAGTAGAAGAATTCACTAGCAAAGGCGTAAAGGTGTCTCGCGCCAAAAGAAGCGGTACAGATTTAGTCGTACTGAAAAAAGACGATGAAGAAATTAGTACCGTTGATCTAGGAATCTTCGCAGAAACTGTAAAGACATATCCTAGTATGCAGGAGGTGTTAACATCTGCAATGAAGACTTCTCTTGCAGAATGTTTGAAACGCTTTGATGAAGTCGAAGAAGACGATATTGACGAAGATGATGAGTCTTTTGAGGATATTGAACTTGAAATCGACGACGAAGAAGATGAAAACGAAGATCTTTCCGAAGATGATATTGAAATCGACGATGATGACGATGATGACGAAAATTTAGACATTGAAAACGTCGTCCCTATTACAATCCCAGATGGAATGCTTCCAGAAATGGGCGGAGCATACATCCATAAAGTAGGAGCTGTTTCAATCGGATTCATTGATGCTCTTAATGAAGATATGGTTCAAAAAAGCCAAGTAGATAACGAAGAGGCGTTCGTTGCTCAAGCAATGAGAAACATTGCTAGAGAGCAAGTGAAAATTAGCTCACTTGCAGAGAAAGTGTCGGATTTCAGTGGCTCCGAAAGTCCTTGTTGGATGAATGATTTCAATGATATTTATATCGTTGAAGTACCTGTCACTTCTCCGATTTGTTATAAGGAGAATATCATGGCACGTATTGCCGAGATTGTGGGTGGATGTTACGCATTTGTTCCATTGGCAAATGGAATGGTCATTTGTTCGGACAGTAAGCTTGCCCCTGTGTTTGACAGGGTTTCTGAGTTATATATGCAGAAAGACTTTAAAGAGTACGGTTTCTGTGTAAGTCATAAATGGTCTTTTTATAGCCCAGAAGATGAAGCTGTTTTTGTTCTTTAATTTCTTGAAAAGTTCTGTTTAATTACAGGACTTTTTTTGTGTCTTAGCAAAGCAAAGCTGGTTCAATATAAATGTGTACATACGTCATACGTTTATAATGTATTAAAAGGAGGAAAAATATATGGTATTTAATGTAACCGTGATTTATTTGAATGGTGTAAAGGAGTATCTTCGTAACATCATCAAAGTAACTTCAGAACATGATTTCTGGGTTTTAGAAACAAGTTCTGGACATGTTCGAAAATATGATTCCAGAGTTAAACTTGAAATAAATATGTACGGTTATTAAGAAAGTTCTGATTTTTTTCAGAGCTTTTTTCTTTTCCGCTGGTTCAATGTAGATATAAAGATATGTTGTGCAAATCTTACGAGAAAAGTTCTCACTGTATTTGTACTTTAAAGGAGGAAAATATATGTTGTATATCTTAGTTGGAAAATCTGGATCAGGGAAAACAACCATTTCCAGATGTCTTCATGAAATGTTTGGGGTGTATAGAGTTAGAACCTGTACAACACGTCCTAAAAGAGATGATGAGCGTGATGGAATTGATTATCACTTTATTTCGGATGACGCTTTTCAAAAGTTAGAAAAGCACCATGAATTAATGGAATCCCGCACTTATGATGCCAGTTTTGGTCGTGTTTCTTACGGTTCATTTAGACGAGATTATTACCCATCTAATTTGTATTCCAAAAGAGTCTTGATTTTGAATCCAGATGGAATTTTAAGATTAAAAGATGTTGGAGTATTTGACGAAGGTATCTTCGATAAAATTCGAGTAATATATCTAGATATCAGTGAAGACAAGCTCAAAGAAAGACTGCTTAAACGAGGAGATTCTTTATGCGAAATCAATCGTCGTCTTGAAGCTGACAGGAATGACTTTGAGAAGTTGAATGGGTTTGAGCCGTTGTACAGACTCAATTGCACAAATATGACCCCGATTGATATTTGCAAGATTATCATCAACCTAAGATAAAACCTGAGAGAATTCAGGTTTTTTTGTATTTTCACTTCACTATTAAAAAACATGGTTTACTGAAAGATGTAGATATATTGTTGATGCTTACCCAGCATCTTTTAGGTGAAATCTATATAGCTTAGCAGAATTAACTGCTAATAGTGAGTCAATGAGCTCCTATGGACTTTTTATGTCCCTGATATAATTCATCATAGCAATAACTTCTATCTCAAACAGTTCTCGCGTAGACTGTTTGTCAGAACCCTTGGGTACGGTTCTGTTATGTACGCAGGGAAAAAAGAGAAGCTCTTATGGATATGGTGAATACCTATTTTCTATGATTGTTTCTCTCTTTTTCTAAGCCTGTTCCAGGGCTAAGAGGAAATTAATATGGAAAATAAAGTATATTTAGGTAATGCTTTCGCATTGCAAATGTTGGATCTTACAAAGGTTCAACACGTCACAGTAACACCTGTTACTGCTGATGAAGTGTCTAAAGCAGACTTTGTGTCTGTTATTGGACATGCTGACACAGCTGCGGTTGTGTCAAACCTTCTTGGAAAGGAGGTAGTTGCTAATAGAGCGTCAATCTCTATTAGTAAGGGTGACGTGTTATACGTTGCCCAGCTAACAGGAGGGCGACTTCCTGAAGGTTCTACAGCCCTTCCAGAAGGGTTTAAGTTAACCTTTGTCCGTGTGACAATTGATTAACACCCTAGATGATGAGGTTTCCCCACCTCATCTTCTTTTTAAGAAAGTAATGTGGGGGATATCAATATAAATGAAATGAAGTTGTGGTTTAAAGGTACCACTAGAAAAAGGAGAAAATATATGGAAAAACAAAATTTAGATGTAGTTTATGTAGGCGTTTTCTTTGACGCTTGTGAGGTAGAGGCTTGGCAAAAAGCCTTTGACGATGAGGGGCTAGATAGAAATATCGAATATCCTCACGTAACATTAAAATTCCGCCCAACGGAGGACGAAGTTGCAATGTTGCAATGCCACGTTGGGAATAATGTGGATTTCGTTGTTGATGCTTATGGTAACAATAACGAGAATGCAGGCTTTAGAATCTGTGAATGGTTTGAAGCTTGCGAAGATGTGGCAAATATGCTTGAAGCTATTAAACTTCCTCACATCACCACATCAGTATCCTCGACAGGCCGTCCTGTCAACACTCCAAAAGTGTTCGAAAAAGGATACGGAGCAGGGACATTCCCAATCAAACCTTTTGTTATTAAAGGTAAGATCGGTATGTTCTGCTCAGATGGAGCAGTTCACTACTCTATCTAAACGGACCGATTCGATTCGGTCTTTTTTTTTGCTGGTTCAATGTAAATGTCAGTATACGTCGCTTCTTTTTAAAAGATTTTTCGTTTAAGAGGAGCTGAAAGGAGAAAAATTATATGAAAAGCTATAAAGACAAAAAATATGAACCACCAAAGACGGCTTGTAAATATCGTATTCAATTTCTAGAATACAGAATCAACCCAGATGGTATAATCGAGGATGAATATGAAACTCATTTGCCTCATGAAAAAGACATTATAAAAGGTTTCAAAAAAAACTGGCTCACACACCAGCAGTATCTTGTCATGAAAGAGATGAGCGATAATGTGTCATTACGTATTGATCATATGGATGCTGAAGTCGTAAAAAATTCAAATTAGCTCCTATACATTGATATCTCATTTTGGGTTCACGGTCATTATCTGTTAACAGATTCCTTGATTGGTGAAATCTATGACGGGATGGATAAATGGGTTCGTAAAGATTGTAAAAATCTTGAACATATCCATAACATTGTAGACGAATATCAGATAAAAATTGTCCAAGCTTAGAAAAGGCTGTTACATGCAGTCTTTTTTTTGTGACGTATGATTAGTGTGAAATAATAGGTAATGTATTGTATAATATATATATCAATAACGGGAGAGATTATTATATGTATAACAATTCAAGTAAGGTTTATATCTTCTTGGATATAAACGGTGTTCTAAACACGAAATCAACATTCCAAAGACAGATAGCCGATAAAGTTCCAGAAAATTCTTTATATTATGATATTGAACCGTCCTGTGTTCTTGCTTTCAGAGAGTTCATTCAGACTCTTATCGAACATAATTATGTTCCTGAAATTGTCTTATCATCTTCATGGAAAGAAAAAGAACAGGGGTTGTTCAGAATTAACTGTGTATTTCAAATTTGCCATGTTCCTCTTATTAATGAGGTGACGCCATCTTTAAAAAATGCAAATCGAGTTGGTGAAATTCGCAAGTGGATGAAAGACCATAATGTATCCAAAGAGCAGGTCATTATATTTGATGATGAACCGAATTTAAATGGAATTCAGGATAGACTTGTAAGTACTTCGAATTTGTCTGGATTTCAACAGAAACATGTAGAGATGGCTTCTAAGCTTTTGTTTGGGTGAAAGGAGAAAAAATATGTAAAGCAAATTGTAACTATTTTGTCAGCGGGTTTAATGTTGACAACGGTGTTCGACATGCCTGATACAAATTAAGCAATATTCTCAAGACGATATCGACCGTCTTATTCAGTTTGCATGCAGGCAAATGCCAGAATTCATCCGCGATTGATTCAAGTTCTAAACTATTGCAATTATTAGTACGATTCGAACCTTTGCAATGGAATAGAAGAAGGCAGTATGCAGGTAGCAAGACTGCATCCGACCGTAAACAAAAGACATCGGTAGTCCCTCTGCTTTGACACCGAGACCTCTTGTGCTGGATAAGAGGGAGAAAACAGATTTCAGCCTAGAGAAGATGTGGGAGTCTTGCATCTGTTTAAGTCTTTTCTGGTTTCGCCATCCAACTGGATGGCTTTTTTTTGTGACGTTATCATCTATTGTATATAAAAGCGTTGTATGGTATACTATATTTGTATATATTGGAGGTGCTTTTTATGAAATATTATGCGGTAAGAAAAGGATTCAAAACAGGTATTTTTACTACATGGAATGAATGTCAATCGTATGTTCATGGATTTTCAAATGCTGAATTTAAGTCTTTTCATTCAGAATTAGAAGCTAGAGAATATCTAAATAATGATGTTACTTCATATCATGAAAAGTCTCCTAAAAAAGACTCAGCAGCAACCTTAAAAAACATCGCCTATGTCGATGGATCATTTGATGGATATTCTAAAACGTATGGTTTTGGTGGGTTTATCATCTACGAAGAAAACGGTAAGAAATGTGTAAGAGTTGTTCAAGGAGCTGGAAACAACCCTGAGATGTCCAAAATGAGAAATGTTGCTGGAGAAATTTCAGGAGCAATGAGAATCGTTGAAGAAGCGATTTATTTAGGTTTGGAAGAAATTACTCTTTATTATGATTATGCTGGAATCGAAAACTGGGTAACAGGCATCTGGTCTTGCAATAAATATGAAACTTACGAATATTCTAGATTTATGTATGAATCTTCAAAACAAATCCGTATTCATTTCCATAAAGTAGAAGGTCATTCAGGCGATACTGGAAACGATATTGTGGACACAATTGCCAAGGAACAGTCTGGAGTAATCAATGATATACATACAGACGAATTCTGGGAAGATTATATTGCTGACAAGTTTAAATTAAATGCGTGATATGGTCTATTCAATGCATAAATAATTATGGTTCAATGTATGTTGTAAGCGGAAGGAGCGATGTTAGTGAAAAAGATTCTAAAAAAACCAATTCAAATCATTCCTGTCGGTATTATGGCTTTAGCTTGTGCTACCACAGGATTAATACCAAGTTATGTAAGTTATGCAAATGCAGATGAAACTCCAACTACTGTTGGCTATGAAATCGAGAAAATTTCCAAAGATGGAACTAATCAGTTAAAGGATAAACAATATCCAGACTTTTCAAATGCAGAAGCTTATGTCAATTCTCATTATGGACAGAAACAATTATTCGGACAATGCACATGGTTTGCATCTGGACGATTTACAGAGATATATGGCTATCAGCCTGATTTTACTGGTGACGGATATATGTGTGTGGATCAACTTCTTGCAAAGCACAGCGATAAATTCTATCGTTCTAATACACCTGTTGTGGGTGCTATTGGTTCGAGTGATTTCTGGCATAATCATGTATGGATTGTTGTCGGCGTAGATGAAGACGGCAGTGGCCTTACAGTTCAGGAAGGTAATATTGACCAGATTACTAATGACTGGACAACAGGATGCTCAGACTGGCGTGAAAAGCATTATACCTTCGAAGAACTTCATGCAAATTTCGGAGATTACGAGTTTGCAAATCCGAATGAAACTCCTGTAGAGGCTTTTGACAGAATTCAAAAAGAACAGGAAGAAGAATCCAAGAAAACTTCTGTAAAAACAGCCGTAGATGCTTTGACAGGTGATGTGAATTCTGTTAAGAAATTAGCTGGAAGCACAAATACGGACGCAACTACAGAAACTGACACAAAGAAAGCGGAAGTTAATTTAGGAGCAGCTTCTTTGATTATGAAACAAAATCCTGTAGATGACGCTAAAGATATCAAAGATATCGACACAACTTCAAACGAGCATTCAGCACAGGATATTTCAAATAATCTAATTAAAGCAATGCAGAACAGCAAAAAACACTCAAAGTAACAATATAAGTCATTCCTAGAGAATGGCTTTTTCTTTTGTTCTTGTGCTGTCTTAAAATGGTTAACTGTAATTAGATAAGGAGGATTTTTATGCGAATCAAGAAAAAATACGTGGAAGATTATTCTTCTTTCAATCTTGTATGTCCTTCCCTATTACATACAACGAAAAAACTGAAAGAATGCAATAATACACTTCTAAAACATTCAAAGAAATACTTAGCCGTTACAGCTTCTCTAATGATGACCGTATCTTCATTTGGAGCTATGCCTGTATTTGCGACAGATGATTATGATTACGGAGATGATACAAGTGAAGGTGCTACAGCTTCTGTAGAAGCCACAACAGCTGGTGATACAAGTCTTGTAAGTGAAAAGCCTGAAGCTGTACAATGTACTTCTGATCAGCTTTCATATACAGACGAATCAGCATTGACTGAAGGACAAGGAACTCTAATTTGTTCTCAGTCGAACGGAGTTTATGCGTTGGTTTCTGGAAACGAGAATCCAACAAGCTATCACTGGGTTGCTTGGTATAAAAACAAGTCAGATGATGAGCCAGATGTTGCGGAATCGGATGGAAATTATAAAGGTTTTGCTCAAAGCAAAGTCGACGCATGGTCTCAATATTCTGATGAAATCAAGGAATTAAACGGAGATTCATTCCCAGAAAGTCGTGATTATACGTATCCAACTGACACTGAAAAAGGTCAAATCGACTTTTGGGCGGATACTTCTGGGTATTATACCGTTTTAGGAGATCCTAAATATGATAATCTAGAGGTTACAGCTTATGAGAATGTTTCTTATGCTAAAGAGGAAGTAACCGTAAATGATACGATTCTTTCCAAGGCTGGTTCTGATTCGCCTTTTACTACGGATAGTAATGGGAATTTGATGGTGGATGGAAATAGTCCTGCGGTTGATAAGGTTCTTGACCAGAAATCATGTGATGATTATGCGGCTTTGATTTCAACCGAATTTAATGTGGATCTTGATGCGAATGTGTGTAAACAAGATCCAAAATCAACAACTGATACGAAATTAAATGAAAAATGGAGTGCCTACATGAATTGCAAAACTTCAGACTGTAAGTATCAGGCACGTCAGCAGGAAATTACTGGTGATGACGGTGTTACTCGTCGTATCACACAAATGCACGACACTAAAGGATATACGTCTGTAAAGGTTGAAAAGTTAAAAAACGGTAAATGGGTAGTAGATAAGGCGGCTTTGCAGGATATTGCCAACAGTGGCAATGGTGTATATCGCTATGACAAAAATCAAAATAAAGTATTCTTTGGTGGAGTCTTGACCGCTTGGGGTGATTTTGAAGTAGGTAGCAATTCAGCAAAATACAATGGTACAAACTGGTTCACTCAAAACTTTAATTCTGTAAATAAGTTAGCAAATGAAACATGGAATTATGGAAAGCCAAATGCGAAACTTGAAGGTGCTGTTAGCAATGGTGCTACAGAACAAGATTGTATAAATGCTTATGGAAAAGGTGCTAAATTAAAAAATGGCGTCTGTGTATTTAAACCTGGTACTAAAAAAGATAGCTCAAATTCCAAAACTACTAATAGTAAGACAAGCAAAAGTAACAATAGTAAATCTACAAAAACAAGCAAAAAAAATAAAAGTGACAGTAGCAAATCTAGCAAATCTAAATCAAGCAAATCTAACAAAACAAGCAAAAAAAGCAACAACAATAAAACAAGTAAAAACGATAGTAAAAAAACAAATTATCCTCCTCATTTCTTAGATATAGTCCGAGATGTCCATGAAGGGCTTAATGAAATTATTGGAGAACCTGTTTCTGATACAACTCAGGAATATACTGTTGATGATGTTGGAAATAATGTATTAAGAGAAACAACGACAACTGTTTCTTATTACAGTACAGATGTAACGATTGCTAAAGCTACTATAGAAGGTTCAGTATATGCTACAGAGCTTGCTCAAATGCCTTTACTTTCGTTAGAGAAAGGTTCTGACTCTGATTTTACAATGTCAATCGCTCAGAATGAAGATTCTTTCTGGAAAAATACAAAGCCTTCATATTGGGGTAATGACGGTAAAGTTACTGTAAAAAATGATTCATCAACTTCATGGCATTTTGCAACATTGCAGGATAGTGCAGATGATTTTGAGGAAAACTTTGTAAGCTTATATGCACAGCTTCCACATACGGATAAAGTACTTCCATTTGCTCATCCTTATAACAATGTACAATACATTGATAAACTGACAAATCAGGATTACCCTGATGGAATTGAAGAAACTTGTTTCTCAATTAGTACAGGAAACGGAAAAACTCGTCAAGTTTGTGCAAAGCCACAGACTCCGTTAATGAAAGTTCATTTAGATGTAGATGGAGATTCTCCGCAAGTAGATGTAGATGATGAAGTAGAAAAGAAAGTTACATTAAGCAAAGATAAAGATGGAAAAGATTCGTCAAAAGATAATGATTCTTCAATATCTAACAATGGATCTAACTCATCTGATAACAACAATAACAATAAAACAGATACATCTCTTCCAAAAGTTGACGATTGTGCTCAGACACCGTGGAATCATGGTGTTTGTGATGATTAATTAGCAAATAAACAACATTTACTAGATAGTTAATTTTTTGTCAAATTAAAAGGCAGAGCTCTAAAGAGAACTGCCTTTTTTTATAACGCATAATTATTTGCAACTTCTTCTAAAGCTTTATAGTTGCAATGATATCGCAAAATATTACCTGTTTCTATTTGTTTTTTATATATTTTATCAGCTTTACTTAATATTCCACCTTTAATATTTTTGCAAAATACGTATTCCTTATACAATAGGTTTCTTCTTAACACATCTTCGTGTGAAAGTTCTGGGTTATCAATTGATAAATCTACAATCGAATATACACCATTAATAACAGGAATCATTTTTCTAATTTCTAAAACTGATAATATCCTTTTCTTATAATACATATAATCATTTTCAGGAATTCCTCTTTGCGTAAAAAATGCATTATTAGTAACATCGACCATAATATCATTATTGTCGTATGGTGTTGTGCGAATATCAATTATTTCATAGATTCGATAAAACCCTTTATTAGAGTCTGGCCAAAATCTATGCTTTGGTTTGGCAGAGGTTAAAAGAATAACATATTCATGAGAATTATTTGTTATTAATATACCCAAAAATGGTTTATTTCTATATGAGTTTCCAGCACTAAACATTACTTCATGATCTGCATTATATAAAGTTCTCATGTAGTCTATATCAACATTAACAATTTTAAAATCTTTGTAATTCATTGTGCTCTCCTAAAAATATAGAGGAAGCAGCGCTTCCTCTATATAGCTTTATCGTCTCCCCGTTCAACGTCTTCGGCCGGGAATCGCCAAGCTTTATCGTTTCTCGCTTCAACGTCTTCGGTGGAGAATCACCATTGCAGAGGACGCTTCCTCTTTCCATATATATAATATCATATTTTCAGTAACGATTCTACTGATATTTAAGTTTTTTTCAACTGAATTGTTTTGACGGATTTGTGTATTTGTTAAACTAATAGTTTAATGATATTATTAAATCAGAGGTGAGAGATATGAAGGCTTTAAAGATGATTTTATTAACAGCAATTATCGCTGTTCCATTATATATTGCTATAGCAGACCCGTTTTTTGGAATGTTTCAGCCAGTAAATAAAGCAGCACAAGAAGATGACTACGATGATAAAGACTATGATTATGATCCTGAAGACGTAGTTGAAGATCAGGAAGTTCATGTCGACGGTTTTCCTGTGATTTATATTGAGGGAAATAATGAAATCAGTAGAGAACACTGGGAAGGGTTTTTAGCAGACTTGCAAAACGAATGTAACATCCCTTGGCTAACAAAAAATGTATCTTCAATCCATTTTTGTTCAGACGATGTTTTTGAAAATATTTATGAAAAGTCGCTTTCAAATGCAGGATTTTGTCATTACGAAGATAATTCTGTATATATTCGAGAAAGTGGTAGTGCTGGATATGATGAAACAATTCTTCACGAATTTGGTCATGCTTACGATAACACTTATGGCATCACCACCGGCAATTATAATATTTCTGTATTGACATCTAATCAAAAAAAAGTCTGCAAACATTCGTATAAAATGTCAAATGTAGATTCTAAATATTGTTCGTCAAGCATTCAAGAAACTTTTGCCCAACTTATCCAATTCTACATAACTTCACGTAACGCTGGACTTGTTCCCGAAGAAGTATTCAACTGGATTGATACGCTGCCTAGATAGCATTCAAAATAACAAACAAAAAAGGTGTCTCAAAAGTAGGCACTTTTTTTATGCATATATCATCGAATCAATAACGCCACAAACTTCCTATCACGCCCGTATGGTCTAATCTGGATACCTGTTGTTTTGATATGTACACCATCTTCCATAGAATATTCCTGTCCATAACAGATAAATGTCAAGAAATTCTCAACTAAAGCCAAATCAATTCCATTTTTCGTATCCGCATACTGAACCATGTCTAAACAATTGTAGAGACTACATTGTTTAATGACTGGCTCTTTTTCTTTGTTTGCTTCGTCAAAATTCTTGAAAATAGCAGCACACTCAAAGTCTTGATAATATCTCAAACGATTAAGGATTTTATCAATTTCATGATTATGAATGACTTGTTCTGTGTCGTTACAGTCGATAATAGACTTTTTATTTAATAGTTTCATAAATTAAATCCTTTCGTTTGCCATAGGCGGAAACCCACCACCTTTAGGTAGTGGGTAGTTGACATAACAAACATATCACAAACTCAAAATAATTTAAACTATACCCTTAAAATTTCTCGTTAATTTCTTCCTGGTTCACTGTATGCAGATAAATCAGGGAGGTTTTTTATGGGCAATGATCAGTTATCTTTATTTGATATAAATAAGAAAGACGTAGAAATCACAAAGCCAATTCGACTTATTGAGTTGTTTGCAGGATACGGTTCTCAAGCTATGGCGATGAAAAGATTGGGAATAAACTTTGAATCATACAGAATGATTGAATTCGATAAATACGCTGTCAAAAGCTATAATGCTGTACACAATACGGATTATGATACGACGGATATCCGAGATATTCATGGAAGTGATTTAGGAATCGTTGATACGGATTTATATGAGTATTTTATGACATATTCGTTTCCATGCACAGACATTTCACTTGCTGGAAAGCAGCTTGGAATGAGTAAAGATTCAAATACAAGAAGCAGTCTTTTATGGGAAGTGGAAAGAATTTTAACAGAGTTAAAAGAATCTGATTCGCCTCTTCCTCAGATTTTATTTATGGAAAATGTTCCAGCCGTACATAACAAAAAGAATCTGCCAGACTTTCAAAAGTGGATTCAGTTTCTGGAACAGCTTGGATATCACAGCTTCTATCATGATTTGAATGCAAAGGATTATGGCGTTCCTCAAAGCCGTAACCGTTGTTTTATGTTTTCTTTTTTGGATGATGTAAGGTATGAGTTTCCTGCTCCGTTTTCTTTGGAAAATCCTTTGTCTGCTCTTTTAGAAAAAGAAGTAGATGAAAAATACTATATCAAAACAGAAAAGGCAGAAAAGCTCATTAAAGATTTGATTGCTAAGAATATTCTTTCAGACACTAATAAAGCAAACAAGTCTTTCAATAATAATGATTCAATAAAACAAAAAGAAGAAAAAACACCTGTTATTGATTCCAAAATCAAACAGATAGGAAATCTTGTAGAGCGTGAAAACTACGCAAATCCACAAGTAGGCAGAGTATACTCGTCTGATGGAATTTCACCAACTTTAAGTACCATGCAAGGTGGTGACAGACAACCAAAAGTAATCGTAAAATCTAACATTTGCATTGATGACACACAAGGGTTTGAAGCAAACCCTCGAATTTATGACAACGTAGTGCCTTCTTTAAGAAGTCAAAGGAGTGGTTTAAAGACGATTGTCGCCACGCATAGAGGGTATGCAGAAGCAGAAGCTAAAATGGCAGAACAGCAACCAGAACATCAGACGGATGGAGCGAGCAGCACTTTGACAACTGCTCAAAAAGATAATCTTGTTCTCGAAAACACAGTTATCAATGATAGAGGTTTTAAAGATAAAGAACCTCAAATTAGTCATGGGTACACTCCTACACTGCGTGCTGAAGCACATGGAAATCTTCCAAAGATTGTAGAAAGAGTCGGTCAGATTTCAAATGAAGGCAGTCAATGTGGGACTGTGTTCAGTGATCGAGGGCTTGCTCCTACGATTGTGGCAGGCTCTCACGGGTATGCAAACCAACATGTTTATACAGCGTATCGAATCCGAAAATTAACCCCTCTAGAATGTTTCAGACTTATGGGTGTAAGCGATGATGACGCATTAAAAATGATGAAAATCAACTCTAATACTCAATGCTATAAGCAGTCGGGAAATTCTATTGTGGTCGATGTTATGGTTGAAATGTTTAAAAAGTTAAATATTCACAACAGCTAGCAGGCAGAAAAGCCTGCTTTTCTTTTTGGTTCACTGTCTATACAAAGGAGTGATAATTTGAAAAAAGATGTTGTAGAATTATTTTGTGGGGTCGGAGGTTTTCGAGTAGGTCTTAACGAAATTAATTCATTTGATAATAATGGAAAAGCTATTGAGCATGGCAACTGGAATTTTGTATGGGCAAATCAATACGAGCCTAGCACTAAAAAGCAGGATGCATTTGATTGTTATACAACAAGATTTGGAGAAAACTCGTGTTCAAATGAAGATATTGCAAAAGTTGATAAGAGCTTAATTCCCGACCATACGTTACTTACAGGCGGATTTCCCTGTCTAACTGGGGATGCCTTAATTTGGACCAAAAAAGGAGAAAAAGAGCTTATCAAAGTAAAGGTTGGTGACTTTGTTTTATCTCATGATGGGCGATACCACCGAGTCTTGAATTTCTTTGAACAAGGTGTAAAGATGACTTACAAGATTCGAGTTAAAGGATATCGACCTGTTATTGCAACAGCTAATCATAAATTCTTAGTACGTGAAAAGTATGTTACTAAAGATGCCAAATGTATTTCAACTCATTTTTCAGAGCCAAAATGGATGCAAGTTGATGAAATGAAGGGGAAGAACGTTTATTTTGCAGGCATGTTTCCTCATTTGATTGGGACAGAGTACTTCTCAAGATCGTTTGACTGGAAGCCTTTAGAAAGCATTACAGAGTATAAAGAATTGCCTGTATACGATATTGAAGTACAGGATACACATTCATTTGTTGTAAATGGAAGATATATTTCTCATAACTGTCAGGATTATTCCGTAGCACATTCTCTTTCCAAGTCAAAAGGAATTGAAGGAAAAAAAGGTGTTTTATTCTGGCAGATTGCAGATATTTTAAAAGAGAAACAGCCACCATTTGGCTTGTTTGAAAATGTAGATCGTCTTTTAAAGTCGCCAGCGAAACAGCGTGGCAGGGACTTTGGAATCATGCTAAGAACGTTTTATGACCTTGGATACAACGCTGAATGGTATGTCGTTAACGCAGCAGATTACGGAGCTCCTCAAAGAAGACGACGTGTTTTTATATTCATTTGGAAGAAAGATACTAAATACAATCAGCAATTCATTCTTGGCAAAACTAAAGATTCTGGACTTTTAAAAGAGGCTTTTCCGTTTGTTACTGAGAATGCTGATTTTGAAAAAATCGACCTGACAGCATTCGAAGATGCTGTAGACGTATCTGACAATGGTCAATTCAACTTTCAATCATATGGTCTTATGATTGACGGTAAAGTAACGACCTATACTCCTGTTCCATTAAAAGAAACTGGAAAAACACTCGGCGATATCCAAGAAAAAGGCAAAGATTTAAGCAAATATATTCTGGATGAAAAACGTCTTGAACAATTCAAATACCTTCGTGGAAACAAGAAAATTCCAAGAAAAAGACCTGATGGAACTGAATATTTTTACACAGAAGGAGCTATGTCTCCTTATGATTCTTTAAATCTTCCATCAAGAACAATGCTTACAAGTGAAGGTTCTACTTCAAGATGTACTCATATTCTGCCTGATGATAAAACAGGTGAACTGCGAATTTTAACGCCAATTGAGGCGGAACGTCTTCAAGGCTTTCCTGATAACTGGACAAACACTGGAATGACTGAAAGAAAAAGATATTTTATGATGGGAAATGCACTTGTGACAAGTATGATAACCAGAATTGGAAAAGTACTTAATAAAGTAATTAGTGAAGAAGATGCGAAATAACCATCTTCTTTTTGTTTTGGTTAACTGTATAGTAGATAGCTAAGCAAAAGGAGGTATTTATTTGAAAACAATACATATTGCGGATGAATATTATGTCTGTATTACGACTACAAACTTTATTGCTGCAAAACTCTCAACAACTTCTAAAAATCTTCTATTCAAAAAGCCAACTTATCACGCAACGTTTGAATCAGCTTTAGAAAACATTTTAAAACGTATGGAAAAAGACGCCTTAACAAATCCTGAAAATGATGTAAACGAGCTGTGTGATGCTATTGAACAAATTAAAAACATAAGACAAGAATCTTCTTTATTGATTCAAAATGCTACAGACACTCATAACTCATTACATATTTCAGAAGCTCAGATTGAGGACAATGGTGATGAAAACGATGACGATGAAATCAAAGGACAAATCGAAACAGATTCTCAGGAAGGTGCTGAATAATGTCAAATAAAACTTTGATCTTATTGTCTAAATACAATCAAAGCAAAGCTGAGACAAAGTCTCTTGCAGATGCGTTAAACAAAAACAGGAATGAGATTTTAGAAGTCCTTGGAATCAATCCAAAACATATTCTTTCTGACGAGGAATATGAAGAATATGAACAAATCAAAAATTGTATAGACAATATCTGTGCAATTCGAAACAAGACATTTCGTGCAGTACCTGAATTGTACGATAGCCCTGATACAAGTGCTAAAGATGTATTTGAAGAAGGACTTAATGATGGTCTTGTTTTCCTAGAAGATGAAGAAGAAACGGAGGTAAAATAATAATGCATACTTTAAAAAAGCTCTTAACATGTCTATTGATTGTTCCTGTCCTGACGCTTTCAGGATGTGCAAAGGAAGGTGTATTGGACAATTTAAAAGTCAGCGAACCTAAAACATTAGTTTATACTGTTTCAGGTGAACAGACGGATTCCTATACTATGATGATGAATGTAAACCGATTCTTAGGAAAACATTCTTATCAGTTTGAAATGAAAGGTGATACTACAAAGCCTGAAAAAATGATTTGGACATGGACACTGGATGGAAATATCATTCGTAAAGCATTGGAAATTCATCAGCCTGATACAGTAACAGAAGAAGCTATTCAGGAATGTTTTGATGATTATTATGCAGAAATGTGTCAAATGTACGCTCTATATTCATTTGGCGACACGGCCCAAAGTTCAAAGACTCCAGATTGGCTGACTGTTACAAAGACCAAGACAAAAGATAAAAACATTGCCTATTTAATGGTTCAGGTTGACTTTGATAAACTAGACACATCTAAGAAAAACGTTCAATATTCACAGGTTTCTGACTTTGTATGGCCTCGTTTATATGACAAGAAGTCAAAGAATTACAAGATTACAAAACAGACATTGAATAAAGCAGTTAACACTGTAGAAAGTGGAGCTTATTTAGAAACAGCGATGCCTGTTCTTCAGACTGATTTTGAAATATCAAAAGATTATGTAAAAGACTCAAAACTTCCTAGTAAGACAATTGACAGTCACGTTAATCCGAAAGTTAAAAAGTCTAAGAAAGGAAATAAGTAATGATCACTCCTATCCCTTATTATGATTTGATTTGTTTTGAAATGTATGGAAAGAAATCAGATGCTTTTAATGGTATTGTAACGATTGAACAGGTCGCAAGTACATGGAAGCTTTCTTATCAGGAATGTCTTGATAAGATTAAAACAGAGAATAAGCTCTATAACGGAAATTATTTAAAACTTATCAAAGGTTATGCAAAACCAACACAAAGAAACCCAAAACAAGACGTAGAAGAAGTAACTGGATTGAAAAAGATTCCAATGGTTGCTTCTCAATCCATTAAGGTGAATGCTAAAAACGTTCGTAGAGTTAATGGGAAATTCGTTATTATAGAATAAAATATGCAGGTGCAAAAATCGCATCTGCTTTTCTTTTGGTTCAATGTAAGTACATATTTGAAGGGAGATTTATATGTTTATTTTGATTTTATTGATTTTAATTATTATTCTTCTTGTTCGGAACATTGTCATTGTTCCTCAAGGATATGCGGTTGTTACAGAATTTTTAGGCAGCTACAGAGCAACTTGGCAACCTGGACTTCATATAAAAATTCCATTTTTCGAAAGGATTGCTCGACAGGTAAACATGAAAGAAGTTGTCTATGATTCACCGCCAATTCAAGCGATTACGAAAGATAATGTTATGCTGATGGTTGACTCTGTAATATTCTACAAAGTCAGAGAAGATGGGGAAAATGCAATGAAATTTACATATGGCGTTACAAATCCAGATGACGCAATTCAGTTATTAGCTGCTACAAATCTTCGTAATGTTATTGGCGAAATGGCTTTAGACGAGGTACTTTCATCAAAAGATAGAATCAATTCTTATATGAGAATGTCTTTGGATAAAGCTACAGATGACTGGGGCATCGAAGTCCGTCGTGTTGAGTTAAAAAACCTTACACCGTCTCTTGAGATTCAAGAGGCTATGGAACAGCAGAAGAAAGCTTCTATTAAAAAAGAAGCTGAAATTCTTGAAGCAGAAGGGCATAAACAGGCAGACATTTTAAAAGCAGAAGGGCATAAAGAAGCCATCATTTTGGATGCTGAAGCTGAAAAACAGAAAAAGATTCTGGAAGCAGAGGCTGAAGAACAAAGTCGTATTCATCATGCAAAAGGTGAGGCAGAAGCTATTCGTATGGTTAAAGATGCTGAAGCTAAAGGTATCGAATATTTGAAAATGGCAGAGCCAACATGTGAGGTCTTAACTTTAAAGAAATACGAAACATTAGCACAAGTTGCTGACGGAAAAGCAACAAAAATCATGTTACCTACAGATTTAGTCGATATGTCAAAAAACACGGCTGTAACAGGTGAAACATTAAACACGTTCCTCACAAATACAGCACCAGCAACAGTTCACACTGTAAAAAGTAAAAGTGTCTCTGAAAACGTGGCTACTTCAGAAACATTGAACAACTCACATCAAACAATTGTGAATTCAACTGCCAGTTCGAAGTGCCCAGAAGCAAAATGCACAGCAGAACAAACACATCAAAAAGCTATTTTCGAATCTGATATTTAACAAAAAGTAGCAAGCCCTACTTCTAAACAAAATGAAAGTGGTGGATGAATTGCATTCAAAAACAAGAATAAAAGGAGGCAAGAGTAATGGCTAATATCGCATACAAATACAGACTGTATCCAAATGTAGAACAGCAGATTCTGTTTGCAAAGACTTTTGGATGCTGTCGAAAGATTTGGAATCTTATGCTTGCTGACAAAAACGAAGCTTATCAAAAGAACAAGACATTTATCGAGCCTACGCCTGCTTCCTACAAAAAGGATTACCCATTCTTGAAGGAAGTTGACAGTCTTGCTTTAGCCAATGTTCAGCTGAATCAAAGACAGGCGTTCAAAGAGTTCTTCAAGTCCTGTAAGACAAAGAAGAATGACAGAGGTTTTCCTAAATTCAAGTCAGCCAAAACATCAAAGCGTTCCTACACGACCAATAATCAAGGGGGAACGATTGAGGTTGGAGATGGTTTTATTAAATTACCAAAAGTTGGGAAAGTAAAAGCTGTTATCCATAGAAAGCCTGATGCATGCTGGAGTCTGAAATCAGCAACTGTATCACAAAGCTCAGACGGAAACTTCTGGTGCTCCGTTCTCTTTGAATACGAGAATCAGGCTACTCCTGTTTGTGTAGATGCAGACAAAGCTATTGGTCTAGATTATAAATCAGATGGGCTTTATTGCGACAGCAATGGCAACATTGCTTCTCATCATAAGTTTTATCGAGAATCTCAGGCTAAATTAGTCAAAGAACAGAGAAAGCTGTCACGCAAGAAAGGAAACAAAAAGGGAGAAATCAAATCCAACAACTTTCTGAAGCAGCAGAAGCGTGTGAATAAGATACATCGGCGTATTGCAAACCAGCGTAATGATTTTCTGCATAAGACATCAACCGAGATAGCCAATCGGTATGATGTTGTAGCTGTAGAAGATTTGAACATGCGTTCTTTATCCAATAAAGGTTTTGGCAATGGAAAAGCCACAATGGATAACGGCTATGGCATGTTCCTAAATATGCTGGAATACAAATTGAACAGCAGAGGCAAATACTTTGTCAAAGTAGACAGATTCTATCCGTCAAGCCAGACATGTCATACCTGTGGATGTATAAATCCAGAGATTAAGGATTTGTCTATTCGAAAATGGGCGTGCCCTGCCTGCGGAGCTGTTCATGATAGAGATATCAACGCAGCTATCAATATCCGAGATGAAGGTCTTAGGTTGCTCAGCTTGGCGTAAGCAATTTTGGTTATATACAAAGGTAGGGCAGGAACTGCCCAAACCTGTCATTCTGACTGAATGATACAACGCTTGTGGACATCGTGTAAGACGTTCATTCATATGCAAATATGTTTGTACGCAGTGATGGTAGAAACAAGAAACTCTGTTTTCTTTAAGTCAGAGTAGTTCACATCAGGGATGAGCGAAGCTCCTGTAAGCGCTGCTTACAGCAGAAATACTGCTTCAAAAAGTACCTCAACCGTTTCCGGTACTTCAAATCACAAAAGTTCTGTAAGAGCATTAAATAACATTTCTCATTCAGAATGCGAAACAAATCGGTCTTACGGTTCTAAGATTCATTCATGTCTGAACGATGAAATTCACAACAAATCCGTGGCAGAACCTAAATAATTATTCAATCCAGTTCTGAGAACTTCTCAGAACTTCTGAGCAAAACGTAAAAAAAGGACGTAATCAATTTGACTACATCCTCTTTTTTTATGCGACTCGAGCGATTCCTCTCATTGAAGGTTTGATAACTATACTACCAAATTCGGAGAAGACGGGGCAATCTGTGTTATACACATATGCCTCACAAAGATATGTTCCATCGGTTCGTTTTTCTAACTCGCTTGGCCACATATCTGTTTCACTTGACACATATATTAAAGAAACATAAGGACCAATAATTTGTATGTGATATACAACAAGGCCTTCATATTCCTCGTAAAATTCCTTAACAATATCATTAACAGTATCGTCAGGAATCTTTGTTATGGCATCAAGTACATTGTTCGAATAATACGAAATTAATACTTGACCCTTTTGAAAATCAGAAACGATTTTAGGGTCTATTCGTAGTTCTTTCATTCTACGAACAGCTTCTTTCTGGAGTGTTTTTTCGACGTCTTTATTCATCTTAAAAGCCCTCCTTAATCATTCCGTATTTTGCAAGAACATCTCTGACAGAACCCATAGGATCCATTAATCTGCCTTGCCATGTTCCGAATTTTAACACACAATATGCATACATATTAAGTGTATCCAAATCAGAATTTGAAAGGTTTTTTACCCCCTTCAATTTGAACATACTATGTTCATCCCATTTAGAACGAACATTTTCGATGTCTTTAATTAGTTTTTCAGGAGTCATAATTACACCTCCTGACTATAACTGCATTGTGTGCAGTTTGTTGAGAATTCATATCCAGAATCCCCATAGAAACGTCTATGCGTTTCTAAATCTCCACCACATTCAGGGCAAAGACCTCTTGCCTTAAGCTCTTTTTCAATTCTTGAAATTAAGAGTCCAAGACTGAACAATACTTCTTTTTTAGAAGCATTGTTAGGCATAAACGATTCTTCATCTAATGCCTTTAATGTTGCTGTATCTCCTACAATGCAGGCTAAGGATACAGCCTCATCAAACAATGGATAGTTGCCATTATTTGAATTAACAAGATAATCTTTTACCTCGCTATAATCTGCTTCTATGGCAGATTGTTTTGATTGTTGAACATCTTTATAGATGCGTTCAGCTACATCTTTTAATTCCACTAAAGTCGATAACATTTCTTCTTCCTCCTTTGTTAAATGTGACTTTTTTTGTTAAGCATTGCTTAACCGTTTTCGTTAGCAGATTTCTATCTGCAGTAAGAAGTTCATTTACATCATTGAATCCATGCAGATTCATTCTTCTTGATGTGAGCCCCATCTTTTTAAGAGTTTCTTCAAGACCTCTGGCACATTTCTCACCAGCTTTGTCGTTATCAAAACAGATAACAATCGTCTTTTTAAACTCAGTATTTGTTGCTATAAAACGAGTAAATCGTTTCCATTGCCCAACCCCAGGCAGTGCTACAACAAGTGCAGATGAGTCAACTTCTTTAATACTTAACGCATCCACGACACCTTCTGTAATGAATAGAAATTCACCGTCAGAATTAATGTCTTTACGATTCCAGATAGGGATAGATTTGGGTGTTATTTGAAACGTAACTTCTTTTTGGCGTAAGTTTTTCGCCCAGTTACTTCTCAACAGTACCCTGTCAACAAGTCCTTCTTCGTTATAAAAAGGAATCACTATATCTCGTGTTTGATACAGGTAATTCTTCTCTAAAATTGAAGCTGGAATTGTCGATTTCATCTGTTCCATAAAAGTCTGCCAGCCCTTTGGCCAGCTGCTTTTACACAGATAAGCAACCCTGTACTCTTTTAGAATCTGCTCTGAAATCCCTCGCCACGGAGCAAACTTTTCATAGTCTTTTAAGCATCCATATGACGTTGAATTTGTTAAAGCCGTTATGCGTTGTTGTGCATCTAACGTCGGATAAAGTTTTTCTGTATCGGCTTCATCCAATGTCGTGTTCATAGTTAAAGATTTTTCATCCCAGAACACGTTTTGATAAGTTGTCGTTTTACCACAGTTATTCAATCTGTGGCAATGTACTTTTACTGTATGTGTACTGCCATCCTTGACAGCATTCAGAACATCTTTATAGATATATCCTTCATGTCTGCCACATTCTGGACAGATTACAGAAAAGTACGTTCCTTTGTCTTTTGCACAAAGGTTTGACAACAAATCTGAAAGCATAACTTTCTCCATATATTCTTTCCTTTCTAGCTCGTTTAAAAACAAACAAGCAACTTATCAGCACACATACAGTGAGCCAGTTTTTTCAAGGAACGAACTCAAAATTGCGTAAAAAAAAGAGCAGAGAAACTGCATTACAAGGTTAATTCCTTGTGTACAGCAACTCGTACTCCTTGTTTTTTTAATTCGTAGGAACAGCTTTCAAGGTCGATTTCCCACGGAACTTTCTCAAGTGTTTCCACTTTTTCTCCTTTAAAATTCATAACATAGAACAGTGAATTTCCAGGATATTTTCGGCTTTCATTCAGGATGGTTTCCTTTTCCTCAGACGTGTCATACTGAACAAATAAAGACTGTTTCTTTAATGTCACAAAATCAATATCATTTACATAGATTTGGTATCCGACTTCTCCCGCTTCTTCTTTTTTCTTGTCAACAACCAGTTTCCCGATAATCTTGACCGGTGTTGTATCTTCAAGCTTCGTGAATACATCTTTCAATACTCGATAGCATTTTGGGAATACAATTGCAGGAACTGAACCGTATTCATCATCCAGTGTGAACGTTGCCATGACGTTGTTTTGTCTTGTTGTGAATGGTCTTAAATTCAAAACACATCCTAAAATAGACACATTTTCACCAACCATATCATCATTGATTTTTGATGTATCAAATACAATTCCTGTCTGTTTTCGAACGGCAGAAACTGGATGATCACTAAGACAAACCTGCAAGCAGTTCTTTTCTTCTTTTAGTCTCTGAATCTTTGAAAGTGTTTCGTTTCCAACTGGAAATTCAATATCAGAAACAAGAATTGAACATGTATCAGGGTTTTCTTTTTCCCATTCTGAATACTTCTTTTTAGCCATTAAAGAAGGTTCTAAATTGTTTACCATGCCAAGTCTTGTATTCCCTGTATAATCAAAAGCTCCTGCATAAATCAGAGCTGTAAGCTGTCGTTTATTGATGTTTTCCATTGAAATATTTTTGATTACTGATTGGAAAGTTGATTTATCTGGAACATTTAAAACAGCTTTTGCAGAATCTTCTCGGATAGATGTAATAGCAGGCAAAGACATACGCAAGGCATAACGATACGCTCCATTTTCACACGGTTCAAGAGAAAATGTTGTGTATGATTTTCTTAAATCAGGTGCTAGAATTGGAAGTTTCATTTCTAGAACTTCATGGATACAGCTTAGAAGTTTTACGGAATCTGTGCTGGCAATTGTACAGTTTGCTGCCATGAAATGTTCTGGATAATGACATTTTAACCAAGCACACCAGTAAGCTACTAAAGCATATGCATCACTATGGCTTTTATTAAATCCATAGTTAGCAAATTTTTCAATCGTAGCGTAGATTTCACGTGCTGTTTTCTCATCTGCTGTGCCTAATTTTTTGCATCCAGCAATGAAATTCTCACGTCCTTCATCAATATAATGCTTGATTTTTTTACCAATTCCACGTCTTAAAATATCGGCTTCACCAAGAGTAAATCCCGCCATTGCCTGTACGATTTGCATAACCTGTTCTTGATAGAAAAGGATTCCTTTAGTTTCTTCGGCAATCGTTTCATATTCTTTAGTTGGGTATTTTACGTTTTCAGGATGATTTCTTCCATCAATGAAATCGTCAATAAACTGCATTGGTCCAGGACGATATGCGGCATTTGCAGCACATAAATCTGCAAGGCATGTTGGCTTCATACGAATCAAAAGCTTTTTCATTCCTGGAGATTCAAACTGGAATACCTTGCCCGTGTTTCCATTCTGGAAAATCTCCTTATAAACCTTTTCATCATCTACTGGAATATCATTGAAATTGATAGAAATTCCCTCTGCTTTTCGAATCAGTTTTCTCGTTTCCATCAAGATATCAAGCGTTTGAAGTCCAAGAAAATCCATTTTCAACATTCCTATATCTTCTGCTGCTCGCTTCTCAAACTGTGAAACCATAACACCTTCAACTTCCATCAAAGGCATATAATTCATCAAACTTTTGCGTCCAATAATAACTCCAGCAGCATGCTTTCCTGTTGTAGAAGGCAAACCTTCAAGAACTTTTCCGGCTTCAAAAAGCTTTGCTACTGTTTCATTTGATGCAATTTCATGCTTAAAGAATTCGTATTTTTCAAGTTGTGAAAGAAGCTCAACTTTCTTTTCAACTTCTTCTAAAACGCCATCTTTATTTAATTCTTCAACACATTCTGTATCAGGAACTTCCTTGGTCATTCTGTCTGTTTCTTCATAGGACATGCCAAGAGATTTTCCGAGTGATTTAATGATAGATTTAACGCCTAATGTTTGGAATGTGGCAATCTGGCAGACCTTTTCATATCCATATTTTGCCTGCACATATTCCACGACATCATAACGATATTTGTTAGGGAAATCGACGTCAATATCTGGCATAGAAACACGCTCAACATTCAAAAATCGTTCAAATAACAATCCATCTTTGATTGGATCTAGGTTTGTAATTTTTAAGCAATAGCATAATAAACTACCTGCAGCAGAACCTCGTCCTGGTCCTACCAGAATCTCATAATTCTTTTTCCAGACTTTTTCTGGAAGTGCATTCAAATCTGGATAATGGTCTTCTGGGAAGTATTTTCTTGGATGTTTATATACTTCTGAGTCTTTCGCCCATTGAATAAAATCGGCTGTAATCGTGTGATAATCCATGAATCCCATCTTCTTAATAACATCGAATTCATATTCAAATCGCTTTCGATATACATCCAAATCAATGTCAGTACGTCCATCAAATCTTTCGTGAAAACCTTCTTCACATAGTTTTCTAAAATAAGATTCTTCTGTATATCCTTCTGGAATCGGGAATTCTGGAAGAGCTTCTTCTTTTGGAATTGTCGCCTTACATTCGTCAGCAATTTGAACTGTATTCGATAAAATATCTGGATACTTTCCAAACCAAGGAGCAAACAGTTCTGTCATTTCCTCTGCCGATTTCAAATACCATTCATCATTTGAGCTAACCATTGCTGATGTAATAGCAACGCTGTTATCATAATAAGGATATTTCTTTGACTCAGGAATCATTTTTAAAGCAAGCGAGCGATGATATGAATATTCTTTTTTTAGATAATATACGTCATTCGTTGCGACTGGTTTAATGCCCAGTCTTGTCATGATATTGTATAAATCCTGCGAATTAAGAAGGTCGATTTCTTCTTGAAGCTTGTGATTCTGGAATTCAAGATATACGTTTTCACATCCATATATATCCGTCAATTCTTTTAATACATTGATTGATTCCTGCCAGTTTCCAGTATTTCTATATAAGGTAAAAGGCAATCCACAAGTTCCTCCAGTCAAACAAATAAGGTCTTTTTTATATTCGTGTAAATCGCTCAATTTTAGACATGCGAATTCTTTTTCTGCACTGAAATTTGTATTTGCCAGAGTGCTCAAAGCAACAAGGTTTCGATATCCTTCTCTTGTTTTTGCAAGCAATTCAATGTTTCCATAAACACTTCCATAAGAGATATTGAAGGTGCATCCAATAATAGAATGTACCTTCGGGTTCATATTTTTTGCCTGTGTTTGATAGTGCCAAGCATTGTACATAACATTAATATCTGTCACAGCAATTGCAGGCATTTCATGTTCACTGCAGAATTTAAGCAAATCCTTTGTCTTTAAAATCGAGTTTAAAAGAGAATATTCACTCTTAACATTCAAGTGAATAAAAGGTTGTGCAACTGTCATTTTAAAATCCTCCTTTCAATTTGTTTCAGGCAAATTATTGCCAATCAGGAGTTGTGTCTAAATAATATGTAGCTTCCCCATCTGCCATATGAAGTGCAAATGCTAACGGATACATTTCAAATGATTTTCCGACATTGCTTGCATTTTCTGTACCCGAAAATCCCATATGGTAGCGAATCGCAAAAGCTTCTTCACGACTTAATTTCATGTATTCTGAAATCATAAATACAGACTTTTCACCATGTCCAAAAGGTAAAGAATCATCAAATTCATAGTATGGAACCTGAATCCATGTTCCATTCACTTTCTTATTTCGAACAGATGTTTTATACACATTCACCTTACAAATATCATGTAATAAAGCTACCAAAGCAATCGTTTCATCTGTTGGATTACATCCAGTCATTTCCCTAAAATCATCATTCAAAATTGCTTTTAATCGGTCGTATACATGAAGGCTATGTTCTAATAAGCCTCCGACATAGCTTCCATGAAATCTTGTAGATGCTGGTGCTTTAAAGAAATCACTGAATTCTGAATCAAGAAAATTCAATAAATCTTCAGCTCCATCTCTTGTAATCAACGTCTTATAGATGTCTAAAAATCGTTCTTTATTTTCATCATTTGTCATAGTTTTTTTCTCCTTTTCATATACTTTTATCATCTATATTATACCATATCACTACTTTAAATCCGACTTGCGTTTCCCGTCACACCATAAAAAAATAATTCAACAACTAAAGATGAATGCAAAATGTTGGCTATTACGATAGTCCTTTTTGTCGTTCCTCATAATCAACAATTTGTGAAAATTCTACAGTTTTTTCACATATCGTATTTCCCTGTTCCGAAACCAAAATCTTAATATATAAAAAAAAGAACAGGAATCAATGGCTCCTGTTCTGTAATTTAGCCGTTATTCGATTTCAGAAAGCTTCTGTTCAAGGCTCATCAACGACATGCGGGTTTCGTTTATCAGTCTTTTGATTTCTACTTTTTGCTCTTCTGAAGGTTTGTCAGTAATAACATTATCTTTAATTTTGTCATATTCAGATTTTTGTTTGCGAAGTGTACTCATTACTTTTTTAGTTGTAAATTCATAGATTTTACGAGATGTTCCATTATCATTTTTATATGATTCAAACTCTTCTTTATCGTCCTGAGCAAGTTTAAGAAGTTCATCCTGTTTCTTTCTTTCAACAAAATCTTTGTTTTGGATTACAATCCAATAGATGTCTTTTTGGTTAACTGCACTGTCTTCAGGGTGTGTAAAAAGTTCAATAGCTTTATCACTTCCATAAAAATATACATTCAAAAACTTTGACGTTTTTGTGTTTTTCCAGTCTTGAAATCCAATCTTTCGCATTTCATCCTGCACCATTTTAACAAGAATATTGATACTCTTTGTCGTTTCCTTGAAGTGTACAAATTCTTCTTTTGTTGTTGGTCTTGAAGGTAAACAAGAGAAACTTTCAATGACTTTGAAACAATCTTCAACAGTCATGTGACGTGATAACATGTTTGTCTGATTATAGATATCTTCTACATCCTCATCACTGCTTCCCATAGGAATTAACAAAGCTGGAATCGTTTTGAAGCTTGCCAGAATCAATTCTTTATTTCCAGGATAACTGCCTTCTTCAGCGTGTTTGATAAGCTGTTTGATAGCTCTTGTACGTCTGTGTCCTGACTGAATTTTGTATTTGACCTTCATTGTATTTGGGTCCATAACTGGAATTACAACGATTGGCTGTAACAATCCAAGCTTAAAAATACTCTTTTCAAGCTCGTTGATTCCCTCTTGGTCCATGCTGTATTGATTGTCTCTTTCAACTAAATCTTCAACATTTACGTTGATGTTTTCATAACGGTAACAATATGTAATCTGTTCATCAAGAGTCTCTGTTACATCACGAATTACGTTTTCTACACCTGTTTGTTTATTTTCTGAAACAGTCTTCTTAATCTTATTTAATTCATCTTCACTGATGTTTGATGGAAGAACAAGTGCTGAAACATTGATTCGTCCTGCGTCTAAAAGAATTTTGATTCTTTTATGTCCGTCAACGATTTCATAACGTCCTGTAGGTGAATTATATGTTTTCCCACCTCTTGTTTTCTGCTCGCATACCGGCATCAAAATGACAGGTTGAATCACTCTTTCTTCCACTGATTTTCTGAGTGCATTTGGAATTTCAAAAGCCGTGTCTGCATCATCAATTGATGCAATATCTACAACTCTATATTGGTATCCTTCGCCTGCTTCTGGTACTGAGGTGTTCCCTCCCGTCTGTAATCCTGCCTGATATGGAGATTGTTTTCCAAACAAAGTACGACCTGTTGACGTACCTTGTCTAGCCATGATTTCTTCTGATTTTGATAGTTTCTTTGACATGATTCATCATCCTTTCTTTATCCATTTATTCTATATAAACACTCTTTGAATATGTCCATGAGCGTTCTCTTTTTCTTCGATTCTCTGTTCAATTTCATTACATAATCCAATATACGCATCACGGAAAGGTGCATAAGATTTGTCTCTTTTACATACTGGAATGATACCCTCATTTATACTCTTTGAGACCTTTGTATTTACATCTGGAATCTTTGATTCAAAAGGTTCGAACACTGTATTATTTAAGATAACCTTGTCTAATGTTCTGTTTCCAGAAAACTTCTGATATAAAATTCCCAATGGTTCAAAGTATGGAAATACAAGATTTAATTCTTCTAATCTTGCAAAAATTGCAGAGATTCCGTTGATACTTTCAGGTGTCATCGTAGTCGGTACAATCAAATAATCTGAAGCAAATAAAGCGTTGATTGCATGAGCACTTAAGCTTGGGTTTGAGTCGATAATAATGTAATCGTAGCCACATTCCTGAATAATCGTGTCCACAATCATCTTCAGCATAAGGAATGATTGGTTCACGTTTTTGTATACCCAATTATCTGGATTGTGTAGTGCTAATTCAGCAACAGAAAGGTCAACGCCTCGTACTGGAAGAATGTCAAAATCATATTCTCGTACATCCGATTTCCATCCGAACTCCCCTTTTTTCTGATATTTATGTTCGTATGTTCCTCGTGTTACACTGTCTAAAATTTCTTCAATCGAAGGTCTGTATCCATCAACAGCAATGCTTGACATTAATGTTCCAATGCTTGGTTTTGAGTCGTCCCAAGTTTCAATTCCTGCCATTAGAGAAGCACTTCCCTGCGAGTCAAAATCAATTAATAATACATTTTTATGAAGAACTTCGCCTAAAATCTGGGCACAGCATACGCTCCCAGAAGTTTTCCCTACCCCGCCTTTTTGATTATAAAAGGCAATACATTTTGCTCTGCTTTGAGCTGTATTTTGTGTTTCATTCATGTAATTTTCCCCTCATTTCTATATAGTTTTTCCTTACATTTGCATAGATGTTTAACATCCTATTCAAGTATAGCATAAACGTGTAAATCGTGCGATGTTTCTTGTCCGTCATGACTCTTTTTATGTGTAAATTCAAGACAATTTCAGGTTAATTTTTGGAATCATTAATTAATCATAAAAGGTTAATAAATAAAACCAAAATCATATCGTTTCAGTATCTAAAAATGTCTTAAAAAAGTTCTGTTCAAAAGCTCCTTAAAATCATGCCATTTTTGACTTTGATGACTTGGATTTACCCATATCCAAAACACAGACTCTCCTTAAGAAAGATAATACTAGTCTTTTAAAAAAGTCAAAAAAGTTCTTAAAAAAGTCAGATTATTTCAGGTTTTTAAAGGTTTGTTTCGTGAATTCAAAAAATCTAAATTATTCCTAGAAAAGTTCAGGAAAATCACGATTATTGAATTTACGTAAAAATCAGCCCTGAAACGAAGGTGATGGGGTGGTTTCGAGAGATTTCCTGTCATAACATGACAAAATCTCTTAAAAAGAGAATCTTTTTATAAGGTTAAGAATTAACCTAAAAAGTTTCTTAAAAAGGTCGTAAGAGCTTCAAGATAAAAGCGAATCAAATCCCATTAAAACAAACAGCTAAACAAAACTAATCAAGACGGTAACAGGTAAGCCTTATTAAGGATATGAAGTTTACTGTGAGGAGGTTCTTTCGAATCTTCCACGGGGCAGGCAAGTTCACCGTTTGTCATTTGCTACGGCATTAAAGTAATAGTTTAATATAGAAAAGCCCCGTTCTTCGAAACATCTTCAATATAAAAACGTAACAATATTCCGATTACTGTCAGGAGATTTCTTAGAAATTTCCATCGGGATATCTAAGTTCACCGTCTGCCTTGAAAAGTTCTTTGTCGTTAACAAGGTAAAACCTTCTCAACATCATCCAATCAATTCTCATCATCATTACTTCAATCTTTTCAAAGCAATTCTTTTCTTAACAGTATCCGCTCATCTTCTTAGCAGCATCGTCTCATTCTTCTTACATTTCCAGTCACTTCAAAAAACTTCTCATTAAGCACGACAGTTTTCTTTGTTTAAGTAGATCAGATCTACTTGTACAGATTAACTTTTCTTAAAGAAAATCAGTCCTTTAACATATTCGAGTCAATTTCCCGTCATTAACATGATTAGCTTCCTCAACAGCTTCCCGTCTACTTCTAAAAAATCTTCTTATAAAAGTCTTGTAATTTCGCAAAAATATCCAATCATCTTCTTAAAAAAAGACTGTCAATTTTCCAAATAACCTCCTTGTCCTAACTAACGTTCTGTTCTGAATATTTTCTTGACTATATTCTTATTCATTTTTCGTTTAAATTCTTAACATGAGCTTATTCAGGAGTTAAACCATTACTTTACATTAAAACAACCTGTTCAATTTCAGGACATACCAGAAAATATGCTGAGTTTCATTTTGGAATTTTTTTAGATTCCAGTTACACACAGTCATTGTGCCAGTACATCAGCTTAATATGTGAATTTTATCACATGTATATTTACAGCATCTCTCAGCATTATCGAATCTTATTCACATCTACATTAGAGCATCTCCTGAACACTTCTAATCATTTCGCAGTCCCTTAAAAGATTCTCCACACCTTCCAAGTATTAAGCGAGATTATTTTCCCATTTTAAATGCGACCGATTTCCCTGTTTTGTTTTGAGTGGTTCTCTGACAGTTTCTAAATACAGCTGAATAATTCAGGCAGGATATAATGAGATTACTTTCCCAGTTTAATCTCATCAATTTCAAAACAGCACAGCCCGAATTTGCAATAAATAGTTAGTCTTGTCTAACTTTAACCTATAAGAAAACCATTGCTGACGGGAGCTTTATAAATTTTGTATAGTGTAATATGGTATAATATAGATGAGTGAAAGCGGGTGATTGAACTCACTAGCACTCACAGGGTTTCCTGTGGGGCTGCAGTACCTTATATTGCAACCCAGAGTGAGTAGCCTAAGTGTTTCAGGCACTACGTTAAGAGAGAATATATAGTTACCCGTGGATGTAACACCTAGTCTACG
>ENA-OUQP01000562-OUQP01000562.1-human-gut-metagenome-genome-assembly--contig:-NODE-562-length-33236-cov-12.317413_pt1 | contig 33236 bp, 27 predicted proteins | sample MGYA00237951_ERZ548836 | MGnify/ENA primary metagenome ERZ548836 (study PRJEB26490, sample SAMN05194702) | human gut metagenome | biome: terrestrial biome; feature: human-associated habitat; material...
AGAACTCTGTTTTTCAGAGTTCTTTTTTTTGCTGATTTATACCTGCTTTCAATCATATGGATATTCACAGCCTGTTGAAAACTATCCTTCTTCAATCAAAAAGTCCCGAATCTGATTTCTTTTTTCCAGAAATTCAGATTCGGGACTTTATATTTTTTATCTTTTATTTCAGCCGCTTATCATGGTCATGATATATATCTTTTAATGGTGGAAAAGGCGGATTCCAGTAAATGCCATCACCATTCCATACTTATTACATGTATCGATAACTGCGTCATCACGGACAGATCCGCCCGGCTCTGCAATATATTTTACACCGCTCTTATATGCGCGCTCAATATTATCACTGAACGGGAAGAATGCATCGGATCCCAGGGTCACGCCGGTAAGACCATCCAGCCATGCTCTCTTCTCTTCTTTTGTGAACACTTCCGGCTTCTCTGTGAATGTCTTTTCCCACGCACCATCTGCAAGGACATCCATATATTCCTCACCAATGTAAACATCAATGGCATTATCTCTCTCCGCACGTGTGATCGTGTCTTTAAACGGAAGCTCCAGTACCTTCGGGCACTGACGGAGATACCAGTTATCTGCTTTCTGGCCTGCAAGGCGTGTACAGTGTACACGGGACTGCTGTCCTGCACCAACACCGATAGCCTGTCCGTCCTTAACAAAGCATACGGAATTGGACTGTGTATATTTCAGGATGATCAAAGAAACCTTCATATCTCTCTTGGCTTCTTCCGTAAGCTCTTTATTCTCTGTTACAATATTGGAGATCAGCGCATCATCAATTGCCAGCTCCTGGCGGCCCTGCTCAAAAGTAACTCCAAATACCTGTTTGTGCTCCAAAGGTTCCGGAACATAGTTTTCATCAATCTGGATCACATTGTAATTGCCTTTTTTCTTCTGCTTCAGAATTTCAAGAGCCTCCTCTGTATATCCAGGTGCGATCACACCATCAGAAACTTCTCTCTTGATGAGCATTGCGGTATCTTTGTCGCAGATATCAGAAAGAGAAATGAAATCACCAAATGATGACATACGATCTGCACCTCTTGCTCTTGCATATGCACATGCAAGCGGAGAAAAATTCTTCCAGTCCATATCATCTACCCAATAGATCTTTGCCAGTGTCTCATTCAGTGGAAGTCCGATGGAAGCACCTGCCGGAGATACATGCTTAAATGAAGTTGCTGCCGGAAGTCCGGTTGCTTTCTTAAGGTCACGTACCAGCTGCCAGCCATTAAAAGCATCCAGGAAGTTGATGTATCCTGGTCTTCCGGAGAGTACCTGGATCGGAAGCTCACCTCCATCTGCCATATAGATCTTTGATGGTTTCTGATTTGGGTTACATCCATATTTTAACTGTAATTCTTTCATGAAAAAGCTCCTCCGTTCTCTGTGATATCCCTATTTTCTTATTTATTCTTGTTTACAATCCTGGATTCATATTTTCCTGTCTCAATGTCAATAAAACGAACAAAGAGAGAAACTTTATTATCCTGGTTCAGGCTCTTCCAGAGGAGATCCGCAAATTCATCAATATCGCTTGGGATCTCTACCAGCTTCGGCTCTCCCTCGAAACTCGGAAGTGGATTTCCATCACATTTATAAGTATGGATAAAACGTCCCTGTCCTGCTGCCGCATTCTCATAGGCGAATGTATAACGAAGACAGGAATCCGGATTTCCGTTATTGCTCTTTAAAATAGACATCGCATAATTGAATTTACCGTTTTCAACATGAAGAACGCCTGAAATACGAGGTGTATAGTTCGGCGCATCCGGCTCAAACTCTCTGCTGCGGAGAGACTGTTCAAAGGTAAGCTGTCTGTCCATTCCCTCATAGATCGTATCTGTCTGATCACCGTTTGTTACAATGGTCTTATTTCCAAGGACACGTACCGGTGCATAGATGATCAGGCTCGGGTCTGTAAGCTTGGATGGATCAAAAGCCTGTGTACGGATTCCTTCCCCATCCTCAACAAAAATACGGTTTCTGCTGTTCTCGCTTCTTCCCATAATAAAATATGCAGTAACTGCATGTTTCCCGTCAGCGGAACGTCCGATCACAATTCCTCTTCCCGGATAGGAATTTTCTTTCAGTTCTTTTTCAAGTGAAAATGTCGTCATTTTTCACAGTCCTCCTTGTCTAATGTAAGGCCCAGGGCTTATCCCAGGATATGAACGGTAACAAAAAACCGCCTGGACACCCCTTATCAGGCTGCCCAGGCGGTCGGCTTCTCACTTCACTGCACTCCCTGTAGGTGATCCTACTTTCCGCCAGTCATGCAGCTTCTGCTGTTATACTACAATACTTCTTCTTAATTTTCAAGCCCCTATTTTCAGAAATTATTTTTCCAGACTTCTTGTTGCTCACAAAATAAACAATAACACTTTATTTCCCCTGTAATGCATAATCTGTCTGAATCTGTGCGGCAATGTCTGATTTCATCTGGATCCATGCATCGGGATTTTCCACATAATACTTCGGACAGTCTTTACCTGTAACATCATAATGACGGATCACCTGATCTGAAGTCAGCCCAAAGCGTGTACAAAGCCACGCTGTCAGCTTTACCGTCGAATCATAGGTTGCTGTATTAAACTGCCCTGTTTCATCCGGATGGCAGCATTCAATGGATATGGTATCTACATTTCTGGAATTTGTGGCATAGGATATTTCCGAGGTAGGAATACATTGTACCACTTCTCCCTCCAACCCTATCACAAAATGACTGCTGACTTTGTTGTCCTGTGTTGTCGCAAGATTTTCAAAATAATTCCGGTTGGATACGGCAGTAGATCCCGGATTGGCCGTATAATGAATGGCTATATAATTTACCTGTTCGATAGAAATCTGTGGTCTGGAATAGGAATTCGGTGTCAGAAGCTCCACATCAATAAAAGGCGCTCCTTCTGCCTGCCATTGTTCCGGCCCGCCATTTCCGCTGGCATTCCCGGATATTTCTTCCTGTCCGTACTGAGTTTCACTCTGTTCCATGCGCATCTCCAAAAATGCGTATCCTAACACACACGCAGCAAAAGCAACGATCACAATGATAAATATCAGCACAACCCTTTGCAGGATCTTGATCGGATTCTTTTTTCTCAAAGACTTCTTTTTTCTTCTGGAAGACTCGGAGGAAGTTTTCTTTACGGAAACAGGCCGCCCGCTATGGGACGGCCTGGGTGACTTCTTACCGGTCTTGCCTTTTTTTCCTTTATTATTCATCTACACTGTAGTTTGGAGCCTCTTTTGTGATGTGGATGTCATGTGGATGTGACTCTTTAAGAGATGCAGCTGAAATCTTGATGAATCTGCCTGTTGTCTTAAGCTTCTCAATATTCTCTGCTCCACAGTAACCCATACCGGATCTTAAACCACCGATCAGCTGGAATACGGTATCCTCAACGTGTCCTTTATACGCAACACGACCCTCAACACCCTCCGGCACAAGCTTCTTGGCATTCTCCTGGAAATAACGGTCCTTGCTGCCATTCTCCATAGCTGCGATAGATCCCATTCCACGATATACTTTATATTTTCTTCCCTGGTAAAGTTCGAATGTTCCCGGGCTCTCATCGCATCCTGCGAACATACTTCCCATCATGCAGACATTGGCACCTGCTGCGATGGCCTTGGTGATATCTCCGGAATATTTGATACCGCCGTCTGCAATGATCGGGATTCCGTAGCTGTTAGCCACTTCATAACAATCCATAACTGCAGTAACCTGCGGAACACCAATACCTGCAACAACACGTGTTGTACAGATAGATCCCGGTCCGATACCAACTTTGACTGCATCTACTCCGGCCTCGATCAGAGCCTTGGTAGCTTCGCCTGTTGCAACATTACCTGCGATTACCTGAAGTTCCGGATATACTGTCTTGATCTCGCGGACTGCTTTTAAAATGTTTTCTGAATGACCATGTGCAGAATCAATTACGATCACATCTACATTAGCCTTCACAAGCGCATCAACACGCGCAAGCACATTTGCTGTGATGCCGACCGCAGCACCACAGAGAAGTCTTCCCTGTGCATCCTTGGCTGCAAGCGGATACTTGATCTGTTTCTCGATATCCTTGATGGTAATGAGTCCTTTTAAATTAAAGTCATCATCTACAATGGGTAATTTCTCCTTACGGGATTTCGCAAGGATCTTCTTGGCATCCTCAAGTGTGATTCCTTCCTTAGCTGTGATCAGTCCTTCTGAAGTCATGCACTCCTTGATCTTTCTGCTGAAATCTGTCTCAAATTTAAGATCACGGTTTGTGATAATACCTACCAGTTTTCTGCCTTCTGTGATCGGAACACCGGAAATACGGTATTTCGCCATCAGATCATTGGCATCCTTCAGTGTATGCTCTGCTGAAAGATAAAACGGATCGGTGATAACACCGTTCTCAGAACGTTTAACTTTGTCAACCTCTTCTGCCTGTGCCTCAATGGACATATTCTTGTGAATGATACCGATACCACCCTGTCTGGCCATAGCAATTGCCATTCTGTGCTCTGTAACTGTGTCCATTCCCGCACTCATCATGGGGATATTCAGCTTTACTTTCTTGGTTAAATACGTTGAAACATCAACCTGATTCGGAATTACTTTAGAATAAGCCGGAACCAGCAGGACGTCATCAAACGTAATGCCTTCACCAATAATAGTACCCATTGCATTTCCTCCCTTTGTGTAAGATATTTTAAATTTGTGAACTAGTGTAACAAAAAACAAGATTCATGTCAATCCAAAAAAACTTTACTCGGTGCAGAATTTTTCATGGTATTGGCAAGTTCATCATCCAGCTCCAGGATCACCTTGCAGGTTTCTCCGCTGTCTCTTACGATCATGGCATAGCGCTTATGATCCTCAATCCCTGAGGAAAAGTCTATGGTTTTCATCTTCTGATTTCCGTTGTAATAATCCATTCTGTGGGATTTCAGAGGTGCCACAAGATCAGCCTCCGCAAGCTGGAGTGATTTTACTCTTTTCCTCTTTGACTTGGACATGATCATATCAATATCCAGTTCCCCGTTAACAAACAGATATTCATATTCCAGGTCTGTTTTCGGAATCACAAAATAACATGCAACACCAAGAGCGATAGCCGGAACCAGAAGAAGTGCATTCAGCACCAGACCTCCCAGAACCATGATCACGGTCAGTGCAATAAGACCGTATTTTACAACAAGATCCTTCCCTGTCTGTTTCTTCTTTACCAGAAGTTCTGAATATAAGTCACTCATTTGCTTCTTCCTTTCGTAATTTACTGATTTCTTTTGATTATAACACAAAAAGAGAGCCGCGTCCATGACGCAGGCCCTCTCATTTTGTAAATTATTTACCTGCCTGATTGAAATTACATCATTCCCATTCCCGGGTTTGGTGCCGGAGCAGGAGTATCCTCCTTGATCGTGGAAACTACAGCTTCTGTTGTAAGGAGTGTAGATGCAACGCTTGTTGCGTTCTGCAGAGCACTTCTTGTAACTTTAGCCGGGTCAAGAATTCCGTTCTCAACCATATTTACATATTTCTCATTCAGAGCATCGAAACCAGTTCCAACCTCAGACTCTCTTACTTTGTTGATGATAACAGAGCCTTCCAGTCCTGCATTTGCGGCAATGTGGAACAGCGGAGCCTCAAGAGCTTTCATGATCACAGCTGCACCTGTCTTCTCGTCTCCCTCAAGTGTTGCAACAAGTTTTGCAACTTCTTTGGATGCATGGATGTAAGCGGATCCGCCACCTGCGATGATACCTTCCTCAACAGCTGCTCTTGTTGCTGCAAGAGCATCTTCCAGACGAAGTTTTGCTTCCTTCATCTCTGTCTCAGTAGCAGCACCTACACGGATAACAGCTACGCCGCCAGCCAGTTTTGCAAGTCTCTCCTGAAGTTTCTCTTTATCAAACTCAGATTTTGTCTCCTCGATCTGTGCACGGATCTGAGCAACACGTTTTGCGATGTCTTCTTTATCTCCAAGACCGTCAACGATAACGGTGTTCTCTTTTGCAACTTTAACAGATTTTGCACGTCCAAGCTGCTCCATCTTAGCTTCTTTCAGGTCAAGGCCAAGCTCGTCGGAGATTACCTGTCCGCCTGTCAGGATTGCGATATCCTGAAGCATCTCTTTTCTTCTGTCGCCATAACCAGGAGCTTTAACAGCTACTACCTGGAATGTTCCTCTCAGTTTGTTAACGATCAGGGTTGTAAGAGCCTCACCCTCAACATCCTCAGCGATGATGAGAAGTTTTGCACCTGCCTGAACGACCTGCTCAAGAAGCGGAAGGATCTCCTGAATATTGCTGATCTTCTTATCTGTGATCAGGATGTACGGATCATCAAGAGTTGCCTCCATCTTCTCCATATCTGTTGACATGTATGCGGAAATATATCCACGGTCAAACTGCATACCTTCTACCAGATCAAGCTCTGTATGCATTGTCTTGGACTCCTCAACAGTGATAACACCATCTTTGGAAACTTTCTCCATAGCGTCTGCAACAAGCTGTCCAACCTGCTCATCACTTGCAGAGATTGCAGCTACATTAGCAATCTGAGCTTTTCCGTTGATTGCCTGGCTCATGTTCTTGATCGCTTCTACTGCAACATCTGTTGCTTTTTTCATTCCTTTTCTGAGGATGATCGGGTTTGCGCCTGCAGCCAGGTTCTTCATTCCCTCATGTACCATTGCCTGTGCAAGTACGGTTGCTGTTGTAGTACCATCACCAGCTACATCATTTGTCTTGGATGCAACTTCTTTGATGATCTGGGCACCCATATTCTCAAATCCGTCCTCAAGCTCAATCTCTTTTGCAATGGAAACACCATCGTTTGTGATAAGCGGAGCACCGAAAGATTTGTCAAGGACTACATTCCTTCCTTTCGGTCCAAGTGTCACTCTTACTGTATCTGCAAGTTTATTTACACCAGCTTCAAGTGCTGCTCTTGCTTCTGCGCCATATTTAATCTCTTTTGCCATGATAAAATGACCTCCTATTTATATTGATATACGATAAGATGTTTATATTATTTAATGATTGCCAGGATATCTTCCTGCTTTACAATAATATAATCAGTTCCATCCATCTTTACTTCTGTTCCTGCATATTTGGAATAGATAACAGTATTTCCGACTTCTACTTCCATTTTTACTTCTTTCCCGTTTACAACTCCGCCAGGTCCAACTGCAATAACCTCTGCCTGCTGTGGTTTCTCCTGTGCCTGTCCCGGAAGCACAATCCCGGATGCTGTTGTTTCTTCTGCTTCAACCTGTTTTAATACTACTCTGTCGCCTAAAGGTACTAACTTCATGATCTATGTTCCTCCTTTATAAGTTCCATCTTCGTCTGCTAGCACTCACTTTCTACGAGTGCTAATCACTATGGCTATATTAGTGAATTTCACATATTTTCGCAACCCTTTTAAGATATAGTTTTTCTATATTATTCTAATTTTATCTCTTTAATACTCTTTTTTTCTCTTGTTTTCTTAATTTCATTATTTATTTTGATTTTATGAAACAGACAAAAAAGAGACTCCCACGATAACGGGAAGTCTCTTTTGTCACGTTCTTTATCTTATATCAAGCATCTGACAGTGCTGATCACATTATGCCTTCTTGCTTCTCTGTGCTTTTATCTCCTCAAGCTCATCAAAGATCACTTCATTAAGAACTTTAATGTAAGTTCCCTTCATACCGGATGAACGGGATTCGATCACACCTGCACTCTCGAATTTACGCAATGCATTTACGATCACAGATCTGGTGATACCTACACGGTCAGCAATCTTGCTGGCAACCAGGATACCCTCATCCCCATCCAGCTCATCAAAGATATGGATGATCGCCTCAAGCTCTGAGAAGGACAGTGTACTGAATGCCGATTTAACGATCTGCTGTTTTCTGTCTTCTTCCGCGTTCTCATCATGAACCGCACGCATCATTTCCAGGCCTACAACTGTTGTACCATACTCGCTGACGATAATATCTTCAATATCATAGGGATGATCATTGCGGTACATGAATAACGTTCCCAGTCTCTCACCTGCAATATCGATCGGATTCACGATTCCCTGATAATTTCCGGGTACATGCTCAAAGCCAAGTGTCTGGAGATTGACATTCTCCTTTGTGGAAAGAACACCAAGAAATCTCTCATTTAATAACGGGTCGATATGTCCGCCAATCTTGTCATCGATCAGCTCTGTGATCTCATCCACACCCGGGCAGATACTGACTCCCAGAACCTTACCTTTCTTACTGAGTACCAGGATATTGGAACTTAAGGTTTCCATGAGCACCTGACAAATGTCGTTAAACACTACCTTGCTTGAGCTGCTGTTATGCAGAAGCTTATTGATTTTTCTAGTTTTATCTAGCAACTGAACGCTCATTTTTCCTCCTTTCACTTTCGTACCTTGAAAGAAATCGTTTTTCTAGTCTAATATTACACGTTATTCTGGAAATTTACAAGACATTTTTATATTTTTTTTATTTTTAACGGGATTTTCTGAAAATTAATAGAAAAGCATTTTTTCGATCAATCTTCATCTTTTGGTTTTTGTTCCACATATCCGCAGGTTTCCTGGCTACAAACCAGTTTATTTCCCTTTTCGAGCATATAATTACCACATTTCGGACATTTCTTTGCAGAAGGTTTCTGCCAGGACATAAAATCACATTCCGGATTATTCTCACATCCGTAATATTTTCTGCCTTTTTTCGTTTTTTTCATAACAATTTCGCCGCCGCACTTCGGACATGCAACACCGATCTTCTCATAATATGGTTTTGTATTACGGCAGTCCGGAAATCCGGGACATGCAAGAAATCTTCCATGAGGACCGTACTTGATCACCATGTTGCGGCCACAGTTGTCGCAGATCACATCCGTAACCTCATCCTGTATATCAACTTTCTCAAGCTCTTTTTCAGCCTCATCCACATCATGCTTCAGATCCGGATAGAAGTTACGTACAACCGTTTTCCACTGTACAGTACCTGCTTCCACGCAGTCCAAAAGCCCCTCCATAGTTGCTGTAAAGTTTACATCCACAATACTTGGAAAAGCCTGCTTCATAATATTATTAACAACCTCTCCAAGCTCTGTGACGTAAAGATTTTTCTGTTCCTTAGATACATAGCGTCTGCTGATGATCGTTGTGATGGTCGGTGCATACGTACTTGGACGTCCGATTCCAAGCTCTTCCATGGTCTTTACAAGTGACGCCTCTGTGTAATGTGCCGGCGGCTGTGTAAAATGCTGCTCCGGCTTCAGCTCTTTCAGCTTCAGCTCCATACCCCTCTCCAGACTTTGACTTAAAACATTGCCCTTTTTGTCATCGCCCTCTTCTGTGTACACAGACATAAAACCATCAAAGGCAACCTTGGATGCCGCAACCGTAAATACATACTCACCTGCTCCGATCTTGACAGACGTGGTCTCATAACGTGCCGGTGCCATTCTGCTTGCCGCAAAACGTCTCCAGATCAGCTGATATAAACGGAACTGATCCCTGGTCAGGGATTCCTTCACCAGAACTGGTGTCCTCTCAATATCTGTAGGACGGATTGCCTCATGAGCATCCTGTATCTTCTGTCCGTTTTTGATTGCCTTCTCTGTCTGAGAAACATAATCTAAACCATACTGCTCAGAAATATAAGTTCTTGCTGCTGCATCTGCTTCCTCTGAAATTCGAGTGGAATCTGTACGCAGATAGGAGATCAGACCTACCGTACCACTGCCTTTTACATCCACACCTTCATATAACTGCTGTGCCAGGCGCATAGTCTTCTGCGTAGAAAAATTCAATGTCTTGGCAGCTTCCTGCTGCAGAGTACTTGTGGTAAACGGAAGGGGAGCGTTTTTGATCCTCTCACCTTTTTTTACTTCTGTGATCTCATATTTACAGTCTTCCAGACTTTTCAGAATCTCATCCATTTCCTGACGGTTTCTGATCGGAAGTTTTTTATCCGTTCCATAGAACTTGGCTGTCAACGGCTTCTTCTCACCCTTTACCTGAAATTCACCCTCCAGGCTCCAGTATTCTTCAGGAATGAATGCATTGATCTCATCTTCTCTGTCACAGATGATACGCAGTGCCACAGACTGTACACGGCCTGCACTTAAGCCTCTTTTTACCTTGGCCCAGAGCAGCGGACTGATGGTATAACCTACCATACGATCCAGCATACGCCTTGCCTGCTGTGCATCTACCAGGTTCATGTCCAGTTCCCTGGCCTGCTTGATGGAAGCCTTAACTGCTGTTTTTGTTACCTCGTTAAATGTGATCCTGTGCATCTTTGCAGTATCTGTCTTCAAAGCCTGCATCAAATGCCAGGAAATTGCTTCTCCCTCACGGTCAGGGTCAGTTGCAAGATAGATCTTATCTGCTTTTTTTGCTTCTTTACGAAGTTTTGCAAGAAGCTCACCCTTTCCACGTATTGTAATATACTTCGGTTCAAAATCATTGTCCACGTCAATACCAAACTGGCTCTTGGGAAAATCCCTCACATGACCATTGGACGCTTCTACTGTATAATTTGCCCCCAGAAATTTCTTTACTGTCTTCATTTTAGCAGGTGACTCTACTATCACCAGATTTTTGGCCATTTTACCTCTCCTAATCTCATTCTGCCTTCCTGTCCGGCTTAAAAGCTCCTGCCAAATCTCCGGGCAAAAAAGCATTTATTCAAGTCTGATATAATACTGTCTCCCGGTTTCCTTCACAAGCCCCATCAAAATAAGCTGTCCCAGGATCCCGGCTGTTTTTCCCGGTGAAAAACCGGTTCTTCTTATAATATGATCCAGATTTTTTGGTCGTAAATCGAGACAACTATACACCAAATCCAAATCCGTTGCAAGTCCTAACTTGCTTTTTTCAGACATATTTGTCTTTTTTTTCACAGATAATCCCCACTCATCCAGAAGTATTTCCGGAGAGTATGCAATTCCTGCTCCGTCGTAGATCAGCTTGTGACAGCCTCTGCTCAGAGCATCATTTACTGCTCCCGGAATGGCATATACCATCTTCCCCTGTTCCAGTGCACAGGCAGCTGTGATCAGTGAGCCGCTCTTTTCTTTTGCTTCCACCACAAGCACCAGATCTGCCAGTCCGCTGATGATCCGGTTCCTTGCCGGAAAATAATATGCCCTGCCTTTGGTACCTGGTTCATATTCACTGATGATCCCTCCGTTTTTTTCTGGGATTCTCCGGTAAATACCTCTGCTGGATGAAGGATAACAGATGTCCACACCGTTTCCCAGAACCGCAAATGTCGGGGTACCACCTTCCAGAGCACCTTTATGACCCTCAGCATCAATGCCAGCCGCCATACCGCTGATCACCTGCACCCCATGTTCACTTAAGAATTTTCCGTAATTAAATGCCTGTATCCGTCCGTAAGGACTGCACAGTCTTGCTCCTACGATTGCAGCTGTAGGTTTGTCATCATCCGGAAATCTTCCAATATAATATAATTGTTTTGGCATACCAGAAAGTTCCTGAAGTCTTGCCGGATAAAGACTGCTATCCTTACTGGCACATTGGATCCTTGTTCGCTGTATTTCTTCCATATAAAATACCTTCCTTTTTTCTGTTTTATGACCAGTATTTCTTGTCATATGCCCGGTAAGCCAACGCTTCGCAGATATGTTCTTCCTTTATCTTTTCGGAAGATTCCATATCTGCGATGGTCCTGGCTGTTTTCAGTATCTTATGATATGCTCTGGTACTGAATTGAAACTGCTCATATGCCTGCTCCAGAAGTTTGTCTGCCCCTCCCGTCATTACACAGTATTTTTCCAGTTTTCTTCCGTCGAGCTCCCCATTGAAGCAAAATTTTTCTTCTTTGTAACGTTCTCTCTGAATCGCCTGTACTGCTTCCACCCTCTTTCTTATTTGCGCAGAGGATTCCCCGGGAATTTTCTTTTTCATTTTTGAAAAACTTACTGCCGGAACTTCTGTGCAGATATCAATACGCTCCAGAAGAGGCTGGCTGATCTTTCCAAGATAATGCGCGATCTCCCCCGACGTACAACGGCATCTGTTCATATCCGGGTAAAATCCGCAGGGACAGGGGTTCATTGCTGCCGCCAGCATAAAACTGGCCGGAAAAATATAAGTTCCGGCAGCTCTGGACAAATGGATTTCTTTATCTTCCAGCGGCTGACGCAGGATCTCCAGGCTTTTTCTGGAAAATTCCGGCATCTCATCCAGGAAAAGCACTCCTCTGTGTGCAAGAGTGATCTCCCCCGGTCCCGGTATCCTGCCGCCACCTGCCAGAGCCTGAGGGGAACTGGTATGATGCGGACTTCGAAAAGGCCTCTGCCGGATCAGCGGATCTTTTTCCGTGAGAAGTCCTGCCACACTGTATACCTTGGTGATCTCCAGGCTTTCCTCAAATGTCATCTCCGGCATAATAGTAGGCAGACGTCTTGCCAGCATGGTCTTTCCGGATCCTGGCGGTCCGATAAAAAGAATATTATGAAAACCGCTCACTGCGATCTCGGCCGCGCGCCGGGCTCCTTCCTGCCCGCAGATGTCCGTAAAATCAACATTTGGTTTTTCCGGTTTATTTTCTGTTTTTTCTTTTCCCTGATACTCATTTGTATAAGTGTTTGGGTCTCTCAGACATCGGATCATGTCATTCAGACTTTTTACTCCAAACACCGGCATATCCTTCACCAGATTCCCCTCCCGGATATTTTCCTCCGGAATAACACAAAAGCGTAGGCCCAGCTCTCTTGCGCGGATCACCCGTGGCAAAACTCCGGCAACTCCATGGATTCCTCCATTCAGACTGATCTCTCCTACGATCATAACTCCTTCCAGAAGATCCGGCTCCAGAATTCCGGCAGCCGCAAGTACTGCAGCCGCCACAGGCAGATCAAAACCAGCTCCTTCCTTTTTCATATCGGCAGGTGCAAAATTTACAGTTACTTTTTTTGGTGGCAGACAAAGTCGGTTGTTCTTAAATGCAGTCCGGACTCTTTCCTGGGCCTCTCTCACCTGGGCAGAGGGAAATCCTACCATAGCAAAAGAAGGCAGACCATCACTGACATCTGCCTCAACCTGGATCTCACGTACTTCCATTCCGTAGATCGCTGCTGATAAAACACTCGCAAACAAATACATTCCTTTCTGCGAAAAAACGAATCCCGATCTTCCATCTTTTCGTCTTTTCAGGTCAGGCGGATATTCGCAATCCGCATTCGGTTAAAAACAAGGGAATTTTCAGATAGACATTTTCTGAATTTTAGAAGATAATAAATTTAGTATAGTCCATTTTGCTCCCTTTTGCAAGGGTGCATTTCGTTCTGTTTTATACTTTCAATAGAAAGAAGAGGTGAGCACAATGAAATTTCAGCGTATTCAGGATTTACGTACAGACGCGGACCTGTCCCAGCGAGAATTAAGTGAGATTCTTCATATCAGTCAGCGTTCTTATTCCCATTATGAAACGGGATCCCGTAATATTCCTATCGAAATGCTTATCCGGCTGGCAAATTATTACGACACCAGCATCGATTATCTCGTCGGCCGCACAGACCGCAAAAAAATGATCAAATAAAGAGATCCCCGGAAATGTGGAACAGTTTCGGGAATTCCTGTATCGGGATTCCCTGATTGCCAAAATCCGGGGATTCTTTATTTTACTGTTTTTTATTTTTTGATTATTCCGTATAATAGGTTTCTTCTTTTCCGTAGGGAATCTCACATTCTTCTGTATTTTCGTCGGAAGAATCTTCACTGCTTTCGCTGTAGGATTCCCGTTCATAGGAACTTTCGTTGCTTTCATTATAGGAAGCATCTTCTTCGGAATTTTCGGATACTTCCAGGGATGGCTCCTGCCGGGTCATAATAGACTCTGTTTTCGGATAGGTTAGAGATCCATCTCCCCGTTCATATGTTTTTACCTTCACATAAAGCTCACCACTTTTATCGAAAACAAACTCTCCCTTTGCCTTATTCCCTTCGGAATCCTTAAAACGGAACTGAGTGGCATTTCCTGCTACCTCCGCAGTCACATCCGCTTCTGCAGTCATTGAAGGATCTTTTCCATTCACTCTCTTATAGGTAAAGGAAATGGATTTCAGACTGATATCATAAATATTGATTGTTGTCAGCCCGTCTTCGCTGTACCAGATTCCCTGATAATTTTCCGGTTCAAATGCCGGAAGGATTGTCGGAACCGGTGTCAATGACGGTGTCGGTGTCGCTGTCGGAACCGGTGTTGCTGTTGCTACTGGTGTTGCTGTCACCTCCGGAATACTGTCCAATGCAGCCAATGCGGCCTCTCTTCGTTGTTCTTTTTCCACCTTATCCCTGTGGGAAACATACAGCATCCCTCCCAGTCCTGCCAGAATAAACAGAATGATCAACAGGATCAGAACTGCTCTCAGCTGTTTTTTTCTTTTTTTGTTTTTTCTCATCTGAATCACCTCTGTTTACTGTAGCATACAGGAAACTCTTCTTGTATTTCTCAATTCTGCTTATTTTTTCTCTTTGATGATACCTTTTCTGTAAGCTTCCAGAAGCTGGATCAGCTCACTGATCCTTTCCTTCAGAGCAGTTCCGGTATCGGTGTCACCTACCAGTGTACGTTTGTTATTGTAATGAACCGCCACCCTGTTGGAAACAATATCCTGCTCCTTGGCTACCGCTTCTTCCGCAGAAGTAAAAGGCTCATGAGCAGACAGGATCAGCCCGTAGGAGTTATAAACCAGTGTATAACCGGCAATTCCCGTAACTTTCTGATATGGTCTGGAAAAACCGCCGTCGATCACAAGAACTTTGCCATTACATTTTACAGGACTCTCTCCCTCACTCTGGTGAACCGGCACATGCCCGTTGATGATGTGACCTTTTTCCGGGTCCAGTCTGAACTCACGGAGCAAATTATCTACAATTTCCTCATTTTCCAGAAGATGATAGTAGGCATTTTTAGTTTCTTTATGTGTTTCCTTATCTTTAACAAAATAACGTTCAAAGGTGGTCATCTTATCTTTTCCGAACAGCGGTGAATTCGGAGCTGCCCAGATATACCACATAATATCCATGCCTTTACGCTTTTCATCCTCATTTACAGAAAAAAACGCCCTGCGCACATAAGTCTCAAGAACATCGTACAGTTCTTTTCCTTTGTAGGTTTTTCCATAAATCTGGACTTCTTTCAGACTTCCATCCTCATTAAGCGGAATACTTCCATGGAACAGAAGATTCCCATTATAAGTTTTATAAAGGCCTCCCTTGTCCAGAAGAAGCCGGACATGATTCTGCAGTTTCTCACAATTTCGGAAAGCGGAATCCAATCGTTCCATTACATCCTTTTCCTCTGTGGTAAGTTCATATGGTTTTTTCCAGTCAATAGTAGGAAAAGCTGTATCGGTCAGCGGATATTCTTTTCCGTCCGGAAGTGTGATCGTTCCCTTTTTCGGATCGATCCTATGAAGCAAACAACGATTTTCCATATGGAATTCTTTGTGCCGGCGGATCAGCTGTCCCTCCAGCTTAAACTGGATAATGGCAATAGCCTTGTGCATTTTCCGTCCAAGCTCTTCTTCCAGAATACTGTAGTTATTGGCATCTCCCTTCATCTCAAAAGCAGTACATGGATCATCATTATAAGCCTCCATTGCAAAAGTTGCCAGAGGCATGAGATTGATTCCATAGCCATCCTCAAGAATATCCATATTTCGGTAACGGATGCTGTTCCGGATCACCGTTGCAATGCAGGCTTTCTGTCCTGTAGCAGCTCCCATCCAGACCACATCATGATTTCCCCACTGGATATCCAGCGAATGATATTTCATCAAACGATCCATGATGAAATGCGGGCCCGGACCTCTGTCATAAATATCTCCCAGCACATGAAGATGATCCACAACAAGACGCTGGATCAGTTCTGCCAGGGCAATGATAAAATTCTCTGCCCGGCCGATCTCAATGATCGTATTGACGATGGCATCGTAATATGCTTCTTTGTCCAGAACTTCCGCTTTCTCTGTGATCAGCTCCTCGATCACATAGGCATAGTCTGCAGGAAGTGCCTTACGGACCTTGGAACGGGTATATTTTGATGCCGTTGTCTTGCATACTTCGATCAGACGATAAAGTGTGATCTTGTACCAGTTCTCCATGTCTTCTTCCTGCTTTTTTACAACCTCCATCTTTTCCTTCGGATAATAGATCAGTGTGGCAAGAGAACGTTTGTCGCTGTTGCTTAAGGTATGTCCGAATACATCATCGATCTTTTTTCGTACAGCCCCTGATCCATTCCGAAGAACGTGAGAAAACGCATCGTATTCTCCATGGATGTCCGACATGAAATGCTCGGTACCTTTCGGAAGGTTTAATATAGACTGCAGATTGATGATCTCTGTTGAAGCTTTTGCTATAGTAGGATACAACTCCGCAAGTCGCTGCAGGTATCTTAATTCTTCTTTTTTCATAGTATCTGGTATCCTCCTGAGAGTTCTCACTGCCAGATCAGCCTTTAGGATAAACGGCAGTATTTTTTATTTATTGTAAGCCCTTCCGGTATCATATATCAACCCGTAAAATCAAACAGTGACATCTGATTGGACTGCGGGATATCTCCGAAAAGATCCATGTCATCCATCAGATCGATAACGGTCTTGCTGACCTTGGTACGGTCACGGAAATCATCCTTGGAAAGGAATCTGCCTTTTGCGGCAGCATCCACAACTGCCTCTGCTGCCTTATCTCCAAGACCCTCTATGGTATCCAGAGCAGGCATCAGTTTATCTCCGATGATCTGGAACCGGTGTGCCTTTGCCTTATAAAGATCGATCGGCACAAAATCAAAACCTCTGGCGTACATTTCCTGTACGATCCTCATATCCTTCAGTGTATCCTGTTCCTTCTTAGATGCTTCATCACCTTTTTTTCGTATCTCCGCCATATAATATTCCAGACGTTCTTTTCCCATGCACATCAGTTCATAGGAAAAGGATGTGGCACGGATACTGAAAAATGCTGCATAATAAGCCAGTGGATGAAACACTTTATACCAGGCGATACGATACGCCATCATAACATAAGCTGCCGCATGGGCTTTCGGGAACATGTACTTGATCAGCTTACAGGACCAGATATACCAGTCTGGAACATCATGCTCTTTCATAGTCTGGATCCATTCCTCACGAAGACCCTTTCCCTTACGGACACTCTCCATGATGGTAAACGCCAGACCACTTTCCACTCCTTTTCCGATGAGATAGATCATAATATCATCTCGCGTACAGATTGCTGTGGAAATGGTAGCTGTACCATTCTGGATCAATACCTGAGCATTTCCAAGCCATACATCCGTACCGTGAGAAAGTCCGGCAATACGTACCAGGTCGGAAAAATATTTCGGCTTGGTATCGATCAACATCTGCATGGCAAAGTCTGTACCAAACTCCGGGATTCCGAGGCATCCCAGCCTGCAGCCGCCGATATCCTCCGGGCTGATCCCCAGAGCCTGCGTTCCCGCAAACAGGGACATGACATCTCTCTGGTCCAGCGGGACTGTTCTTGCACTGATGCCGGTCAGATCCTCCAGCATACGGATCATGGTCGGATCATCGTGTCCAAGTATATCAAGTTTCAGAAGATTTCCGTCAATGGAATGGTAATCAAAATGTGTGGTGATGATATCACTGTTCACATCATTGGCCGGGTGCTGCACAGGTGTAAATTTCTCAATCTCCTCACCCATAGGCAGTACGATGATACCTCCCGGATGCTGGCCAGTGGTACGGCGGACACCGGTACAGCCCTTCACGATACGGTTGATCTCACAGTAGCGCTTGTGCTGCCCCCTTTCCTCATAATAGTTCTTCACATAACCAAATGCAGTTTTTTCCGCAAGGGTACCAATGGTACCCGCCTTAAATGTCTGCCCTTTTCCGAAGATAACCTCTGTATACCGGTGGGCATTGGCCTGATATTCACCGGAGAAATTCAGGTCGATATCCGGCTCCTTATCCCCTTTAAAACCAAGGAATGTCTCAAAAGGGATATCAAAACCTTCCTTGTTCATCCTGGTACCGCATTTCGGACAGATCTTATCCGGCATATCACATCCTGCCATACCCGCGTATTTTTTTACCTCAGGGGAATCAAAATCACTGTATTTACAGTCCGGATTCGGACAGAGATAATGAGGCGGCAGAGGGTTTACCTCCGTGATACCGGACATGGTCGCTGCCAGAGAAGAACCTACAGAACCACGGGATCCAACCAGATAGCCGTCCTCATTGGACTTCCACACGAGCTTCTGTGCAATGATATACATTACCGCATAACCATTGGAGATAATAGAATTCAGTTCCCTGTCCAGACGGTCCTCCACGATCTTCGGCAACGGATCTCCGTACATTTCGTGGGCCTTCGTGAAACAGATATCCTTAAGATCCTGCTCGGAGTTCTCAATGACCGGTGGAAATTTATCCGGATGGATCGGTGATATCTTCTCGATCATATCCGCGATCTTATTGGTATTGGTGATCACCACCTCTTCCGCCTTTTCACTTCCCAGATAGGAAAATTCCTCCAGCATTTCCTCCGTTGTACGAAGATAAAGCGGAGCCTGGTTATCTGCATCAGAAAATCCGTTTCCTGCCATGATGATCCGTCGGTAAACCTCGTCTTGGGGATCCATAAAATGCACATCACAGGTGGCAACCACCGGTTTTTTGAACTGCTCTCCAAGTTTTACGATCTTCCTGTTTATCTCTTTTAAGTCTTCCTCAGAATTGATCATATCGTGCTTTTCATCCGCAAGCATAAACGCATTGTTCCCAAGAGGCTGGATTTCCAGATAGTCATAAAAATTTACCAGTCTGGCGATCTCCTGATCCGGTGCATTGCGAAGAAGTGCCTGATAAAGTTCTCCTGCCTCGCAGGCACTTCCCACCAGAAGGCCTTCCCTGTATTTTTCCAGTACGCTTTTTGGGACTCTGGGGCGTCTGTGATAGTACTTTAAATGGGACTGGCTTACCAGTTTGTACAGATTGATCCTTCCTGTTTCATTCCTCGCAAAAACAATGGCGTGATACGTGGGCAGTTTTCGGATCGTATCCGGCGAAACCGCTCCCTGGCTGTTCATCTCATCCACATCAAAAATATCTCTTTCTTCCAGCATCTTTACAAACCGCACAAAAATCTCTGCGGTACATGCCGCATCATCCACAGCTCTGTGGTGATGATCAAGAGAAACACCTACTGCCTTGGCTACCGTATCCAGTTTAAAACGGTTCAGGGCAGGAAGAAGGAATCTGGCCATACCAACAGTATCCACATAAGTAAAATCATCCGAAATCCCCTGCCGTTTACAGTTTTCAATAATAAAGCTCATATCAAAGTCCGCATTATGGGCCACCATCACGCAGCCCTCACAGAATTCCAGGAATTTCGGCAGTACTTCCTCTATCACAGGTGCATCCAGAACCATGGAATCATTAATGCTTGTCAGCTGCTCGATACGGAACGGAATGGGCACTTCCGGGTTTACAAAGGTAGAAAAACGATCTGTGATCTGTCCTTTTTCCACTTTTACCGCGCCGATCTCAATGATCCTGCAGGTCAGTGCTGAAAATCCCGTAGTCTCAATATCAAAAACAACAAAATCACCATCCAGCCGCTGCCCTTTGGAATTGGTGACCATACCCTTCAGATCGTCTACCAGATACGCTTCCATTCCATAGAGCACCTTAAAATCAGACTCCTTTGGAACACAACCGCCCCAGGCATCAAAGCAGTGATTTGCCTCCGGGAAGGACTGCACCACGCCATGATCAGTGATAGCGATAGCCTTATGTCCCCACTCATAAGCACGTTTTACCAATGCCTTTGCATCGCTGACACCATCCATATCGCTCATCTTGGTGTGACAGTGAAGCTCCACACGCTTCTGAGGACTGGTATCCATTCTTGTGCTGGTAAAATTGGCGATTTTCTTGATACCTGTAATATTTCCAATAGTAAGCTCGCTGTCAAAGCGGTCAATGGTGGTAACTCCCTTCAGTTTCAGGAATGCGCCTTTTTTTACACTTTCTGTCACTTCCGGAACCTGCTCGTTACGCAAAAACATCTTCACAACAATACTGTCCGTAAAATCGGTCACAGGGAAGATTAGGATCGTTTTTTCATTTCGGATCTCACGAGCTTCCACATCCATAACCTGACATCGGATGATAACCTCACCCATCTCACCGGTAATGCTCTCCAGCGGAATCGTTTCTCCATCAAAATCTCTGCCGTAAACCACATCCGGATTGCTGTCCCTGCGGAATCCGAAGCTGCCGCGGAAATCTCCCTTCTGAACCTTCTGCTGTTTTTTATCAAAGGATTTCTTCTCGTTTGTCTTTTCGCCCTTATTATCTCCTGAGTTTTTCTTGGTCTCTTCCTTGGCTGCCTCCTCCTGCTTCGGTTCACGCTCCTGATCACCGCTGAGTTTGGCATGCTTCAGGACATTTTCCACTTCCTGTTTGATCTGAAGTGCAGCATTTTTCCGGTATTTACTCTCTTTCACTTCCACAAAATCCAGTTCCACTTTCAGATCCATACCGCAGCGTTCACAGAAAACCTTATGAAAATATTCAACAAGTATTTCGCTTTTCTGTCTGGAAATAACCGTATCCGGAAGCTCCATACGCAAGGTATCTTTTCCTGTAAAAGTGATTTTTGATCTACGGAACAAATTGTACTCCAGCATATTATAGTTGCGCAACTCCATCTCCATACTGGAACGGTAGCTTTCCAGAAAGTTCTCCGGTGTATACTGCTCGGAAAGATGAAATTTTTCCACAACTGTTACAGTCATGGGAATCCCCGGAAAGCACTGCCGTTCAATCTCATCCTCCAGCGCAAAAATATTCTTCTTGTGTATCCAGCGGCTGCTTTCAATATAAACCCTCAGATGAGTTCTTCCGGGGTTCATGGAAACCTTTGTCACAAATACCATGTCCAGAAGTTCTTCCAGCTCTTTCTTCACCTTAAGATGCGGAAATACATCAAAAAAATCTTTCTCCATTATGACTCCTGCTCATTCCAGGTAAGAAGTTCCTGACGAAGTGTATCCAAAAGATCCGTTTCCGGTACTTTTTTTACAACCTCTCCATGCCGGATCAGAAGTCCAACACCATCGCCTCCTGCAATTCCGAGATCTGCTTCCTTCGCCTCTCCCGGCCCGTTTACCACACAACCCATAACCGCAACCTTAATATCAAGAGGAATATCCTGTACCATGGTCTCTACCTGGTTTGCAAGGCCGATCAGATCGATTTTTGTTCTTCCGCAGGTCGGACAGGAAACAACCTCCACTCCTCCTTTGCGAAGTCCCAGCGTTTTCAGGATCCTTTTGGCTGATTTTACTTCTTCCAGAGGTGCGCCTGTCAGAGAAACACGGATGGTATCTCCGATTCCCTGATACAGAATGATCCCAAGTCCGATAGCTGATTTGATATTTCCCGAATACAGAGTTCCTGCTTCTGTAATTCCCACATGAAGAGGATACTGTGTTTTTTCTGCGATCAGTTCATGGGCTCTGGCACACATGAGAACATCTGAAGACTTGATGCTGATCACAAGATTGTCATATCCCATCTCTTCAATGATGCGCACCTTATCAAGCGCACTCTCCACAAGTCCTTCGGCAGTAACACCGTGATATTTTTCTACCAGTTCTTTTTCAAGGGAACCGCTGTTTACACCTACACGAATAGGGATATTCCGTTCCTTGGCTGTATCCACAACTGCCTGTATCCTCTCTTTCGAACCGATATTTCCCGGATTGATACGGATCTTGTCCGCACCGTTCTCCATGGCTGCAATGGCAAGGCGATAATCAAAATGGATGTCCGCAACCAGCGGAATATGGATCTGTTTTTTGATCTGGGATAAAGCCTCCGCAGCTTCCATAGTAGGAACTGCGCAGCGGATAATATCACAGCCTGCTTTTTCCAGAGAAAGGATCTGCGCAACCGTTGCTTCCACATCTTCAGTTTTCGTATTGGTCATGGACTGGATAAGGATCGGATTTCCTCCTCCGATAACACGATTTCCAATTTTTATTACTTTTGTATGATCTCTGTACATAAAAATCTCCTTTATGAATCCTGAAAGGCAGGTGTCTTCAAACGCCCTGCCTTTCCTTTCCGAACTATCTTTTTACTCTTACTCCTAACGTCGGATCTCCAGCAGCTTTGTTTTCAGTTCGTTTTCCATACGTCTCATATCTGCCTCTGCTGCCTGACGTTTCTCACGGCCTTCCTGCTGGATCTTCATCACATCATCCAGTGTCTGGATCAGTTCCTGATTGGTTTTTTTCAGAGTTTCAATATCTACAATACCTCGCTGGGACTCCTTTGCAGTTTCCACAGATGCCAGGTGAAGCGTTTCCGCATTTTTCTTCAGAAGTTCATTAGTAAAATCCGTAACCTGCCGCTGTGCCTGTGCGGCTTCTGTGGAGTGCGCGATCCCCAGAGCCAGCACCATCTGGCTTTTCCAGAGAGGAATGGTATTTACAATGGTTGTCTGGATCTTCTCGATCATCGTCGTATCATTGTTCTGGATCATGCGGATCTGCGGTGCAGTCTGCATGGAAATGGTTCTGGTAAGCTCCAGATCATGAAGTTTTTTCTCAAAGCGGTCACATTTGCTTTCCAGATCATTGGCAGCCTGTGCATCTTCCGGGAGTCCGCTTACCGCTGCCTTCTGATGCAATTCATTAAGCTTTCCCTCCCTGACTTCCTTAAGCTTCTTTTTACCCGCAAGAATGTACATGGAAAGTTCTTTAAAGTATGCGAGGTTCTGCTCATACATTTTGTCCAGCACGGCAGAATCTTTCATCAGACGCATCTGGTGCTGCTCCAGAGCTTCCGTGATCTTCGTCACATTTCCCTCGGCCTTTGTGTAACGGTTTTTCAGAGTTTCCACCTTCGCTGTCTGTTTTTTGAAAAAGCCGAAAAATCCCTTTTCCTCTGTGGCATCAAAATCCTTCAATTCTCCTACCACATTTGCAAGAAGCTCCCCAGCCTCCCCAAGATCCTGTGTCTTCACATTTACCAGCGCTGCATCAGAAAAATCTGCCATCTTCTTCTGAGTGCCGGCTCCGTACTGCAGGATCTGGTTTGTATTTTCAATATCGATCTTTGCTGCAAAATCTTCTACGATTTTCTGTTCCTGGGGAGATAACACCGGTTCCTCTACTGCAGGCTCCTGGGGTTTCTCCGGTTCTTTTTTTGTAATTTCTTCTTTTTCTTCCGTGAGATCCGGTTCCAGAGTCAGTACCGGTGCTTCTACCTCAAAGTCTTTAAATTCTTCTCCCATAAGCATTCTCCTTGATCAGCTGTACCTTCCGGCAGATGTCTGTATTCCAGCTTCTTATCTGCTCATTGTACTTATTTCATTTCCGCATTCTGTTTCATTTTTTCGAAATCATCCTCTGTCAGCCCCTCCTGTGCCAGAACCGTATGCAGCACAGAAATATCGGTGGATACATCCCATGCGGTATCCCGGAATATGGAATCCAGAAGTTTCTCAAAAGCAATATTCAGTGTATCAATGGTTTCTTCAATTTCTTTCTTGGAAGCCGTGATATTCTCGCCCTGTACAGGCTGTCCATCCATATCCTCATAAGCATCCAGAAGCTTCACAGTCATAGGCAGATAGTAATCCATCATTTTCTTAAGATCCGGAATCACCTCCGGATGCTCTCCTGCACGCTCAAAAATTTTCTGAACGATCATTTCCATCCTGGAAATCTTTGCAGAAATTTCTTCTCCGGGAATAGCGTCATTGCTCTTACGGATCTTTACCAGAAATTCATTTCCTTTTCTCAGGACTTCCTGGGCTTCCGGACTCATATTATCCTCCAACTGAACCTTAGGATCCGCTTCCTGTTCACGAAGCTCCAACTGCTTCTGTGTTTCCAGATATTGCTGATAGGTCTCATTACTGGTGATCAGACAGGTTCCCTGCTCATCCACATGGCCTTCCAGAAACCAGCCCTTCTGGATCATTCTGCTGATATCTTTTTTTACAAATTTCTCGTTCTTTCCTGCTGCCTGGGCAAGCTTCTGAAAATTACAGTAGGTGTGATCTCCCAGCGCACGGATATACTTCTGGAAACGTCCCAGTCTTCCGAGGCGGCTTGTTCCTGCTCCCAAAAGAGCACCACCACCTGCTGCGCCTGCACACATCACTCCAAGCACACCTGCTGCAAGTGCACCGCTGTGTCCAATGCCCATCCAGATCAGAAGCACCATGGCTCCAAGCCCCATGCCACTTAAAAGTATCCCACCGGAAACTGCCATCATCATGCCTTTGAGATTCTCACCGGTAGTCTTTCCGTAGAGCAGTTCCGTCTGTTTTCTTGCAGCCTGCTGCTTTGCTTTTCTGCTTCTTCCGTAATAAGGACTCTGGTATGTATAGCTTTTCTTACGGAATTCCGGATCAGCACCCGGATCAAACACGGAATTCATCGCATTTTTCAGCGCTTCGCTTCCGGAATCAATGGCCTTATTTACTGTCTGGCTGATCGTATGGCTTAATTCGTGATAGCTGTTTGAATTCACTGCATTATCTACAATATCCTGAATCTTTTTTCCAAGGTCTTCAAATTCGTGATTGTCCATTTTTCCCTCCAGTCCATAGATAATTTTTATTATATCGAAATCATATTAAAATTACAAGCAAATGAAAAAAAGGAACAAAAAACTATTGAAGTCATCACGTAAAAGTTTTACAATGGTAAAAAGTAAAAATTGTAAACGGAGGAATCGTTATGGAAAAAAAGAACATCGACTGGTCCAGCATCGGATTCGCTTACATGCCAACCGACTACAGATACGTGTCTAATTTTAAAGATGGAAAATGGGATGAGGGTACTTTAAGCACAGACCCTAATATTGTACTCAACGAGTGTGCTGGTGTGCTTCAGTATTCTCAGAGTGTATTCGAGGGTCTGAAGGCATACACAACAGAAGACGGACATATCGTTACTTTCCGTCCTGACCTGAACGCAGAGCGTATCGCTGCATCTGCTGCAAGACTTGAAATGCCGGTATTCCCGAAGGAAAGATTTATCGACGCTGTTGAGCAGGTTGTTAAGGCAAATGCTGCATGGGTTCCGCCATATGGTTCCGGCGCAACACTTTATCTTCGCCCGTACATGTTTGGTTCCAACGCCGTGATCGGTGTTAAACCTGCTGACGAATATCAGTTCCGTATCCTTACAACACCAGTTGGTCCGTACTTTAAAGGCGGCGCCAAACCGATCACGATCCGTGTCAGCGACTATGACCGTGCCGCACCTTGCGGAACCGGTAACATCAAGGCTGGCCTGAACTACGCAATGAGCCTTCACGCTATCGTAGATGCTCACAAACAGGGCTTTGATGAGAACATGTACCTTGATCCCAAGACTCGTACAAAAGTTGAGGAGACAGGCGGAGCAAACTTCATCTTCGTTACTAAAGACGGCAAGGTTGTAACACCGAAGTCTGACAGCATCCTTCCTTCCATCACACGTCGTTCTCTGATCTACGTTGCAAAGGAGTATCTTGGACTGGAAGCTGAAGAGCGTGAGGTCTACTTCGATGAGGTTAAAGATTTTGCAGAGTGTGGTCTTTGCGGTACTGCTGCAGTTATCTCTCCTGTCGGAAAGATCAATGATCACGGCAAAGAAATCTGCTTCCCAAGCGGAATGGAAAAAATGGGTCCGGTCATCCAGAAGCTGTATGACACACTGACAGGTATCCAGATGGGACGCATCGAAGCACCGAAAGGATGGATCCACGTAATCGAGTAATTGCCGGATTTTCTTCATTATACATAACATTAAATACAAAAAACAGACCGCCGTATTTTTATCAGTGGTCTGTTTTTTATTATTTTTCATTCTGCTTTATGATCTGCGCTCACATTATCTATCTTTTCTCTCATATTTCACAAACGCATATTCCAGATCAAAGTATGTCTGTTCTTCACTCTCTGCCGTAATCTCCCAATCCGGGTCCTCATCCAGGTTCGGGAAATACGCATCCGCCTCATATGCAAAATCGATTTTTGTCACATGAGCTACATCACAATACGGAAGCATCTGTTTGTAAATACTGTCTCCGCCGATACAGTACACATCCTCTGCCGGATATTTCTCCACTTCCCTCAGCGCCTCCTCGATACTGTGAACGACCACAGCACCTTTTACCTGATAATCCCTGTTGCCGGAGATCACAATGTTGGTTCTGTTTTTCAGAGGAAGTCCGTTTGGAAAAGACTCCAGTGTTTTTCTTCCCATAACAACCACTTTTCCTGTAGTTTCCTCACGGAACATCTTCATATCTGCCGGAATACTTACCAGAAGTTCATTATTTCTTCCGATTCCCCAGTTTTTATCTGCTGCAACAATAATATTCATTCTTTCTTCCTTTCTTTATGCAATTATACTGCAATGGGAATATTTTTGATCTGTGGCCATGTCTCATAATTCTCCACGATCAGATCATCGGTGGTGAATTTATAAAAATCCTTTATCTCCGGATTCAGTTTTACTGTCGGTGCAGGATACGGTTTTCTGGAGATCAGTTCTTTAATTACCGGAATATGACGATCATAAATATGGCAGTCTGCGATCACATGAACAAGCTCTCCGGCTTCCATATCGCAGGCCTGTGCGATCATCATGAGAAGAAGAGAATACTGGCACACATTCCAGTTGTTTGCAGCCAGGATATCCTGAGATCTCTGATTCAGCACCGCATTGAGGACCAGCTTGTCTTTTCCGGGTTCCTTGGTTACATTGAAAGTCATGGAATAGGCACATGGGTAAAGATTCATCTCATGGAGATCCTGATGTACATAAATATTGGTCATGATCCTTCTGCTGTACGGATTGTTCTTAAGATCAAAAAGAACTCTGTCTACCTGATCCATCATTCCCTCTTTATACTGATGCTTCACACCTAACTGATAGCCGTAGGCTTTTCCGATGGAGCCGTTCTCATCTGCCCAGCTGTCCCAGATGTGGCTGTGAAGATCATGGATATTATTGGATTTTTTCTGCCAGATCCATAAAATCTCATCCATGGCACTCTTTAACGCTGTTTTTCTTAAAGTCAGTGCCGGAAATTCCTTCCGGAGATCATAACGGTTCACAACACCAAATCTCTTGATGGTATAAGCCGGAGTTCCATCCTCCCACACAGGACGTACCTTCTCACCCTCTGTGCTGGTTCCGTTTTCTATGACATCTTTGCACATGTCAATGAATATATTATCTGCAAGACTCATTTGTTGATTTCCTCCTGTAATTTTCTTCTGTTCGATCCCGGGCCGCTTTTTTCTTAAAAATGCCCCTGAAATTTATTTCATATTCTAACACATTTCAACCCTTACTGTCCACTTCCCCTTTAACCTCCTGTCCCATTGTTACTGTTTTGTTACTGTTTTTCCTTTTCCCTGTCCTTTTTCTGTATTTTTCTGGACTTTTCCATGCGGGAGTGCTATATTAAGAGCCATGAAAATACTGATTACATTATTAAAACCTTTTTCTTTTGCACCTGCGATCCTGATGATGTACGTGATCTACTCTTTTTCCGCACAGACCGGAGATGTTTCCGGTGCCCTGAGCTACAAGGTCAGCTATCAGATCGTAGAAACCAAAAACGAAATATTAGCTTCCGGCAAAGTCCCGGAACAGCTTTCCCAGGAAGCTGCCGGTATCGAATTTTATGTCCGTAAGGCTGCTCACATGACAGAATATTGCCTGCTGGCCATATCTATTTCATTCCCTCTCTATGTATACGGAGTTCGGGGAATCTGGCTGATGCTCCTTGCCGGATTTGTATGTGTGGGATTTGCCGGACTGGATGAATACCACCAGTCTTTTGTAGACGCCCGCGGACCTTCCGTGAGGGATGTAGGAATCGACAGCTGCGGAGCAATGATCGGAATTTTGCTGGTGCAGGCATTCTGTTGGTCTACCTTACATACCCCCAGCAGAAAAAAATCTCGAAAAAAACGCAGAAACACGCAGAGACGCAGATAACTGTTTTGTGATCTGCCTGATCAAAAAAAACGGAACATACATAAGGATTTTTTCGCCTTATGATGTTCCGTTTTTGCTATTACTAATTGTCATATCTCAGCAAGCGTTTTACTCTCACCTGCATCCGGTTTTATTTTTCGTCTTTTTCATCCGGTGCATCATCCAGATTTTCCGTGAGATGCGCCCGCTCCGCAATTGACATTTTTTTCTTTTCCGATATTTCCGGATTTTGAGCAGCATTCTCCGACGCTTTTTTCGCTGCTGCTTCTTCCAGCTCATGTTTCTGTGCGCCAGCCTTTGCAAGATTACGGATTGCCATGATCAGAAGCACTGCTCCGATCACAACAAAAATACCTCCCGCTGCCAGAAATACCACACCAGAATCCTCTGCTCCGCTTATGACACTGGCACAGAGACGATATCCTGTATACACAAGATAGCCTCCGGCAAAGATCCACAGAAGACTGCTTCTTGTGGAAGGATTTCCCTGTCCGGAATTCTTTTCCTCAGCAGTTTCCTGCTGCAGCTCTTCCTTATTTTCTCTTTTCTGTTCTTCCATGATGTATTTCTGTCCTTTCTGATATCCTTATATTTCTCTATTTGTCAGATATCTTTTCCCTGTCAGCTTCTGTTTTTTCCTTCTCTTCAGTTTCTTCTTTTACAAGTCTTCCATAAAGCTTTGTCATTTTATAAATCTTCTGAATAATTGTTTCATTAAGCTGGCCTTTTTTCATACGCCACTTCCAGTTGTCACCAAGAGTTGACGGTTCATTGATCCTTGCCTCATTTCCAAGGCAGAGATAATCCTGTACCGGGATCACACAGCGATCTGCAACACTGGACATCGCCGCACGTATCATACTCCACACTGCCGCAGTCTCATGCTTGCCCTCACAGCCAATATAGGCCCTGGCAAAATTCCGGTCATGCTGGCTCAAATTGCGGAACCATCCTTTTGTTGTCTCATTGTCATGAGTACCTGTGTAAACAATGCAATTCCTCTCATATCTGTGCGTCAGATACGGACTGTCCTCATTCTCGTCAAAAGCAAACTGCAATACCTTCATTCCCGGGAATCCGGATTCTTCCACCATCTCGATCACACTGTCTGTAAGGAGGCCAAGATCCTCTGCGATCACATCCAGCTTTCCAAGATTCTTTTCAAGCGCACGGAACAGATCCATTCCCGGTCCCTTTTCCCAGTGACCAAACTCCGCAGTTTTATCTCCGTACGGAATGGAATAATACTCATCAAAGCCTCTGAAATGGTCAATCCTTACCACATCATAAAGCTTCATACAATTTGCCATTCGGCGTGTCCACCATGCATAGCCTGTTTTCTTGTGATATTCCCAGTCATAAAGCGGATTTCCCCAGAGCTGCCCCGTTGCGGAAAAAGCATCCGGCGGGCATCCGGCAACACCGATCGGAACATTTTCCTCATCAAACTGGAACAATTCCGGCTGTGCCCAGGCATCCGCACTGTCAAACGCAACGTAGATCGGGATGTCTCCGATCATCTCCACTCCCTTGTCATTTGCATAAGCTTTCAGTGCTGTCCACTGTTTAAAAAAGCAGAACTGCTGGAAACAGTAAAATCCCACTTCTTTTGCAAGCTTCTCTCTTTCTTCAGCCAATGCAGCTTTTTCTCTGTTTTTGAGTTCCGTAGGCCATTCGATCCAGCTGATCCCATTCAGACTGTCCTTGATTGCCATATACAGGCTGTAATCTTCCAGCCAGGCAGCATTTTCTTTTACAAACTTCCGGTACTCCTGATCTGTCTCACAGTCATAATTTTCAAAGGCTTTTCTCAAAAGCCGAAATCTGGAATTATAAATCTTCTCATAATCCACATAGCTCTCGTTTGTACCCCAGTCACAGTCCTCACAATCACTTTTATCCAGGTATCCCTCTTTTACAAAAGCCTCCAGATCAATAAAATACGGATTTCCCGCAAAGGTAGAAAAAGACTGGTATGGTGAATCTCCATATCCAGTAGGTCCGAGAGGAAGGATCTGCCAGTATTTCTGTCCTGCTCTTGCCAGCTGGTCTACAAACTCATATGCTTCCTCAGAAAAGCATCCGATCCCATATTTCGATGGAAGACTGGATACCGGAAGTAAAATCCCACTTGCTCTCATAATTTACGAATCCTCCTGTTTTCTCAGTAGTTGCGCCCTCTCACAGATGTCTGCAGGAGCACTCAGGTTTTTATTATATCACTCTGTCACAGAGCGTTCAAAGTCCTTTTTTGCAGATATATGTAAATAAATCATGATAAACCTTTTCCCTGTCTTTCTCATTCAGGATCTCGTGGCGCATTCCCGGATATAATTTTCCCCGGACATCCCGGTATCCTGCACAACGCATGGCACGGACAGCCTTCGCAAACTGTCTCACATTTCCCATGCAGGGATCCTCCGCCCCACTGACAAACAGCACCGGCATTTCCGGCTTTGTACACTTCCAGTGCTTCACATCATAGGCTCTTTTCATCAGGTCAAAAAGTGCCAGATATGCATCATCCGTGAAGGTAAATCCACAGTATTCTGAATCCGAATAATCCTGCACAACCTGCGGATCAGAGCAGATCCAGGAAAAACGGTTTTTTTCTTTTTTGAAGCGCATTGCATAGCTTCCAAAAGACATCATCTCGATCAGACCCGCACTGTGTTTAGGCCCGAAAACAGTTTTTCCCGCCTTTGCCAGAGCTACTCCAACCGGACGAAATGCATTATAGCTGGGTGAACCGCAGACGATCAGCATATCCATACAGCTGTCATGATGAGCTGCATAGGCACGGACTGCCAGGGATCCCATGCTGTGTCCGAAAAGAATCAGCGGAATACCCGGGAAATGATCCTTGATCAAGCAGTTCACCGTATGGATATCCTGCAGCATGGCATCCGCCCCGCCACCGTACATATACCCAAGATCCTCTTTACTGCGTACGCTTTTCCCATGGCCACGGTGATCATGTATCACACTTATATATTTTCGCTCTGCCATATATTCCATAAAAGGAATGTAGCGTTCCTTGTACTCGCTCATTCCGTGAACGATCTGTATGATCCCACGGTATTTCTCATTACGTTCCAGCTCCGGCACTACTGCCAGGCAGGAAATTTCCAATCCGTCTGCTTTTGAAGGAAATGAATACTGAATTGTCCGTAACATATATTTCACCTCACCTATTCTGCTGCATAAAGCGAGCATTCGCATTCCGCTTTGTCACCTGTACTCAACCACTTTTCTATATCTTTCAGGTTACTATTCACCGGTAATATTCCTCACGGAGTGAACATTAACACTTTTAGTATATCATAACACAGGGGGTTTCTCAAACAGTAAACCTATGATATAATCGTTACGGTAACACAGAGTGATGCTGTTTGCCCACAAATGCAAACAGATAGTCTCTGACTTACCCACCCGAAAACCAGAATAACTTATCGTAAGGAGGAATAATGAATACAGAAGACAATAATGATTTTTATGATGACGAGCTCTCCAGATCATTGATCTCCAATGATTTTGAAGACGACACTCCCCACAGAAAGAAAAAAAGCAAAAAGCCTCTCGTGATCTGTCTGATCATCCTTCTGATCGCTGCCGCAGCCGGCGGAACCGCCTGGTATATGATGCAGCGCCATAAACCGGTAGAAGCCACAGAAGAATTTCTCACAGGCATGCAGAACATGGATTTTACCATAATGGAGAGCCTTCTCCAGAGTCATGATCTCAGTGCTCTGGATGATGCAGATATCCGGGATTCTGCTTACACAGATTTCTTCACTACCGTCAACAAAAAAATGACCTACAAGATCACCAAAAACAAATTTGACATCCAGAATGGAACTGCCAGGATAACGGTTCACATGAAATATATTGACGGAACCAATATCTATGCAGCAACCATTCAGGAATACACCCGTAAGGTTGCTGTCGCAGCCTATGCCGGAAAAGAAATGACACAGGATGATATCCAGGAAATGCTCGCTGCACTTCTTGCCGAAAATGCTTCCACAGCTGATGAGAAATACAGTGAGATCGATATCACCTATCCTCTGATCAAAATCGGCAACGACTGGAAGATCGTTTCTCTGGATGACACCACAGTCAAAGTTATGTGCGCAAACTTCAAAAGCGTAAAAGACGAGATATCATCCCAGCTTACGGATGACAGCACAGATAGCAGTTCTGCCGCTGCTGAGGATTCTTCCACCCCAGGCAACACGGCCTCTGCTGAAGGCACAAGTGCATCCATTGATATTACAACTGACAAATTCTCCGTCCGTTTCAAACAGTTTGCGATTTCCAAGGACTACGGCGGAAATCCCTGTCTGATGATCTACTACGACTATACAAACTCCGGTGATTCCCAGTCCAGTGCATTTGTAGACTTCACCCTGCAGGCTTCTCAGAACGGGGAAGCTCTGGAAGGAACTTATCCGGAAGCCAGCGATGATGCTGTAGATAACTACATGAGCACCATTGATCCCGGAAAGACCGTCACTGTATGCCAGGTATTTCTTCTGAAGGATACTACCAGTGATGTAACGCTTCAGGGCAAAGAAACTCTGAATGTAAGCGGTGGACAGACAACCTCTCAGGTTCTGAAGCTGAAGTAAGATATCTGAATTGCCGGGCGGATATTTACGATCCAAATTCGATAAACCGGAAATTTACATTTTATCTTGCATATGAAAGAAAAACGGAAATTTCTCCTCCATGATTTTTTCATGGCTGGCAGAAATTTCCGTTTTTCTTTTTCTCATTCCTGTGTATATTTTTTTTGATTCTATGAAAAACTATTTCCTGTATAACGAAAGGATGGTGACTTATGTCAAATAAATGTCTGCAGTACTTCACCCTGACCATTGCTGTGGTCGGTGCCATAAACTGGGGTCTGATCGGCTTCTTTAATTTTAATCTGGTAGCATTTCTGTTCGGAAGCATGAGCTGGCTCTCCCGGATCATCTACGGACTTGTAGGCTTATGCGGGCTTTATCTTCTGACCTTCTATACTCTGATCGACCAGGGTGAAACAACTGAATAAGCTACGCAGTAACACATAACACGAAAAATCCTCTGCTGCATAAAAATAAAGCAGAGGATTTTTTCGCAACAAAAAAGAACTCTGATCATCCTCAGAGTTCC
>ENA-OUQP01000564-OUQP01000564.1-human-gut-metagenome-genome-assembly--contig:-NODE-564-length-33177-cov-18.826611_pt1 | contig 33177 bp, 23 predicted proteins | sample MGYA00237951_ERZ548836 | MGnify/ENA primary metagenome ERZ548836 (study PRJEB26490, sample SAMN05194702) | human gut metagenome | biome: terrestrial biome; feature: human-associated habitat; material...
GAATTAAAGAAAAAACCTGTTATTATCTCAATTTAAAGTAATTAACAGTTCATCATTATAAACATACACTTATTTTTCTAAGGGGCTGTCATCTCGAAGACAACCCCTCATTAATTTTTAACACATTAATTTCTAAGCATTTCGTAAGAAACTAATTGGGATAAAGGAATACGGGTTTTGCTATGCCGATTTAAAGGCATTGGCTCTTCATCAGAATATCCAATCAACAATATATTGACTGGTTCAAGTGTATCTGGCAATTCAAACTCCTTTTTTATAATATCAGGTTTAAAATAACATACCCATACAGTTCCTAATCCCAATTCAGTAGCTTCCAACATCATGTGATCGGTAACAATTGATGCATCAATATCTGTCGTTTGTTTATTATCAAATGGTCTTTTCCATGCAATTGAATGATCACTGCAAACAATAATTGCAAGCGGAGCACTATAAATGTTTGCCGCTTCACTAATCTTATCTAACCCTTCTTTTTCCTGAACTACCAATAATCTTGCAGGTTGTAAATTTGCTGCTGTTGGAGCTACATGTGCAGCTTCTAATATCTGTTCCAATTTTTCCTTTTCAACTCTCTTATCCTTATAACTACGGACAGAATAACGAGTTTTTGCAATATCTAAAAAATTCATTTCACTATTCCTGCCTTTCTATTGTATCTTCGACCGGTCTGTATTATAATTATATCTCAAACAATCAAAATGACAAGAATACACTTTTTGGGTATATACTATCCAAAAAGTAAGTAAGGAGTTGTTTATCATGAAATCAATATGTAAAAATACATTTAATTGTCCCGTTGAAGCTACTATACAATTAATCGGAGGAAAATATAAAGCGGTCATTCTTTGGCATTTAATGAATCAAACTCTACGCTATAGTGAAATTCACAAAAGAATTCCAAATGCAACCGATAAAATGCTTGCCCAACAATTACGAGAATTAGAAAAAGATGGATTGATTAACAGAACTGTATATCCAGTTGTTCCACCCAAAACAGAATATTCATTGACTGACTTTGGTCAGACGCTTGCTCCTATTCTTGATGCCATGTGTGATTGGGGAACCGATTACCTAAAATGATAACTTTTATCAAATGTTTTCTCCCTATTTCTTTTAAAAACTGCAAGCATTTTGCAAGCATAGAAAACGGGAAGCCACATAAACACTGGCTTCCCGCTGTTTTTACCTTATTCAAACTCAATCGTTCCAGGCGGCTTACTAGTAAGATCATAGAATACGCGGTTTACGCCCTTAACTTCATTAATAATACGGTTCATCACCTTATTAAGTACTGCATAAGGAATCTCAGCAGACTCCGCAGTCATAAAGTCAATGGTCTTAACGGCGCGGAGCGCCACTGCATAATCGTATGTTCTGAAGTCTCCCATTACACCTACGCTTCGCATATTTGTAAGGGCTGCAAAGTACTGGTTCGGCATCCAGGACGGATCTTCTCCGTGTTCTTTTTTGTAGTCGGCGGCTGCATTGTCGACTTCTTCACGGTAGATGTAGTCTGCATCCTGTACGATGCGTACTTTTTCCTCGGTGACTTCACCGATGATACGGATTCCAAGTCCCGGGCCCGGGAATGGCTGACGGAATACCAGTCTTTCCGGAATTCCAAGCTCAAGGCCAGCTTTACGGACCTCATCTTTGAACAGATCACGAAGCGGCTCAATGATTTCTTTGAAATCAACGAAATCCGGAAGGCCTCCTACGTTGTGGTGGGATTTGATCACTGCGGATTCTCCGCCGAGACCGCTCTCTACAACGTCCGGATAAATGGTTCCCTGTGCAAGGAAATCTACAGCACCGATCTTCTTGGCTTCCTCCTCGAAGATACGGATAAATTCCTCACCGATGATCTTACGCTTCGCTTCAGGCTCTGTAACACCGGCAAGCTTATCGTAATATCTCTGCTGTGCATTCACGCGGATAAAGTTCAGGTCAAACTGACCATTCGGTCCGAATACACCTTCAACCTCATCACCTTCATCCTTACGAAGAAGACCATGATCTACAAACACACAGGTAAGCTGCTTGCCGATCGCTCTGGAAAGAAGTCCTGCTGCTACGGAGGAATCTACACCACCTGACAGGGCAAGGAGAACTTTTCCATCACCGACTTTCTCGCGGATCTCTTTGATCGTATGTTCAACAAAGGCATCCATCTTCCAGTCTCCGGCACATTCGCAGACACCAAGTACGAAGTTGGACAGCATTGTCTTTCCTTCTACTGTGTGCAGTACTTCCGGATGGAACTGGATCGCATACAGTTTCTTCTCTTCATTCTGTGCAGTTGCTACCGGACAGTCTGCAGTATGTGCAGCAATCTCAAATCCCGGTGCAGTCTGGGAAATATAGTCTGTATGGCTCATCCAGCAGATTGTTTTGTCGGATACATTTTTGAAGATCCTGGAATCTTTCTTATTGATGAGAAGCTCTGTCTTACCGTATTCGCTGACATCTGCCTTCTCAACTTTTCCGCCAAGGACATGCATCATGAGCTGTGCTCCATAGCAAAGTCCAAGTACCGGAATACCAAGCTCAAATAATTCCTTCTGGTAAGTCGGTGAATCTGCCTCATAGCAGCTGTTTGGTCCGCCGGTAAGGATGATTCCCTTAGGATTCATCGCTTTAATCTTCTCAAGATCTGTCTTGTAAGAATAAATTTCACAATATACATTGCATTCTCTGACACGTCTTGCAACCAGCTGATTGTACTGACCGCCAAAATCAATGACAATAACTAATTCTCTTTTCAAGGCTTTCCTCCTGTTATTTATAACATCTTTAGAATCTGTTACTCATTATAAATGAGTACATGCACTTTTACAATGCTAATTTTATCTCCCGCCGGAATTTTTATTTTCCGGAAAAATTTTTCGCTGTTTTTTTGCCTGCTCATCCCAGTAAGCGCAGTCATTTCTTCCAATTATCTCCGATGTAAACGGAGTACCGTCATTCTTCTTATAATGTCTGGTCGCCCGGAAAACATATTTCGCACCGACATAAACGATCGGTACGTTGAAAAATACGATCAGAATATTTCCAAGATCAGAAAATGCCCAGAGATTTCCAAGCTCCAGTCCTGCGATATTACAGAGGATGCCAAATGCGGCAACAAAAAGACCGATACAGCGTACAAAATTAATACAGATCTTATCCTTGCGGATACGGTTGGCTGCGATTTCCGAAAAACTGATCATTCCAAGCAGACAGGTAAATGCAAACAGGCAGAAACATAAGGTTACAAGAAATGTAACGATCCCGTTCATTGCAGTTCCCGGAGTCAACACAGCAATGGACTCCGTATATTTGGGAAGTTTATCAAGAGCCTTCCAGCTTTCCGCATCTGCTCCCGTCCAGCAATGTGCCATAACTACCACAAATCCGGTAAGTGTGCAGATCACAATGGTATCAAGAAAAACTCCCAGAGAAGCGATCACACCCTGCTCACATGGATGCTTTGCGTCAGCTGCTGCCGCTGACATGGTGATCGTTCCCTGACCAGCCTCATTGGACATCAGGCCTCGTTTTACACCCTGTGCAAGAACCGTTCCAAAAACACCTCCAAAAAATGCATCCGGCTTAAAGGCTCCTGCAAACACGCTTCCGAAGAAATACGGAATACGGGTAAAATTCAATATGATAAGAAGTAACACTACTACCATATAAAGCACCGCCATCACCGGCACCATCATATCTGTCCATTTGGATACTTTTTTGATTCCGCCAAATGCGATAGCTGCTGTGAGAATTACGATCAGCGTACCTACTATATAATAGAAGGCTGATCCGCTTGGGATGGTTTTTCCGGTTACGATCTCTGCCATGCGTCCTACTGATGAAACAACGTTAAAGCCCTGTGCCGGCAGACAGCAAAGCGCATACAGAATATACAATACCGAAAGAAAAACACCGATCCATACCTTATTTCCAAGAAGCTTTCTCCCGTAAAAAGGAAGACCTCCTACAAACTCATCGTCCTTCTTCTCCTTGAAAATCTGAGCAAGGACACCTTCCATGTATGCAACTGCCATCCCGAAAAACGCAGATATCCACATCCAGAACAGGGCCCCCGGTCCACCCACTGCAATAGCACCTGTTACGCCCAGGATATTTCCCGGTCCTACACGCATAGCTGAACTCAGAAAAAACGATGCAAGCGGCGAAATTCCTGTTTCCACAACACGTTTCTCCGTCATGGTCCTGATTCCTTTTTTAAAGTAAGTCACTTGCATAAAACCGATCCTGAAACTGAAAAAAATCCCGGACCCAAGAAGTAGTATGATCGCAAATGATATATTCCCCAGAATCGGAATACTGCTGTACCAGTCAAAATTCGTGGGGAACTCCCACAGAAAATCAGACAGTGGACCGATAAAGCTGAACACTCCATTGATCGCCTCAAATACTCTCTCCATAGCCATCTCCTCCCTTTTCATCTGAATACCTCAGAATTAAACCATTTCCGGATATTACGTTTTCCGCCGGACATAAAATATAGATATATTCATTTATACCCCTACGAAAAATTTCCGCATCTGTTCATATGACGTTGTGTACCACATCCATCATCGTTCATTTCCCCTCCGGATTTTTATGCTATGATTTATTATACCGTATCGGCTTAGAAAAGTCTTATTTATTTTCACTATTTTTGTACAAATTTCAGAATTTCCCATCCTTACAAGCCCCCACCAACTGCTATTGCTTTTCGCAACCCCGCAGGGGACTTACTTGATTCGAGTCAAGCGGATATTCGCAATCCGCTTCGCTACGCGGCTCTACATCGAATAACTGCTTCGCAGTTTATCAGACTTTATAAGATATTTAGACTTTCCTCACAAATTTTTAAAACGCTTCTCACAGTTCCATCACATTTTGACGGTATATTATTAATCAAATAAAGCACAAAGCTTTTTCATCTTATAGATCATTACTTATTTTTCTTTTCATACTCTGCCGGGTCCCTTCCAAGACCCGGCCCTCCTTTTTATCTTCTTACAAACTCCCATAGTATACCATCCTTTCTTTATTTAAAAGGATCTATACCTATAATCATGGTGTCTATATTAGACATTCTGATTCTATCTGATGATCGACATTTTCATCTCGGTCCATTTACTCCGCATCACTTCACGCCCAGATATCCTTATCCCCCCTGAAACCCGAATAAACACAACAAAAAACACCGTCCCCGCAGCTCTATATCTGCAAAAACAGTGCCTTTAGTGCGTCTTCAGGGGTTCGAACCCTGGACACCCTGATTAAGAGTCAGGTGCTCTACCAACTGAGCTAAAGACGCTTATTTAATTGTTTGTCTTTCGTTTTTTGTTTCGTTCGTTCCTCAAGACATGTTGTATTATACGTTATGATTTGAGGAAAGTCAACACCTTTTTTTAATTTTTTTTATTTTTTTCTTTTTTATTTTTTATATCTTCATTTGATGCAATTTTATTCAGTGATTTTTCTATTTCTGACAGCGAATTTCTGATCTGGGCAGCCTGGCTGTTAATGCTGCGGCTTACCGTATGGAGATTCTGCTGCATGGATCTGAATTTTCTTTTTTTCAAAACTTATGGCCTCCTACTTTGCGCAAATACCTTTCCAACATCACGGATATTTTATTATATGAAAATATCCTAATCTGTTTCCTGATATTTGCGCAAAGTATTTAAAGCGGACTCTTAGAAATCCACTTTTTTCCACCAGCGCCATACCAGCACCACCGCCAGCACTGCCGTAAGGAAATCCGAGATTGCCTGAGAAGCCAGAACGCCATGATACCCTGCCACCTTAAGAGCGATCATCAGTACAACCGCAAAGACCACTCCCTGTCTGCTCACTGATAACAGAAAAGCTCCCATAGCCTGTCCTGCAGACTGAAACGTACAGGTGCTGATCAGCACGATTCCCATACACAACATTCCCGCCAGTTGCAGCCGAAGCATCAGCGCGCCATTTTCCACAACGGAAGGATCGCTCATAAAGATCTTTACCATCTGCGGGGCAAAAAATCCAAGTACCGCCATCAGTACAAGCGCCATTCCTCCCTCAAGAAGATATGCAAACTTCAAAGTTGCTTTCAACCTTGTGCGGTTTCTCGCGCCGTAATTGTATCCGGTCAGCGGCTGTCCACCAAAGGCAAACCCAACCAGGACCAACGCAGCGATCATATTAATTTTCATAACGATTCCCATAGCTGCAACCTTATCGTCACCAAATCCCAGCAACGCGCGGTTTGTCAGCGCAATTCCGATGCTCTGCATCAGATTAGTAACAGAAGCCGGAATACCAATGGCAAAAACCGCTCCGATCTCCGACCTGGAAATGTGAAATCCCCTGGGATCCACAGAAAGATTTTTGCTCTTTTTAATAAGAAACCATACAAAGAAAATATCGGTACAAACATTTCCGATCACGGTCGCTGTAGCTGCGCCGGCCGCACCCCAGCCCAGTACAAAGATCATGATCGGATCCAGAATAATGTTTACAACTGCGCCAAGTACAGAACCAACCATCGAAGCCGTCGCAAATCCTTCTGTTCGTAACTGATTGGACGGTGTCAGCGCAACAATGATAAACGGCGCACCCAGTGCAATACAGGTATAATACTGTGACGCATACTCCCAGGTGGCCTCGCTTGCACCCAGAAGTCCCAATACCAGACTTCTGAAGATCATCAGTACAGCCGCAACTGCAACACCGCTGACGATCGCGCCATAAAAGCTGAATACGCTGATCCGCTTTGCGTCCTCGTATCTTTTTTCTCCAAAAAGCCTGGAAATAAAAGAACTGCCGCCAAGTCCAAAAATATCTCCCAGCGCGATCATCAGCGTAAAGATCGGCGATCCAAGGGCAACCCCCGCCACCAGATCCGTATTGCCGGTTCCTGCAATAAAATACGTATCCACCATATTATAAACAAGTGAGATAACCATACTGAACACAACCGGAAGTGCCAGCTTAAAATATGCCTTTGGTATAGGATACTTTTCAAAAATTTCTTCCTGCATCTTATTCCCTCTATTTCTGTCTGATCACCATTTTACAGATCGGATTTCCCATAGAAGAAAACTTCTCCTCATATTCCGTCATGACATTTCCCTTCACCAGCTCCTCATCATGATGAAGATCAAAGGTACACACCTCCAGATTCCAATCGGAATCCCTAACCTCTTCCAGGGAAAACTCAAACAGACCACGGTTATCCGTCTTAAACTCTACAGTTCCTTCTTTTTTCAAAATCTTCTCATATCTTGCCAGAAATTCCCTGGACGTAAGTCTTCTCTTTGCATGACGCGCCTTTGGCCACGGATCCGAAAAATTCAGATAGATCCCATCAACCTCATCCTTCTCAAAAATCTCCGGCAGCAATCTTGCATCCACCCGGATAAAAACAAGATTGGAAAACTCCTCTCCTGCCGCTTCCAGTTCCTCTCTCTTCTGCAGCGCCCGAAGAAGCACACTGTCATACATCTCAATTCCCACAAAATTTCTCTCCGGATGAAGTCTTGCCATATCCATCAGAAAACGCCCCTTCCCCATACCAACTTCCAGAAAAAGCGGTCTCTTCACTCCAAAAACCTCATTCCACTTTCCTTTAAACCTCTCCGGCTCATCAATTACCCACTCACAATCCAAAATAGCATCCTTAGCACCCGGAATATTTCGTAATCTCATAAACAACCTCCAATAATCTTTCCATAATAATGTCTCAATGATTCTTATCAAACAACATTCCAATACTCAACTATACATGTAACCCCCACCCCGCCGCAAGCAAAAAATAAAAAAAATCCTCAACCAAGCAACAACAAAAACGCCTCGCCGTCCACCCCAACACCACCGCATCCTCTCAAACCCAACCAACCAGGCGACAGCAACGCGCCTCGCCGTCCGCATCCACATACATCGGCTCAACCTCACACATCCAACACCGCAGCATACATACACAAGTCAACAACCTCACACCGCCACAACCAAGAACTCCTAAAAAAAGCCCGAGGGGTGTGCAGAGGGGCCGTGGCTTTACGGCCCCTTTGCGGTTTTCCACAGCTTCCCAAAGCAAAAAAACCAGGCACTCTGCCAAGAAAGTAAAAACAAAACCAAAACCCAATCACACAATAAACAAAGAAAAAGAATAAGAAAAAAATAAAGGAGAAAAAGCATGAAAAATCTGGAACAGTTTTTCGACATCATAGTAGTAGGCGCCGGCCACGCAGGCTGCGAAGCATCACTGGCATGCGCCCGCTTAGGACTCAACACAGTCATGTTCACAGTCAGCGTAGACAGCATCGCCCTTATGCCCTGCAACCCCAACGTAGGCGGCAGCTCCAAAGGGCATCTCGTTCGCGAGCTGGATGCTCTCGGTGGAGAAATGGGTAAAAATATAGACAAAACCTTCATCCAGTCCAAAATGCTCAACCAGTCCAAAGGCCCTGCAGTCCATTCCCTTCGTGCACAGGCCGATAAACAGGCCTACAGCACACAAATGAGAAAGACACTGGAAAATACAGAGAACTTAACCATCCGCCAGGGCGAAGTGACCGAGCTTCTGGTAGAAGACGGGCACATCACCGGTGTAAAAACCTTCTCAGGAGCCACCTACCACGCAAAAGCTGTAGTCCTCTGTACAGGAACCTACCTCAAGGCCCGCTGCATTTACGGTGACGTCAGCAACTATACGGGACCGAACGGCCTTCAGGCAGCCAATTACCTTACGGATTCCCTGAAAAAGCTGGGGATCGAAATGTTCCGTTTCAAAACAGGAACTCCGGCCAGAATCGCCGGAAACACCATTGATTATTCTAAAATGGAAGAGCAGTTCGGAGATGAAAGAGTCGTACCGTTTTCTTTTTCCACAGACCCGGAATCCGTACAGATCGAGCAGAAATCCTGCTGGCTGACCTATACGAATGAAAAAACACACGAGATCATCCGTGCAAATCTGGACAGATCCCCCCTTTATTCCGGAATGATCGAAGGAACCGGACCACGTTACTGTCCGTCTATCGAAGATAAAGTAGTCCGTTTTGCAGATAAAAAACGTCATCAGGTATTTATCGAACCGGAAGGTCTTTACACAAATGAAATGTACATCGGCGGAATGTCCAGCTCCCTGCCGGAGGATGTTCAGTACGAGATGTACCATTCTGTACCAGGTCTGGAGAACGCCAAGATTGTAAAAAATGCCTACGCTATTGAGTATGACTGCATCAATCCGCGCCAGCTCTATCCCACACTGGAATTCAAAAAAATCAAGGGCCTTTTCAGCGGCGGACAGTTTAACGGAAGCTCCGGATATGAGGAAGCAGCCGCTCAGGGCCTCATAGCGGGAATTAATGCGGCTATGGAGGTAAAAGGCCGGGAACAGCTGATTTTGGATCGCTCAGAGGCATATATCGGCGTTCTCATCGATGATCTGGTAACAAAGGAGAACCATGAGCCATATCGAATGATGACAAGCCGTGCTGAGTACCGTCTGCTTCTCCGACAGGACAACGCAGATCTCCGCCTTCGCAAAAAAGGCTGGGAGGTCGGCCTGATCGATGATGAGACATACCATAAATTACAGGAAAAAGAGCGCCAGATCCAGGAAGAGATCGAGAGAGTGGAACATGCAACCGTAGGTGGTTCTGCAGAGGTACAGAGCCTTCTGGAATCTCTGAACAGTACCCTTCTGAAATCCGGAACCACCATTGCAGAGCTGATCCGTCGGCCGGAGCTTAACTATAAGGTGCTTGCACCCATTGATAAAGAAAGACCGGAGCTTCCGGAAGATGTATGTGAGCAGGTAGAGATCAACATCAAATATGATGGCTATATCCGCCGCCAGATGAAGCAGGTAGAGCAGTTTAAGAAACTGGAGCAGAAAAAGCTTCCGGAAGACATTGATTACGAAGATGTAGGAAGCCTCCGCATTGAGGCACGCCAGAAGCTGGAAGCCTACAGACCGGTGTCCATCGGCCAGGCGTCCCGTATCTCCGGTGTATCCCCGGCTGACATTTCCGTGCTTCTTGTATATCTGGAAAGCAGATCCGGACACAAACACTGATAATACAAAGAATAACAATAAAACACAGAAAATAAGAGAGGAAGCTGCATGTACAATTTAGAAATCCTGGAAAAAGGCTGCGAGGAGCTTGGGATCGCACTCAATGACACGCAGAAAAACCAGTTTATCCGGTTCTACGAATATCTTGTAGAAAAAAACAAAGTCATGAACCTCACCGGTATCACAGAATTTGACGAGGTTCTCGTGAAACATTTCCTGGACAGCCTCTGCTGCGTCAAGGCTGTAGATATGAGCAATGTAAAAACCGTTATGGACATCGGAACCGGTGCCGGATTCCCGGGTGTTCCCCTGAAGATCGCCTTCCCGGAAGTGGAAGCCTGCCTTCTGGACTCCCTCAATAAAAGAGTAAAATTCCTGGAAGAAACCTTTGCGCTCCTGGGCCTGGAGGGGATTTCCGCCATTCACGGAAGAGCTGAAGAATATGCAAAAAACAAAGCCTACAGAGAAAAATATGATCTCTGCGTATCCAGAGCAGTATCCGGACTTGCAACCCTGTCTGAATACTGTCTCCCGTATGTAAAAGTCGGAGGGCTTTTTGTCTCCTATAAATCCGGTTCTGTAAAGGAAGAAGCAGAAGCAGCAGAGAAAGCAGTAAAGATCCTTGGTGGAAAGATCAGGGATATTCAGTACTTTGACCTTCCGGGATCTGAGATCGGCCGCTCCCTGGTCATTATCGAGAAGATAAAGAACACCCCGGGCAAATATCCGAGAAAAGCCGGAACACCGCTCAGAGAGCCACTGGCATAAGATACCTCCTGTCGAACAAAGTCAAAATTTGTCCGACAGGAGATTTTTTTGTCTGGGAGTTTCACAAAATTATCACAAATTTATCCTACTTTTATCACAAATTACTTTTACACTATAATCCGATAGAGATGCCCCTGGATTCCCCCATTCTCTGTTTCATCCGGGGGCATTTTCTATTGGTATTGAAAAGACGCCAGAGTCAAAGGGCTTCAGTTTCAGGATCTTTTGCCTCTGGCATCTTATAAAATGGGAAATCGATAATTAAAAAAGGTATTTCCCTGAGAATAAAAGGAGGAGAGTAAAGTGATCGAAGTAAGTAATCTGGTCAAAAAGTATGGTGATCATACTGCAGTTGACCATCTTTCCTTTCAGATCGAAAAGGGGAAAATTTACGGATTCCTGGGCCCCAACGGTGCAGGAAAATCAACAACTATGAACATGATCACAGGATACATTGCTTCCACGGAAGGAAAAGTGATGATCGATGGTCATGATATTCTGGAGGAACCGGAGGCAGCCAAGAAATGTATCGGCTATCTGCCGGAAATGCCGCCGCTCTATTTTGACATGACTGTTCTTGAGTACATGAAATTTGCGGCTGATCTGAAAAAAATCCCAAAAAAACAAAAAGACAAACAGATAAAAGAAGTCATGGATATGGTAAAGATCACAGACATGAAAGACCGTCTGATCAAAAATCTTTCCAAAGGTTATCGCCAGAGAGTGGGTCTTGCACAGGCAATCCTGGGATATCCGGAGGTGATCATCCTGGATGAGCCGACAGTAGGACTTGACCCGAAGCAGATCATCGAGATCCGTGACCTGATCAAAGGTCTGAAGCAGAAGCACACGGTTATCCTAAGCTCCCATATCCTTTCCGAGGTAAGAGCAGTGTGTGATTATGTTCTGATCATTTCCCATGGAAAGCTGGTAGCCAGCGATACACCGGATAATCTGGAACGTCTGGCAGCAGGCTCCAACAGCCTCCTTATGAAGGTAAAAGGCGAGAAAGACACGATTCGAAAAGCTCTGGAAACGATCGAAGGCGTAACCGGAGTGGAAATGTCCTATGACAGCGATGAGAAATTGTGGAAAACAAAACTTTCCATTCAGGAAAATGTGGATATCCGTGAAAAAGTCTTCTACGCTATGGCAAAAGCGAACTGTCCGATCTACGAGATGCAGGTTAAGAGAGTTTCCCTTGAGGATGTATTCCTTGAACTTACCGAAGGAGAGAAAAAATCCGTCGGAAAACCGGAAAGCTCACAGTGGAGACCGGTAGAAGATAGATCATCGGAAGAAGAAAAAACTCAGGAAGAAAAAACTGAGGAACCAGAGAAGGCTTCTGATGAGAAAGAGGGGGATCAGTCATGACAGCGATTTTTAAAAGAGAACTGAAAAGCTATCTGACCTCCATGGTTGGATATCTCTTTATATTTTTTGTCCTGGTGCTGACCGGAATTTATTTTTCCGCATATCAGCTTTCAGGCGGCTATTCAAAATTTGAAACTACTTTAAGCGCACTGACCTTTGTGTTCCTGATCGGTGTGCCGATCCTTTCCATGCGCGTACTTGCAGAAGAGCGCAAGCAGAAAACAGATCAGCTTCTTCTGACCGCACCGGTATCTGTATGGGATATCGTATTTGGAAAATATCTTGCACTGGTAGCTGTGTTTGCCATTCCGGTCGTGATCATGTGCGTTTATCCTCTGATCATGAGTAAGTTCGGAACGATTTCCTATGCTTCCGCATACACCGGGATCCTGGGATTTTTCCTTCTGGGATGTGCGAATCTGGCGATAGGTGTATTTATGTCAGCGCTTACAGAAAGCCAGGTAATTGCAGCAGTACTTACTTTTGTATTCCTGTTCGCTTTCTACATGATGAACGGAATTTCCTCATTCTTTTCACAGACCTCCATGTCAACCGCAGTGGCATTCGGACTTCTGATCGTGGCGATCGCTATCATCATCTATACCATGATCAAGAACATCCTGATTTCTGTAGTGATCGGAGCTGTGGGAGAGATTGCCCTTGTGATCGTATACGTTGTAAAATCCAGTATTTTCCAGGGTGGTATCCAGAAGGTACTGAACGTATTTAACCTGAGTGGACATTATGATAATTTTACAAATGGCGTGTTTGACGTGACAGGAATCGTTTATTTTATTTCTGTTATTGCGATCTGCCTGTTCCTTACCATGCAGTCCATTCAGAAGAGACGCTGGAACTAGGGGGTGAATGAAAATGAAATTCAGTGAGAAATTTAAGAAAAATAAAGGCGAAGCAGCCGCACCGGAGGCAGCACAGGACTCCGGCAAAAAGAAACATAAACCGGATCCGAAAAAGCTGGTAGGCACCATCAGCAAAAAACATATCAAAAACGGTTCCTACAGCATGGCTATGGCAGCTGTCTTTATCGTGATCGTGGTTGTGATCAATATGATCGTCGGTGCGATCCCATCCAAATATTCACAGCTGGATGTAAGCTCATCCAAGCTTTACACCATTGGTGATGAAACAAAGAAGGTACTGAAGGCACTGGATAAGGATGTTACCATTTATCAGATCGCGGCAAGCGGTTCTGAGGACGACACGATCTCCAATCTGCTTTCACGTTATAAAGATGAGTCCAAGCATATTAAAGTTGAGGTAAAAGACCCGGTTGTAAATCCGAAATTTGCATCGGAATATACAACCGATGATCTTGCGTCAAACAGCCTGATCGTAGTCTGCGGCGACAGAAACAAGGTTATCAATTACAACGATATGTATTCCTCTTCAGTAGACTATAATACCTGGCAGCAGACTACTACCGGATTTGATGGAGAAGGACAGATCACAAGTGCGATCGGCTATGTGACATCAGAGGATCTTCCGATCATGTATACCTTATCCGGACACGGAGAAAAAGATCTGGATTCCAGCTTTAAAGAAGATATCCAGAAGGCAAACATTGATATCAAGGAGTTGAACCTTCTCACAGAGGGAAAGGTTCCGGATGATGCAGACTGCCTGATGATCGTATCTCCGACCAGCGATATTTCCGAGGAAGAAAAAACAGAGCTCCTGGATTATCTTGAGGCAGGCGGAAAAGCTATGATCTTCTCAGATTATACACAGGATGATCTGCCGAACTTTGATGCGGTTCTTGAAAATTATGGTGTAAAGTGTGCAGAGGGAATCGTATTTGAGGGTGATAATCAGCATTATGGAATGCAAATGCCATATTATCTTGTACCAACGGTCAACAGCACAGATGCAAGCTCTGAGACAGCTTCTGCAGGCTCCTATGTACTGGCGCCGTATGCGCAGGGCATTCAGAAAACAGATGATGTAAGAGATACTGTAACCATCGACAGTATCCTGACAACCTCTGACAAGGCTTACTCCAAAACAAATATGCAGAGCAGCAATATCGAAAAGGAAGACGGAGATGTAGACGGACCGTTTGATCTTGGGGTTGCCATCACAGAGAAACTGGATGATGATAAGGAAACACAGATCGTTTACTACTCCACAGCAAATCTGATGGAGAGCCAGGTGAACCAGATGGTATCCGGCGGAAATGAAAAGCTCCTTCTGGAGTCCTTGAATTGGATGACCAGCACGGACGACAGTAATTCCGTTTCTATTCCATCCAAGAGCCTTGAGTCCACAAGTCTGACAGTAACCGATTATGATGCAGCCTTCTGGAAGATCTGTACCATTGGTCTGATCCCGGGAGTGTTCCTTGTTGCAGGATTCCTGATCTGGCTTAAGAGGAGAAAAGCATAATGAAAAAATCGACCAAACTTGTTTCAGCAGTTGTTGTTCTGGCAGTTCTCGGCGGCGTTTATGTGGGACTGAACACCTATGTATCCAAAGAAGAAAAGGCAGAGAGCAGCAGCGAAGAGGAAAGCAAAACAGAAGTGTTTTCCGTGAAAACGGATGACATTAAATCTCTGGGATTTATCGTAGACAAGAAGGAAGTGACCTTTGAGAAAAAAGATGATTCCTGGGTGAAAAAGGATGAGACTGCTTTTCCTGTAAATCAGACAACTCTGGATTCCGCAGCTTCCGCCATCGAAACGGTGGAAGCGGACAGAGTCCTGGAGGATGTGGAGGATCTTGCGGAATACGGACTGGATTCTCCATCTAACACAGTAACTGTGGATACCGCTGATGGGACAACGAAGCTCAACATCGGAGATGAGAATACGTCTACGAATCAGTATTACATTTCCAGGGCTGATGATGACAGCACGGTATATGTAGTGGCAGCGGACACAGTATCTCCGTTTATGAATTCCCTTTACGATTATGCACAGGGAGAAGATTTCCCGACAATTGATTCTTCCACAGTGAAAAAGGTCCAGGTCAGCGAGGATAAAGATTCCTATGTCTTGGAAGAAAATTCCGACGGAGCTACCTGGGATGTTTCCGGTGACGGAAGCAGCGATAAAGAGTCTGCCGATACAACGGCAGCAGGAAACGTAACCTCCGGACTTGGAAGCTTTGCATTTGACCAGTTTGTAAACTACAATGCAGAGGATCTTTCCCAGTATGGCCTTGATAAGCCCTATGCGACGATTACAGTGGATTATCAGGAAGAGATGGAGGATGACGGCACAGACAGTACAGAATCCGGGGAAAACGATTCTACGGCCTCTGAGAGCGATTCTGAGAACAGTGACACTACAGACACGGACAGCAGCTCAGAAGATGCAGACAGCAAGACAACCACAGTGGATAAACAGCTTGTCATTTACGTCGGTGATGAGGCAGGAGATGGCAGCAGATATGTAACGGTAGATGATAAACAGATTTATACAATGTCAACAGATACACTGAGTGCAGTTATTGACAAGACGCCGTCAGATCTCTGGTCACTGATCGTCAATTATCTGTCTGTAAAAAATCTGGATCAGCTCCAGGTTACCTACGGTGAAACAACAAATACTGTAAATGTTTCACGTGAAACATTTACAGATGATGACGGAAACGAGAAAGAAACAACAACTTATCAGCTAGATGGGGAGGAAATAGAAAGTACCACCTTTACCACCTTCTACAACAAGCTGATAAACATGGCAGGACAGAAGAGACTGACAGAGGCTTATACACCGGCTGCAGACCCGGAGATGACCGCTGTATTCACAGACTCTGACAAGAATCAGACAACCGTTACCTTCTACACATATGACACAAACTATTATGCAGCTGTCGTTGGAGATAAGGTATTTCTTGTAAACAAAATGACAGTAAAAGAAATGTTCAATGCATATGAAACCATGGTAAACGGTGAAACAGAGACAGAAGCCACAGCAACACCAACAGCTGAGACGGAAAAATAAAATATTAAGAAAATAAATAAAAACACCTCGGAGATTCGCAAATGATAAGGTGATCTCCGAATATCCACTTGATGATCAGATATTCGGAGACACCACATAGATCAGGATTTTCCGGGGTGTTTTTATGTTGCTATTATTTTACGGTCCTTACAGAAGAATAAGGTCCGTATATTTTTTTCCGTTTGTGATGCGGTATGCACGGATACGGTATTTGGTTGCGGTGCCTGGCTTTTAATCGGTGCAGGTTGTATTTTTTGTATTGCCGTTTCCGTCCAGAAAAACATAGGGGATAGCAGATGAAGACATAAAAAAACTGTACAGAAGCTCATCTGAGCAACTGTACAGTTTTACTTTTTCTATATCTAACAGAAGGTTCGGGGGAGCTTCTGTCAGTAACTAAGTATTATGCAAGACCTCTTTCTTCCAGCCAGTCGAAGAAAACGATTTTTCCTGTTTTCTTTCTCTTAGTCATGTGATTGAACTGAAGGATCGTCAGGATTGTGAAGATCACTAACAGTGCAACCATTACAATAATGGAAGTGGTAATGGTTCGGCCACCGCTGATCGTTGCACGGAATGCATCGACCGTGTAAGTAAACGGAACGTATGCATGGATCTTTGCAACGAATGAAGGTGAAACCTCAACCGGATACGTTCCGGCAGATCCTGCAAGCTGAACGACCATGAATACCAGCATCAGGAAGCTTCCTACCTTACCAAGAGTAATGTTGAAGAAGTACATGATAGAGGTAAAGGTCATTGATGTCAGGCAGGCGAAGAGTACGGTTTTGCCCATCTCTGCAGGTGTGAATCCGTTAAATGCATGTAACAGCATGATCAGGCAGATTCCCTGAAGGATAGCTACCGGATAAAGGACGGAAGCCTTGCTTGCCCACCATGCGAAACCGGATTTCAGTTTGCCCTTATACTGAGCCAGAGGATACATCAGGCAGAATGCCAGCGCGCCGACCCAGAGGCCTACAGACATCATGTAAGGTGCCATTGCGTGTCCATTATTCGGGACATCGGTAAGTTTTGTTTCATCGTTTACAACAGGAGTTGCGAACATTTTGATCGTTTCATCACTTGCTGAATTATCTTTTACAGTGGTAGCTCCATCGCTGAGGCTTGTGGTCAGTGTCTTGGAACCGTCTTTCAGTTCTTTCATACCGCTTCCAAGCTTCTTGGAGCCATCATACAGCTGAGAGGAACCGCTCTGGATCTGGGCAGCGCCATCTGCAAGCTGTTTTGCACCATTGTTAAGTGTGCTGTTGTTGCTTACAAGTTTCTCGGTACCGCTGAGAAGTGTTGAGGTACCGTTTGCTAATGTTTTAGTTCCGTTTGCAAGAGTAGCAGCACCGCTGGAAAGCGTCTTGGCTCCTGTTGAGAGCTTTTTGGTACCGTCTGTAAGAGCGGAACTGTTTTCGGAAAGTTTTGCAACACCATCGGTGTAAGTTGTGATTCCGGTTGTCAGTGTCCCGGAACCATCGGCTAATGCTTTTGTTCCGTCTGCAAGAGTAGCAGCACCGCTGGAAAGAGCCTTGGCTCCTGTTGCCAGTTTCTTGGTGCCGTCTGTAAGAGCAGCACTGTTTTCAGAAAGCTTTGCAATACCATCGGTGTAAGTTGCGATTCCAGCTGTCAGTGCCTTAGAACCATCTGCCAGCTGACCTGCACCGGATTTGATATCCGGAAGTGCGTCAGTGATCTGTTTGCCGGCTGCTTTCAGATTCTTTGCACCGTCGTTGAGTTTTTTATCATAAGATGTCAGTTGGTCAAATCCATCGTTCAGAGCTCTGATTCCCGCTGCTGCAGTCGGGAAGGCTTCGGCTGTGCCGTCTTCCAGAGACTGAAGTCCTGCGGAAACATTCTTGGTTCCTGCGTTTACAGCCTGTGCACCCTGGTACAGCTGTGTAACACCTGCAGAAAGCTGAGCGATCAGATCTGTAGGAAGCTGATTTGTAGCTGCGGATAACTGCTCTGCACCTGCATTCATGGTTGTTGCGCCTGCACTCATCTGGTTTGCACCATCTGTCATGGCTGTTGCACCCTCAGAAAGTGTACCGGCACCCTGAGTCAGTCCTCCGGAGATCTGAGTCAGTCCGGAAGCTGCTTCGTTAAGTTTGGAAGCAACAGCATTCAGGTTTTCCTGAGTAGAAGAGAGCTGACCGGATACACCAGCTGCAAGCTGTGAAACCTGATCAGAATAGCTGCTCATGTAAGAACCGTCCACGCCAGTCATTCCACCGGCTGTGCTGTTTAAAGCGTTGATCACATCATTCAGAGCTGCTGCGGAAATGGTTCCGTCCTCAGAAGCGGTTGCCTGAATTGCCTGAAGCTGTGCTGCTAAATCGGTCATTGTCTGTCCGGCAGTACCAATCTTGGTATTTGCCTCAGTAAGTGCTTCAGTTGTTTGCTGTCCATATCCTGCAAGGATGCTGCTGACCTGATCACCCACCTGTGAAAACTGTGTGCCTGCATTCTGGAGAGCTGGGATCAGACTGTCTGTGATACTGCTGCTGGTCTGGCTTGTGATGCCTGCGGCCTGAGTGATATATCCGGCCGCATTGTTGATTCCGTCTGCTGCATTGTTCATGCCAGCTGCGGCACTGTTCATACCAGCTGCGGCTGTGTCCATACCATTCTTTGCGGAAGTAAGGCCGGCTGCAAGCTTGTTGATGGATTCCTGTGTTGTTCCCTCTTTCAGAGCAGAAACTTTATCATTCAGGGTTTTCAGTCCGTCTTCCAACTGCTGTGTTCCGGATATCAGTGACTGTGAGTCATCGGTTCCTTTGGTAACACCGGTATTCAGCTGAGAGATACCATTGGAAACGGTTGTGAGTCCGTTTTCAAGTGGGGCAAGCTTTTTTGCACCGGCTGCGAGTTTGCCGGCACCAGCCACATAGGTGGCAGTTCCATCTGCAAGAGTGTCAGCACCAGCTACATACTGTGTTGCTCCGTCGGAAAGAGTATCAATACCTGCACTTAATGCATTTGCACCGGATTCCAGGCTGCTTGCGCCGGATTTCAATGTATCAGAATTTTTATTAAGCTCATCCACACCAGCGGTGTACTGCTGAACACCTTCATCCAGAGTATCTACACCGGTTGTCAGCTCAGGAACCTTTTCTGTCAGAGCTGCAACACCGCTGTTCAGCTGGTTTGCACCGGATTCCAGGCTGCTTGCGCCGGATTTCAATGCATCAGAATTTTTATTAAGCTCATCCACACCAGCGGTGTACTGCTGAACACCTTTATCCAGAGTATCCACACCGGTTGTCAGCTCAGGAACCTTTTCTGTGAGGGTTGCAACGCCGCTGTTCAGCTGCCCTGCACCATCGTTCAGGCTCTTTGCGCCATCGTTAACCTTTGCAACACCATCGGTGTAGGTCTTAAGACCTTCTGTGAGACTGTCAGCACCGCTTACAAAGGTAAGAGTACTGGTAGAAAGCTTTTTCAGGTTCTTGGTGATCGTTGCATTACCATCAGCTGCTGTATTCAGTCCGTCTTTGATCTTTCCGGATCCGTCTGCTGCTTCCTGCATTCCGTCACCTGCTTCTGAGATAGAATCAAAAACGGTTTCTGTATAGGTTTCTGTAACCTTGGAAGCGATGTTATCGCGAAGCTTCAGCATTGCTGTCTCACTGAGCTTGGAGGCGATATAGTTGGTTCCCGGGTTTGTCTCATAGGATAGCTCCATTTGCTTTGGATCGTCATCCATTACAGTGGCTGCATTTGCGGAGAAATTTTCCGGAATTTTGATAACCATGTAATAGGTTCCATTGGCCAGACCGTCCTCTGCTGTCTTGCTGTCTACAATGTTAAATGCCATTGAGTCGTTGTCTTTCAGCTCATCCGCCATGTCCTTACCTATGCTCAAGGTCTTGCCATTATACTCGACAGGTTTGTCTTCGTTTACCACGGCCACTGGCAGGCTGTCTACGTTTCCGTAAGGATCCCACATGGATTTCAGAAACAGACCTGCATAGATGATCGGGATTACGATAATGGCGATTACGACGATAAGCATGAGCTTGTTACGAAGTAAGCTTTTCCATTCGTTTTTGATCATATTACCTATCCCTTTCTTATTAAATTGTATTATCAAACATAGTTGATTAATCAAACTTTATTCCAGTAATGGTAACGAAATCTATTAATCATATTAAAATCTATTAATAGCTTTGCACTCCATTATCAAACAAAGTGTTGATTTTCTTTACGTGATGTATTATACTAAACACATACCACAGATACAACCATTAAAAATTTACTGAATGTATATTAATAGACGAAAATAATGGAAGTGTCTATTACAAATAAAAAACTGCATAATAGACAAAAAGTACTTTATTTACTTTGAATTTATGTGCAGTTGGTAATATTAAATGCAGACAGGATTCCTCTGTTTCAACTAAATTGCGCAGCAGATTTCTGGTATCATGCAGATCAGTGTAGAGAAAGAGAATGCTTTTGCTCGTTTGAAGGATGCACATTGTATGACAGTTGCAGAGTATCGTAAGTAATAGGTGATGGAGGAAACAGGCTTGCTTTTTTGAATTGCAGGGGGGATTAAGATGGCGGAAAAAGTTGACAGAAGAGTACGTAAGACCAAGGCACAGTTGCGAGCGGGGCTTGCCCGTCTTATGCAGAAGAAGAGTATTAAGGAAATTACGGTAAAGGAACTGGTAGAAGAAGTTGATATCAACCGCTCCACATTTTATCTTCACTATACAGATATCTATCAGATGCTGGAATCCATAGAGGCTGAACTGATGGAGGAAATCACGCATTTGGTGGCAGACTATCCTCTGGATCCTCTTAATAATAAGGAGAGTTCGTATCCTTTTATTGAGCAGATATTTACGATCCTGGATCATAATAAGGATATTTGTATCGCACTTCTTGGAAAGAATGGAGATATGGCTTTCGTGAATCGTATAGAAAAACTGATCGCAGATACAGTGCTGCATCGCTTGTCAATTCGTCTTCCGAAGGACAACCGTGATATTGAGTATGCGTATGCGTTTTGTCTGAATGGATGCGTGGGAATGATCAAGACATGGTTGTCTTCTGAAAACCAGGAGAGTACACAGCATATGGCAGAGCTGACACATAAGCTGATCGATAATACAACACACATGTATCTGGAGCAGGCACTTAGATAAGAGAAATGTCCGGATGCATGCTGTGAGTCTGGTAAAAAATAAAGAGTATTGTTTCACGCTTGTTTGAGAGAAAATTCATGTTTCACGTGAAACAGTACTCTTTTTTTATTGGCTTTTTGCTGGTTTATAGCATCTCCACAAATTACTGCATGAAGCTCAACGGCTCCGAACATGAATAATGTTCTTTTGATGCGTTGATTTCCCAAATTACTATAGAGAAATTTTGTCTTTGTTGCCGGATCATAAGCTATTTTTACAGGAAAATAGATACCTGTTCCAGGAAATGTTCCGGATCTTCCAGATGAGGAAGATGCCTGGTTTCCGAGATCACAGCGGTTTCAATGGAAGAATTCAGCTTCTGGTATTCCTCTGCGATAAGAGAAGCTGAAGCTTCTTTTTCTCCGGAAATAATATAGATGCATGCATCGGAAGATTCTACGGCATTATTAATGCTGATATTCAGGTATTTGCCAATGTAGCTGGAATACAGATATTTGGCGTTGGAACCGCCCTTGTGAGCGGATTCATAATAGGTGTCTACCAGTGTATCTGTTACATGGAAGGGATTGTAGAAAAGCTTTTCCATAAACAGACTGCTGATGGATTCGCGGGAAGCTACCATATGGTAGATCAGAGTTCCGAAAATCGGAAGCTCGATAAAATACTTAAAGAGCTTGTTGTCTTTACAAGGTGCCTGCTTCAGGGAACTGAAGCTTGGTGGATTGACCAGCATGATCTTGCGGAAATGGTCGGAATTGTTGCGGTAAGCCATGATCGCAAAAGAACCTGAGAAACCACTGGCAATAACATCGGTTTCCTCACGAATCACATTCTTGGCAAAATCACAGAGTAACTGAGCAAATACAAAATTGGTATAAGTAATATCTGGTTTTTCGGAACGTCCACATCCAAGAAGATCAAGGGTGTAAACTGTATGTTCGGTTGCGAGCTGCTTCTCTACGGCATTCCATTCATAACCGGAAGCACCTGGCATGATATCGTGAATAAGAAGAACAGGGGTGCCATGTCCCTGTTTTGTATAAAAAATCTTTCCAAAACGCCAGTCATAGGTTTTGCTGTGTGGCTGTTCCAACATGTCTTTAAGCTGAGATGTGGCATCTATGAAACGGTTAGCAATATGAATAACACCTGCGGCAGTTCCGACTAAAGCTGCAAGAGTAAGTAGTCTGTGTCCATTTTTCTTCATAAAAAGCCTCCTGGAATTCGTAAAAATAATCAGGACAGATGTAACGTAATTCAGGTATCTGATCTGATTTTTTCTGAATATTTCTTTGCTTTATTATACGACAGGAACGAAAAATTTACAATGCTTTTGTAGGAACCCTAACCTTGTTATTGCTTGCTGGCTACTGTTCGCTCCGTTCTCAGTAACACGCTCCGCGATGCACAGAAATTATGCTGATCGCGTAAATTGGCGCGGTATGGTCTCGGATTTTCTGTGATCGTTGTTAAAAAAAATTATGGAATATTACCAATGAACAGTAACGATCGTTAAGTTGATGTTTGTTTTTCTTAGTAACACGCTTTATAATGCAAAGAATTTAAGCTAATCGCATAAATTGGCGTGGTATGTCTCAGGCTTCCTACGACCGTTGTTTGCAAAAAAACACTTTGCGGGATATTACGATATTACCAGTGAACAGTGGCATCGCCAATACGCTTCATGATACATAGAAATCAGATTTTGAACCGAATTAAGTAAGTCCCCTGCTTCAATTGCGAAGAGCAATAAGCAGAGGGTGGGGACTTGCTTGTATCAAAAGGAGTGAAAGTTCCTTCTGATAAACTGCGAAGTAGTTATTTGGTTATGAGTAAGTTGCGAAGCGGATGCTTTTATCCGCTTGAATAACTGCGCATCGCATCCTATAGCAATCCTCTAAAATAATGCATCTTAATCCAGCCCATCAGAATGTGAAATCTTGCGTCAGATATCTTTGCCATGCGTCAGCACGCCCGCAGATACCTTCATTGTCATTCGCACTCTGCTGAACTGTCTTAAATGCATTATTTACGAGGATTGCTACAGTTACTTCAGTGATGAGTTAGACACGCAATTTTTATAAAAAATATATGGAACAAATGTTTACTTAAATGATTTTATACTTCAGTAAAATACCAAGTGTTTCACGTGAAACATTGGACTTGTTATCCGCTAGACCTGGAGTCATACAGGATTGCCGAGGATAATGTTGATAAGAGTTTTGTTCAGCATTAGTGTACGGTTCCATGGATTGAGAATGACTCCCTCAATAGACGGTTCCTGCAATGCAGAAGCAAAAATCTTATCAATATCTGCAGTAAATGTGGACATGATCTTGTCACTGCCTTTTAATTCTTCGTCGAAGCTGGTGAATGCAGCCCACCATTGCTTTCCATCATTGGTTTTAATCGCGTGGAGAGAAATTTTACCATCACCTTTTGGAGGTTCTACGGCAATGATCAGTTGCGCCTGCTCCTTCATTCTGCGGCGGATTACTGTGAGAGCATAAGCAAGCATTTCTTCGCTTGTTTCTTTTTGGAGTGCTGCAATGGTAGTTTCAATCTTTTCATTGCCATTTAAAGTCTTGTCTAATTGTTCTTTATAGAAATCGTTGCAATTATTTGTGGTGTTCATGTATAAAATATTCCTTTCGATCAGATGATAAATTACAAGTGGTCAGTACACTAGCCGCAAACTGCGGGGAGTTTGCGAATACTTTCTTTATGGATTATAGCATTTCAAGGGAAAATGAAGCAAGAGAAGAAGCGTTTTTAAATGAATCAAGTAAGTCTTCTATTACTATAGCAATCTTCTAAAATAATGCATCTTAATCCAGCCCATCAGAGGATGAAATCCTGCGTCAGATATCTTTGCTGTGCGTCAGTACGCCTGCAGATATCTTCCTTGTCTTTCGCATTCTGCTGAACTGTCTTAAATGCATTATTTACGAGGATTGCTATAGTACAGCGAATATTAAGTAACCGCCAACCGCCATATTGAATTGTCTGATTTTCCATCTGCTGCGTTGTCGTCGGTCACCGTAGTCACCGCTATGCCTCATTCCTCTGCCTTGTAGATGAAGAAATCATCCTGCGTCAATATAGCAGAAACTTAATTTTCGCTGTACTATTCACTGGCAACATTTCGCGAGGTGTTTTTTGTGAGTGAAGGTCACAGAAAACCCGAGACATACTGCGCGAATTTAGGCGATCAGAATAAATTCTGCGCAGCGCGAAGCGTGTTGCTGAGAACGGAGTAAATAGTAACGGTCTCCTGATTCAATTGTGAAAAGCAATAAGCAGCGGGTGAGGACTTGCTTGTATCAGGAGAAGTATTGTCCCCTACTGATAAATTGCAAAGTAGTTATTTGGTGTAGAACTGTGTAGCGAATGCTTTTATCTGATTGATCCAAAGTTGGGTAGATATGTTTGTGTGCTTGAAGGTAAGCTGTCAGATATGATTATCAGTATTTCCTGTGAGTTCCGGTCAGATGCTTTTATGCACTGGATGGGAAATTGACAAGTTAAGCGAATATAGTAAAAAGATATATTTATATGAAAAAAACGGAGAGTAAGGCAGAAAATAAGGTGGATTTTATAGGGGGATATAAGAGTAAGGATAAAATAAAGAGAAGGAAGAGTCTGTTTCGGCGAAGAACGCACCATGATAATAAAACGACTACAAAAATGATTAAAATACAAATGATAAGTACAATAAAAGGTACTTTATGAAAGAAAATACCGGAGAATAAATAGAAGTAATAGGATGTTTGCGAAATAAAAAACGATAAAGTACAAATTATAGTACTTTGATTAAAAGAGTACAATAAAATGTACTTTATACAAAAATGCATAAAAAACCTGCAAAATATAGAAATGTGCACCTGCACACATGTGCTAAAAAGAAAAATATCATAGTATGATAAAAACAAAATATAGATCTGCCTCTGCTTTAAACATGTAAAATGATGATTGATCGAATAAAGGAAGTCGTCTGCTTCGATTATGAAAAACAATAAGCTTTGGGTGGGAAATTACCTGTACTATTTCTGACAAACTGTAAAAAACTCTTCGGTGTAAAACTATGCACCGAATGCAGATGTTTTTATCCGCATGACTGAGATAAAGGGAAGACAAGGCAGCACTTTTTCGGCGTGACTTAGCAGAAAAAGCTTATTAGGTGAAATTATTTTATGCCAGTTTCGTACCAGAATCTTGTTCAGATACATTTGATATTGGATATTACAAAATGAAACTATGCTTGAAAAAACCTTCATTTAACATGTACATAACGAATATATAACAGGATTGGAAGAAAAATGAAAGAAATACGTAAATCTTTTGTAAATATAATAAAATAAACAAAAATCGAAAATTTAAGTTTCATAATATTATATTTCTGGTTGAAAGATACATGCATTTCACACTATGAAAAACACTCTAAAAATATATGTTTCCATTTACTATATATAGATGCTTTGGGGGAATATAAAGATAATTGACACATTATTTTGTGGATGGATTTTCTTGTACTTTTTACATACTTTTGTGATACAGATAATACCAGAGATCATATATCAGAGTTTTTTTTGATATTTCTCGTTGGTTTTATAACGTATTCGTAATTGTTCAGTATTTTTGAAGTTACAAGTCAAATCACATATTTGAGTGATTTTGTTGATGGCATTTTTATTTTTAACCAGATCAAGTAAGGCCTCTGCTTCAATTAAGAATATCTATTTGATAATCTGTTTTTTTATGTTTCACGTGAAACATTAAGAGGTATCTTAAAAATAGAGAGATATAATCCCATCTTTTACAATTGCAGAAATAAAAACAGCTGTAAGTCTGGTATCTATGTCTTTATGGTAACTTTAATATAGTTTTTAACCGGATCAAGTAAGCTCCCTGCTTCAATTGCAAAAAGCAATAAGCAGTGGGTATGACTTGCTATAGGCGTTTTATGGTAGCGTTGATATAGTTTTTAACCGAATCAGGAGATGCCCTGCTTCAATTGCAAAAAGCAATAAGCAGTGGGCGTGACTTGCTATAGGCGTTTTATGGTAGCGTTGATATAGCTTTTTAACTGAATCAGGAGATCTCTTGCCTCAATTGCAAAAAGCAATAAGCAGTGGGTATGACTTGCTATAGGCGTTTTACGGTAGCGTTGATATAGTTTTTTAACTGAATCAGGAGGTCCCCTGCCTCAATTACAAAACGCAATAAGCAGTGGGTATGACTTGCTATAGGCGTTTTACGGTAGCGATGATATAGTTTTTTAACTGAATCAGGAGATCCTCTGCCTTAATTGCAAAACGCAATAAGTAGCGGTTGGGTACTTGCTTAAGGAAGAGAACAAGTAAGTTCTGGTAAATTACAGAGAAGTTATTCAGTGTAGAGCTGCGAAGCAACTGCGGATTGCGAATGTTTGTTTGACTCGAATCAGGAAATTATCTGATTTTCTGATTCCATTGAAGGAATCGATAAGCAGTGATCGAGGAATTGCTTTTTATCAGGGTAGGGAAGTTTGTAGTATTCCTGATAAATCGCGAAGCAGTTATTCATTGTAGAATTGCGAAGGTATCTGAGAATGTTTTTATTCGCTTGACATTCTATAGCAATTCCATAAATTAATGCAAACAATCCAGTTCATCACAGCGTGAAATCCTGCGTCAAATATCTTTGCTGTGCCTGGTACAGCGAATATTAAGTAACCGCCATATTGACTCTGATTTTTCATCTGCTGCGTTGTCGTTAATCGTCGTAGCTACCGCTACGCCTCATTCTTCCGTCTTGCAGATGAAGAAATCATCCTGCGTCAATATAGCAGAAGCTTAATTTTCGCTGTACTATAGCAATCCTCTAAAATAATACATCTCAATCCAGCCCATCAGAGTGTGAAATCCTGCGTCAGATATCTTTGCCGTGCGTCAGCACGCCTGCAGATATCTTCCTTGTTTTTTGCACTCTGCTGAACTGTCTTAAATGTATTATTTATGAGGATCGCTATAGTAATGTTTTTTTTGCAGATAAAAATTGAAAATGCTGTAAAATCTGTAAAAGCAAGGGATTTCGATGTCTATGTAGCAGTAGGAAGGTTCCATAAAAGATAATAGATCTATACCAAGAAAATAGAATTATTTTTGAGATTACGATAAATCAGAACAATTTCATCAAAATATTTATATAAGAGGGAACTTCATTTCTTAGCACGTTTTTATAGCATAAAATATATAGTTTGATTGAAAAAATAAAACCGGAAATTTATGCAGAGTTGATGGATTTTGCAATTGATGTACGGTTACTGTCAAACTCCTGTTTAGGTCAGAATGAGTTTGGGTATACTATACAATAAATAAAATAATTCAAAACCTATTTTCTATTGTTTCACGTGAAACATTATGTGGCAGTTTAAAAATAAAAGTGTTATAATGATATCCAATGAGTAAAAATCCCTTAAAAAAATAAAAAGGAGGGGTATAATGGGACGAATCATTGCAGTTGCCAATCAGAAAGGCGGGGTTGGAAAATCAACGACAGCCATCAATCTATCGGCCTGCCTTGCTGAAAAAGGGAAAAAGGTTCTTGCCATCGACATTGATCCGCAGGGAAATACAACCAGTGGACTTGGCACAGACAAGAATGCAGTAGAAAATACCCTTTATGAGCTGCTGCTTGGAGAAGCAGAGATCAAGGATACTATTATAAAGAACGTTGTAGATAATGTTGACCTGATACCGTCGAATATGAATCTTTCCGGTGCAGAAATTGAACTGGTTGGTCTTGAGGATAAAGAATTTATCCTGAAAAAGATCACGGATAAACTTCGCCGGAAATATGATTACATAATCATGGATTGTCCGCCGTCACTGAGTATGCTTACAATTAATGCTTTGACAGCCGCAACCTCCGTTCTGGTGCCGATTCAGTGTGAGTATTATGCATTGGAAGGTTTGTCACAGTTGATACATACCATCGAACTGGTAAGGGACCGATTGAATAAGAGATTGAAGATCGAAGGCGTGGTCTTTACCATGTATGATGCCAGAACAAATCTGTCACTTCAGGTTGTAGAAAATGTAAAAGAAAACCTGGACCAGAATATATACAAAACGATCATACCGAGAAATGTACGACTTGCAGAGGCACCCAGCTATGGAAAACCGATCAATCTGTACGATTCACGATCTACAGGAGCGGAGAGTTATCGCCTCCTGGCAGAAGAAGTTATAGGCAGGGAGGGCGAGTGATGGCTGGAAGAAGAACAGGAGGCCTTGGAAAAGGTCTTGACGCACTGATCCCGAACAAAGCAGGCGGTCCATCAAAGGAACCTGCAAAAAAGACAAGATCTGCAGTTGTAAAAAAAGACAAACCAACTGAAAAAGATAATCTGGCCGCAGAACGACTTGTGAAAATTTCCAGCGTAGAACCAAATCTGAATCAGCCCAGAAGACATTTTGATGAGGATGCGCTGCTGGAACTCTCGGAATCCATTAAACAGTATGGTGTTCTTCAGCCGTTGTTGGTATCCGATAAGAAGGATTATTTTGAGATCATTGCAGGCGAACGCCGCTGGAGAGCTGCCAAGATGGCAGGGCTCAAGGAAGTGCCTGTTGTTGTAAAAGAGTTTACAGACCAGGAAATAGTAGAAATTTCCCTGATCGAGAACATTCAGCGGGAAGACCTGAATCCTATAGAGGAAGCGATGGCATACAAACGTCTGATGGAAGAGTTTCACCTGAAACAGGATGAAATCGCAGACAGAGTTGCCAAAAGCAGAACTGCAGTAACTAATTCCATGCGTCTTCTGAAGCTTTCTTCAAAAGTTCAGGAAATGGTAATTGCAGATATGATCTCAGCTGGTCATGCGAGAGCACTTCTGGGAATTTCTGATGAAGCTCTTCAGGAAACAACAGCCATGAAGGTTTTTGATGAAAAACTCAGTGTTCGTGAGACGGAAAAACTTGTAAAGAATCTGGTTTCTCCTGCGAAAAAAGTAAAAACAGAGAGAAACACAGCAGAGGATGCCATTTATGAAAGCCTGGAAGAAAAAATGAAAGGTATCATGGGAACAAAGGTATCCATTCAGCGAAAGAAAAACAACAAAGGTAAAATTGAAATTGAATATTATTCCAGAGATGAACTGGAGAGGATCATTGATCTGTTCGAATCTATCAGATAGGAGGCAGAATGAGCGGGATTTTTGAAAGCATGGGAATTGATTCCGGGATTGTGATCATTATTTTGCTGATCCTTACCATCATTCTTCTGATCAATGTGGTGAGCAGCAATATGCGTCTCAGACGTTTGGAACGGAAGTACAAGATGTTTATGAGAGGCGGAGATGCACAGTCACTGGAAAAAGTTTTTGTAAGAAAATTTGCACAGATCGACCGGCTGTATGAAGCAAAGGAAGATCATGATCATGACATCAGCTTTATCAAAAAAAATATGAATGTAATGTTCAGCAAATATGGCGTTGAGAAGTATGATGCATTTGATGATGTAGGTGGAAAACTCAGCTTTGCACTGGCGCTTCTTGATAAAAACAATACAGGTCTGATTTTGAATGCGGTTCACAGCCGCGATAACTGTTTCCTTTATTTAAAGGAGATTGTAAAAGGTGAGTCCTATGTTGTACTTAGTCAGGAAGAAGTGGAAGCTTTGAGAAAAGCAGTAAACTTTGGCCTTGGTGAGATTGAGAAGGAATAAAAAGCTGCAAAGATTAAGAATATTTTTAATACAGGAGGAATATCATGTTAGACATTAAGTTTGTGAGAGAGAATCCGGAGGTTGTAAAGCAGAATATCCGCAATAAGTTCCAGGACAGCAAACTGGAGCTGGTTGACAAGGTTCTCGAACTTGATAAAGAAAACAGAGAGATTAAGCAGGAGGTTGAGGCTCTCCGTGCTGAGAGAAACAAGATCTCCAAACAGATCGGTGCTCTTATGGGCCAGGGAAAAAGAGAAGAGGCAGAAGAGGTTAAAAAACAGGTTGCTGCATCCGGAACTCGTATTGAGGAACTTTCTCAGAGAGAGAAAGAGGTTGAGGAAGAGCTTCTGAAAGATATGATGGTGATTCCGAACATCATCGATCCTTCTGTTCCGATTGGTAAAGACGATAGCCAGAACGTAGAGATTGAAAAATTTGGTGAGCCGGTTGTTCCGAATTTTGAAGTTCCGTATCATACAGATATCATGGAGAACTTTGACGGAATCGACCTTGACAGCGCAAGACGTGTTGCCGGTAATGGATTTTATTATCTGATGGGAGATATCGCACGCCTTCATTCCGCAGTAATTTCTTATGCAAGAGATTTCATGATCAACCGGGGATTTACTTACTGCGTACCACCTTTCATGATCAGAAGCAATGTTGTTACAGGTGTTATGAGCTTTGCTGAGATGGATGCTATGATGTACAAGATCGAAGGTGAGGATCTTTACCTGATCGGAACAAGTGAGCATTCCATGATCGGTAAATTCATTGATCAGATCATCCCGGAGGAAGAGCTTCCGAAGACACTTACAAGCTATTCTCCGTGCTTCCGTAAAGAGAAAGGTGCTCATGGACTTGAGGAGAGAGGTGTTTACCGTATCCATCAGTTCGAGAAACAGGAGATGATCGTTGTCTGCAAGCCAGAGGAGAGTAAGATGTGGTTCGACAAGCTGTGGCAGAATACAGTAGATCTGTTCCGTTCTCTTGATATTCCGGTTCGTACACTTGAGTGCTGCTCCGGTGACCTTGCTGATCTTAAGGTAAAATCCCTCGATGTTGAGGCATGGTCTCCACGTCAGAAGAAGTACTTTGAGGTAGGAAGCTGCTCCAACCTTGGAGATGCACAGGCACGTCGTCTGAAAATCCGTGTAAACGGCAAAGATGGTAAGAAATATCTTGCTCATACATTAAACAACACAGTAGTAGCACCTCCGAGAATGCTCATTGCTTTCCTGGAGAATAACCTGAATGCAGATGGATCTGTAAATATTCCAAAAGCTCTGCAGCCATATATGGGCGGTATGACAAAGATTGAGAAAAAGACACGCGCGTAAGAGAAACGCAGGCTTTTTCAGGGAGGTGTTCTTGTGCACAGTTATTTAAAGACCGTTGGTTTTTCACAGATTACCAGAAGAAGTGAAATAAAAGAGATCATCCGTGATGTGATCGCAAGCTACGATGAAAAGGTTTGCGTGGAAAATCATCCGGAAGGCGTATTTGTACAGTTTTCCAAGAATTATGGCTGTGACTGTGGAATCAGCGTTTGTGGTCAGTACGATGAGAACGGTGAGTTTCACGTGGAATATTATTTCCCATTTTTCAGGGGAACAGGAATCACATCCAGGGAAAAAGTGACTGTTGAACGTCATACAGATAAGGAATCTTATGCAGGAGCATGTGATGATCTGCGTATAGGAGTGACTATGATCTTTTATCTGCAGAATCTGGCAGAATATATGCAGGAGAAATACAAAGGCCTGAAAGACCCGGGGGACCGTCCGGTGACGGTTTCCGGTCTGGCTTCTGAGGGAAAGATCCTGTTTCCGCTACAGAAGGATAAGGAAGCTGTAAAGGTGGAGAGAGAGCTTTCCAAAAACAGGACTAATCTGATCGCAGCAGCGCGTAATGGTGATGAGGAAGCTATGGAGAGTCTTACAATGGAGGATATGGATACTTACTCCATGATTTCCCAGAGAATTGTTACAGATGATGTTCTCACGATTGTGGACTCTTATTTCATGCCTTATGGAATCGAATGTGATCAGTATAATGTTCTTGGTGAGATTCTGGACATCATGAAATTTAAGAATATCCTGACAGGTGAAGAAATCTGCCAGATGACTATTGAGAGCAATGATATACAGTTTGATATCTGCATCAACAGCAAGGATCTTCTCGGTGAACCGGCAGTTGGACGCCGCTTCAAAGGAACAATCTGGTTGCAGGGTCAGCTGCACTATTAAGTTTTCGAATTTTGAATTAATTCTTGTAATTTCAAAATAAATATAGTAAAATAATAGTTGTGAAACTTTTGGAAGTGTTCAAAATGTTTCACAACCATATATGTCCATATAGCTCAGCTGGATAGAGCACTCGCCTCCTAAGCGAGGGGTCGGAGGTTCAAATCCTCTTATGGACGGGCTTCAAAGCGTTCGAAAATGTTAGCTGGATTAGCTGACAACGAACGCTTTTCTTATTTTCTAAACACGTTCGTGACACGAAATTCCATTCAAAATGATCCATTTCCAGCTAACACAATCCGATTTTTGTTAGCTGACAGCTAATCAAAATCACCGGTTTGCAAACATGGTTTTTCAAGAGTCCAGCTAACATTTGGGTTCCGCTCTGTTGTCACCCCTTATTTGGGGATGTAAATCAGAGAAAAGGCGGGAAAAGAAACAATCTCTCCCAAACCTGCAAACATGAATTAGCTGAAACAGTATTTAATTCTATTAGCTACAGCTAATGGTCAAACAGCAATGTCTGTTTGGAACTTTACTATCTATAAAAGTTCCAGGCAGGCATTTTTTATTTCCTGAATCCTGGAGGAAAGGAGTCAAGATGACTGAGCCAAACAGACAATCAGGAGAAAACGAAGAAAGAATCATAGAAATTGAGATTGAGCGTCTTCGTCCGTTCAAAGAGCACCCGTTTCAGGTAAAAGATGATAAGGAAATGTTTCTTTTGCAGGAAAGCATTGAGAAGTATGGAATTTTAAATCCGCTAATCGTCAGACCAGTACCGGATGGATACTATGAGATCATATCCGGACACAGAAGAAAACATGCTGCGGAGAAACTTGGATACCGTAAAGTACCGGTGATCA
>ENA-OUQP01000571-OUQP01000571.1-human-gut-metagenome-genome-assembly--contig:-NODE-571-length-32844-cov-17.015889_pt1 | contig 32844 bp, 28 predicted proteins | sample MGYA00237951_ERZ548836 | MGnify/ENA primary metagenome ERZ548836 (study PRJEB26490, sample SAMN05194702) | human gut metagenome | biome: terrestrial biome; feature: human-associated habitat; material...
TATTTATATCATCAAAAGCATACTCGTTGAAGTAGGAATGAAACATGGGAGTTTACAACTTTTTATAAGTTTTCAGTAACGGCATAGAGAATGAAATTAACAAAGTTATTGGAGCGTCTGGATTACAAGGTGGTCGCGGGCAGTGATAATATAGAGATTACAGAACTTGTCAATGATTCCAGAAAGGTCGTACCGGACAGTGTGTTTGTGTGTATCAGTGGTGCTGTCTCGGATGGTCATCAGTATGTAAAAGATGTAGCAGAAAAAGGTGCTGCAGCGGTTATTGTGGAAAAAGATGTGGAAGTGCCAGAGGGATTGACAGTTATCAAAGTAGAAAATACAAGATACGCACTGGCACTTATGTCAGCAGCCTACTTCGGATATCCGGCTGAAAAGCTTAAGACTATTGGAATTACCGGTACCAAGGGTAAGACAACAACAACTTATATGGTAAAAGCTATTCTGGAGGAAGTAGGACACAAAGTCGGATTGATTGGTACGATTGAGGCGATCATCGGAGATAAGACCATTCCATCTAATAATACAACACCAGAGTCTTACACGATTCAGAAGTATTTTGCACAGATGGTGGAAGCCGGATGTGACTGTGTGGTTATGGAAGTTTCTTCACAGGGACTGATGCTTCACAGAACCGCAGGGATTATGTTTGATATCGGAATCTTCACAAATCTTGGAGAAGACCATATTGGACCGAATGAGCATAAAGATTTTGAGGACTATAAGCGCTGTAAAGGACTTCTGTTCAAACAGTGCAAAGTTGGAATTGGAAATGTAGATGACAAGTGGTTCGAAGATGTATTTAAAGGTGCAACCTGCGAAATTGAGACATTTGGATTTGGGGAGAAGGCAGATCTTCGTGCAATCAATGTGAAGCACATCTCAAGACCGGGATATCTTGGGGTTTGGTACCATGTGACAGGACTGATGGACTTTGATGTGGAAATCGACATTCCTGGAGAATTCAGTGTGTACAATTCACTGACAGCTATTGCAGTATGCAGACATTTTAATGTACCGATCGAGAAAATCAAAGATGCACTGAAAGTCGCAAAGGTTAAAGGCCGTATTGAGATGGTCAAGGTATCCGATGATTTTACACTTATGATTGACTATGCGCATAATGCTATGGCACTGGAGAGCTTGTTACACACACTTCGTGATTACAATCCGGGACGTATCGTGACGGTATTTGGCTGTGGTGGAAACCGTTCTAAGACAAGACGTTATGAGATGGGAGAGGTATCTGGAAAGTTGTCTGATTTTACAATCATTACTTCAGATAACCCGAGATTCGAAGAGCCACAGGCAATTATTGATGATATCATCGTGGGTATGAAAAAGACAGATGGAAAATATATCGACATCTGCGACCGTAAAGAGGCAATCCGTTATGCCATCGAGCATGGACGTCCGGGTGATGTCATTGTGCTAGCTGGAAAGGGACATGAGACATATCAGGAAATCAAAGGCGTGAAATATGACATGGATGAGAGAGTCCTGATTAAAGAAGTATTGGAAGAACTTAAAGGAGAGTAATGTTCGCTGATATTATTATTGATATTACGCATGAAAAATTAGATAAAGTGTTTCAGTATCGCATCCCCCCAAAACTTGAGGGGGTGCTTCAAGTTGGAATGGAAGTTATAGTTCCATTTGGCAAAGGGAATAAAGAAACTCATGGATATGTGATAGGATTTTCTGAAAAAACAGATTACGACCTCGCAAAAATTAAAGAAGTTCTTTGTATTGAAGAAAACCATCAGGAAATCGAGTCAAAACTTATTGCTCTAGCTGCATGGATCCGAGAATACTATGGTGGAACTATGATCCAGGCATTGAAGACGGTACTTCCTATTAAGAAAAAAGAGCGGATCCAGCACAAACGCAAGGTGAAGCTTCTTTTAAATGAAGAGGAAGGAAAGAAGCAGTTAGATATTTATCTGCACAAGAACCAAAAGGCAAGAGCAAGGCTTTTGGCAGGGCTGTTAGATCAGCCGCAGCAGGACTATGAGCTCATTACAAAGAAGTTAAATGTCACACTTTCGGTCATTCGTTCTCTGGAAGAGCAGGGAGTATTGGAGATTCAGGAAGAAGAGAATTTCCGTAATCCGATACACTACCAGAAAAAAGATTTCGGTCCACTTACACATACACCAGAACAACAGCAGGCAATCGACACATTCTGGAAAGATTACAGTCAGAGACATTACGGAACATATCTGCTTTATGGCGTAACCGGAAGTGGGAAAACGGAAGTTTATATTGAGATGATCAGTCGGGTGGTCAGTCAGGGAAAACAGGCAATTATGCTGATTCCAGAGATCGCGCTGACTTATCAGACGGTGATGCGCTTCTATGCCAGATTTGGAAACCGGGTGTCGATTTTGAATTCCAGACTTTCCCAGGGAGAGCGTTCTGATCAGATGGAGCGTGTCAGACGTGGAGAAGTGGATGTGATGATTGGACCTAGATCTGCGCTTTTTACACCATTTTCCAATCTGGGACTAATCGTGATTGATGAAGAGCATGAACCTACTTATAAAAGTGAGCAGGTGCCAAGATATCATGCAAGGGAAACTGCAATACGCCGTGCACAGATTGAACAGGCAAGTGTCGTACTTGGTTCAGCAACACCTTCTGTGGAAGCATTTTCCTGGTGCCAGGGCGGAAGCTGCACGATGCTGGAATTAAAGAACCGTGCTACCAGGCAAGTGATGCCAAAGGTATACACGGTCGATATGCGGGAAGAATTAAAGAATGGAAACCGTAGTATTTTAAGTGACAGACTGACAGAACTTATGGAAAAGTGTTTAAGTGAGCACCACCAGATGATGCTTTTCCTCAATCGGCGTGGATATGCGGGGTTCGTCTCTTGCAGGTCCTGTGGATATGTAGTAAAATGTCCTCATTGTGATGTTTCGCTCTCAGAGCACAGAGGAGGCAGGCTCATCTGTCATTACTGTGGGCATGAGGAGAGGATGATCAAAACTTGTCCGTCCTGTGGTTCACCTTATATTGGTGGATTCCGCATGGGAACGCAGCAGGTAGAGGATTTGGTAAAGAAGCGCTTTCCACAGGCAAGAGTCCTGCGTATGGATTTGGATACGACAAAGAATAAAGACGGGCATGAGAAGATTCTGTCAGCGTTTGCAAATGAAGAAGCAGATATTCTGATCGGGACGCAGATGATTGTGAAAGGTCATGATTTTCCTGGGGTAACACTGGTTGGAATTCTGGCGGCAGATATGTCACTGTATGGGGACGATTACCGTTCCGGAGAACGTACATTTCAACTTCTTGTGCAGGCTGCAGGCCGTGCCGGGAGAGGGAATCTTCCGGGAGAGGTTGTGATTCAGACATACAGTCCAGAGCATTATAGTATTGTAAATGCCGCAAAGCAGGATTATGAAAGTTTTTATGAAGAAGAAATCAGTTACCGGAGACTTATGGGATATCCACCGGCTGCCGGGCTGATGGCAATTTATGCCTCAGGGGCAGACGAGGCACTTCTTACGAAAGCTTCAGGATATCTGAAAGATTTTGCAGTGCGGGCAGCTGGAGAAGCACCGATGGCAGTCATTGGACCAGCAAGTCCAGGCATAGGAAAAATCAATGATATTTACCGTAAGGTCATCTATTTGAAAAGTGAAGATGAAAGAATCCTGATGGCGGTGAAGGATCGGATGGAAAAATACATTGAGATCAATCGGGGCTTTCAGTCATTAAAGATACAGTTTGATATGAATCCGTAATAATAAGATTATCAGAGTGAAGACATGATGCCGATGCAAAGCAGGTTACAATCCACAGGCGTCATAAGATAGAATGTAGCAGATAAAGGAGAAAAAAAGATTATGGCAATTAGAGAAATCAGAGTGCTTGGGGACGATGTTTTGACCAAACACTGTAAAGAAGTAACAAAGATGAGTATCCGTACAAAGATTTTGATCGAGGATATGTTAGATACCATGTATGAGGCTATGGGAGTCGGACTTGCAGCACCACAGGTCGGAGTGTTAAAAAGAATTGTAGTGATTGATGTAGGGGAAGGTCCGATCATACTGATCAATCCGGAGATTTTGGAAACTTCCGGAGAGCAGACGGGAGAAGAAGGATGCTTAAGTGTACCTGGAAAATGTGGACAGGTGACAAGACCGAACTATGTAAAAGTCAGAGCTTTGGATGAAGATATGAATGAGTTTGAGATGGAAGGCGAAGGACTTTTGGCGAGAGCGTTCTGCCATGAGATCGATCATCTGGATGGGAAAATGTATGTAGATCTTGTTGAAGGCGGTATTCACAATGTAGAAGAGGGAGAGGAATAGATGAAAGTCATATTTATGGGGACACCGGATTTCTCTGTTGGCACATTAGAGGCGCTTGCAGAAGCCGGGCATGAGGTTGTTCTTGCAGTGACACAGCCGGATAAACCGAAAGGGCGTGGCGGCAAGATGCAGTATACGCCGGTCAAGGAAGCAGCTCTTGCCCGGGACATTCCGGTTTATCAGCCAAAAAAGATCCGGGAGCCGGAATGTATTGAAGAATTGAAAAAATATAACGCAGATATTATGGTTGTTATTGCGTTTGGGCAGATTCTTCCAAAGGAAATTCTACAGATGACACCTTATGGCTGCATTAATGTCCATGCATCTTTACTTCCAAAGTATCGAGGAGCTGCACCGATTCAGTGGGCAGTCATTGATGGTGAGAAGGTTTCTGGTGTGACAACGATGCAGATGAACGAAGGCCTGGATACAGGAGATATGATCTTAAAGACAGAAATCCCGCTAGATCCAAAGGAGACTGGTGGAAGCCTGCACGATAAACTGGCAGAGGCAGGAGCAAAGCTTTGTGTAGAGACTTTGAAATGTCTGGAAGATAAGACAGCTACATGGGAGCCGCAGGGAGAGAGCACGACTGCATATGCAAAGATGCTGGATAAGAATCTTGGTAATATTAACTGGAATGATCCGGCTGTTCAGATTGAGCGCCTGATCCGGGGTTTAAACCCATGGCCAAGTGCTTACACACACTGGAATGATAAAGTGATCAAGCTGTGGCAGGCAGATGTCGTGGAAGACAATACAGACCAGGAAGCCGGAACGATTGTAAAAGTGGAAAAAGACAGTTTTTATGTCCAGACTGGTGAAGGACTTCTGAAGATTGAGGAACTTCAGCTTCAAGGCAAAAAACGTATGGATGCAGGCGCATTTCTTAGAGGAAATCACCTGGAATATGGAGAAATTCTAAAAAAATGTTAAGAAAGTATGAAAAGACGTGTTTTTGCGTCTTTTTCATATATAATACCCCTAAAGGATAAAGGAGGTAGAAAGTTATGTATTATCCAATGTATTTTGATCCGACCTATGTACTTGTTCTGATCGGTGTAGTCATCTGCATGATCGCATCTGCGAAGATGAATTCAACATTTAATAAATATTCCAGAGTGAGAAGTCATTCTGGTATGACAGGAAGAGAGGCTGCGGAGACAATCCTGAGAAGGGCTGGTATCTATGATGTCCGGGTTGAGAGGATATCCGGCAATCTGACAGACCATTATGACCCGAGAGGGAAAGTGCTTCGGCTTTCTGATGCAACTTATGGACAGACATCGGTGGCAGCGGTCGGAGTAGCAGCACATGAGTGCGGACACGCAATCCAGCATCAGGTGGGATATGCACCGCTACAGATTCGTGGTGCACTTGTTCCGGCTGCCAATTTTGGAAGTACCATTGCGTGGCCACTGATTCTTCTGGGATTGTTCTTTAATTCCCAGATGTCCCAAGTGTTACTGAATCTTGGTATTCTGGCATTTTCACTGGCAGTGTTATTTCAGATCGTAACACTTCCGGTAGAATTCAATGCTTCCAGAAGAGCGATAAAGATTCTGGGTGAGAGCAATCTATTATATCCGGATGAACTTTCCGGAACCAAAAAGGTACTGACGGCAGCAGCACTTACTTATGTTGCAGGTGCAGCTTCTGCAATCCTTCAGCTTTTGCGAATCCTGATTCTGACAGGTGGCAGAAGAGACGACTAGACCTTGAAGCGATTAGTTAAAATGAAGAAGAGTAGTCGTGAAGATGGTGTGATTGAGTGAAGAGATAGTTGATAAAAAGGAAATGAGGATAGATACATGGCAACGCAGGTAAATGTAAGGGAAATCATACTGGAGACGCTGCTCTTAATTACAAGAGACGGGGAGTACAGTCATATAGCCCTGAAAAATGTTCTTGATAAATATCAGTATTTGGAAAAACGAGAGCGTGCATTCATCACGAGAGTGGTGGAGGGCACGCTTGAGCGTCAGATAGAGATTGATTATATCATCAATCAATTTTCAAAAGTAAAAGTGAACAAACAGAAACCAGTGATCCGCACGATTTTAAGAAGTTCGGTCTACCAGTTAAAATATATGGATCACGTACCGGACAGTGCGGTGTGTAATGAAGCGGTAAAGCTTGCAGAAAAAAAAGGATTTGTGAATCTAAAAGGGTTTGTAAATGGAGTTCTTCGTAATATCAGCAGAAATCTGGACAAGGTTTCCTATCCGGATCCGTCCAATGAGATTGCCTGTCTTTCCGTGAAATATTCTCTGCCAATGTGGATGGTGGAAAAGTGGATCTCGGTATATGGAAAAGGGACAGTAGAGAAGATGGGAAAAGCATTTCTTGAAGAGCGTCCAGTGACAGTCAGACGTAACACAACTGTTGTTTCAAAGGAAGAATTCGAAAAAGAACTGGAAAAAGATGGTGTAGTCTATCGCAGACACCCAGTACTTCCTTATGCATATGAACTGACCAGTTATGATTATCTGGCAGGACTTCTGGCATTTCAGAAAGGATATTTCTATATCCAGGATATCAGTTCCATGCAGGTGGCTGAATGGGCAGATCCGAAAGAAGGAGACTATGTGATCGATGTCTGTGCAGCACCAGGAGGAAAAGCAATTCACCTTGCGGAAAAGTTGTCGGGAACCGGGTATGTGGAAGCAAGAGATCTGACGGAATACAAGGTTGCGTTGATTGAGGAGAATATTGAAAGAAGCGGACTTGATAACATAGAGGCTGTATGCCAGGATGCGACGATCAATGATGAGGCGTCTTATGAAAAAGCAGATATTCTAATTGCAGATCTCCCATGTTCGGGACTTGGAATTCTTGGTAAAAAACCAGACTTGAAGAGTAAGATGACAGTGGAGATGACGAAAGGACTTGCAGACTTACAGAGACAGATTCTGACAGTTGTCCATAATTATGTAAAACCAGGAGGAAAACTTCTGTACAGCACTTGTACAATTAATCGGGAAGAAAATGAGGATAACACGGCATGGTTTGTGGAAAACTTTCCGGAATTTGAAAAAATCCGGGAAAAACAGATGCTGCCGGGAAGCGATATGGGGGATGGATTCTATATTGCTGAATTTAGAAAACAATAGATTGGAGCAAGATCATGGAGAAAAGAGACATCGTATCTTATAACTATGATGAATTACAAGATGAGATAAAGAGCATCGGAGAAAAACCGTTCCGTGCAAAACAAATTTATGCATGGCTTCATGAAAAACTGGCAGAAGAATTCGATGAGATGACAAACTTATCGAAAGCACTTCGGGAAAAACTTGATCAGGCGTATGAAATCCGTAAAGTGAAAGTGGTCGCCCATCAGATCTCCAAGGTGGATCCGACAGAAAAATTTTTGTTTGAGCTAGAGGACGGAAACCGAATCGAAAGCGTTCTTATGAAATATAATTATGGCAATTCGGTATGTATTTCCTCACAGGTCGGTTGCAGGATGGGGTGCAGATTCTGCGCGTCTACACTGGATGGGCTTGAGAGAAATCTGACAACTTCTGAGATGTTAAGACAGATTTATCAGATTCAGAAGATGACAGGCGAAAGAGTATCCAATGTTGTTGTTATGGGAACAGGAGAACCTTTGGATAATTACGATAACTTTGTAAAATTTATACATATGCTTAGTGATGAACATGGGTTGAATATCAGCCAGAGAAGTATTACCGCCTCCACTTGTGGAATTGTACCAAATATTCACAGACTGGCAGGGGAAGGACTTCAGATTACTCTTGCATTGTCACTGCATGGTTCCAGTCAGGAAAAGCGTAAAAAACTGATGCCGATCGCGAATAAATACGAACTTTCAGAAGTACTGGAAGCCTGTGATGATTATTACAAGCAGACCGGGCGCAGAGTGACCTTTGAATATAGCCTGGTGGCAGGCGTGAATGATGGACCGGATGATGTAAAAGAACTGACCGGGATATTGAAACACCGTAACTGTCATCTGAATTTGATTCCGGTCAATCCGATCAAAGAACGTGATTTCCGTAAACCAGACAGCAAAAAAGCGATGGAATTTCAAAATAAACTTGAAAAAAACGGAATAAATGTTACTATTAGAAGGGAAAGAGGCTCTGATATAGACGGAGCCTGTGGACAGCTCAGAAGACGTTACGGTGCTGTAAAAAAGGAGAAACCAGATGAAGATATATGCGAAGACTGATGTGGGTCGAAAACGTGAGATGAATCAGGATTATGTCTATGTGACAGATAAGCCGGTAGGTCCTTTTCCGAATCTGCTTGTAGTAGCAGACGGAATGGGAGGACATAAAGCAGGTGATTTTGCGTCAAAATATACCGTGAAGGTTGTTCATGAAGAACTGGAAAAGACAGAACTTGATAAACCGGAAGAGATCTTGAAGAGTATTGTGTCTGTAGCGAATCATAAGCTGATACAGGCAGCACAGTCTGATGTGAAGTTAGAAGGTATGGGAACGACACTCGTAATAGCTACTGTAATAGGGAATACTTTGTATTTTTCGAATGTCGGAGACAGTCGTCTTTATCTGATTGGTGATAAGATAAAACAGTTGTCCAAGGATCATTCTCTTGTTGAAGAGATGGTTCGTCTGGGAGGTATAAAAGCAGAAGAAGCTAAGAATCATCCGGATAAGAATATTATTACAAGAGCCATGGGGGTCAAGGAAGAAGTAGAGGCTGATATTTATGAATATCGGCTGAAAAAGGGAGATATGATCCTGATGTGTACCGATGGTCTCAGTAATATGGTTGAAGATGAGGATATGTTTGATATTGTAAAGGGAGCGAGAGACATCGTCGAGGCAGTACAGATGTTGATCGAAAAAGCAAACAGCAATGGCGGGAGAGATAACATAGGGGTTGTTTTAGCTGAGCCGCTTGCAGATGAGGTGAGTGCATGGTAAAAGATGGTATTGTATTAGGAAAGAGATACGAGGTACTGAGCAAAATTGGTGCCGGTGGTATGGCAGATGTCTATAAGGGAAAAGACACAATGCTGAACCGTTATGTCGCGATTAAAGTATTGAAAAAAGAATATCGCGAAGACGAGAATTTTGTCCGTAAATTCCATTCAGAAGCGCAGGCAGCCGCAGGACTTCTGAATCCGAATATCGTAAATGTGTATGATGTCGGAGAGGATCGGGGACTTTATTATATGGTGATGGAACTGGTAGAGGGCATCACTTTAAAAGAATATATTGAAAAGAAGGGAAAGCTTTCCCATAAAGAAGTCATTAGTATTGCAATTCAGATGTGCAATGGTATCGGGGCAGCACATGCGGCAGGTATCGTACATCGAGATATTAAACCTCAGAATGTCATGATATCCAGAGATGGTAAGGTCAAAGTGACTGATTTTGGGATTGCCAAGGCTGTTTCTTCTAATACGATCAGTTCCAATGCAATGGGGTCTGTTCATTATACATCTCCGGAACAGGCAAGAGGCGGCTATAGTGATGCGAAGAGTGACATTTATTCAATTGGTATCACACTATATGAGATGGTAACCGGAAGAGTACCATTTGACGGAGAGTCAACCGTGGAAGTTGCTATGAAGCATTTGCAGCAGGAAATTACACCTCCGTCAGAGTATGCACCGGATATTCCGTACAGTCTGGAGCAGATTATTTTAAAATGTACCCAGAAGAACAGTGAGAGACGTTATGCAAGTACAGCAGATCTGACAAGAGATCTGAAGAGATCTATGATGGACCCGGACGGAGATTTTGTTGTAATTCCGCCACTTCGTAATGCAGATACAGTGATTATCACAGATGATGAACTGGATGATATCAGAAGTTCTTATGATGACTATGATGATGAAGATGATTACGGAGATGACGATTATGATGGCGCCGATGACTATGACGATGATTATGGTGATGACCGTTATGATGATGACGATGAAGAGTACGATGATGACGATTATGATGGCAGAAAAGGCACAGAAGAAGTTAATCCACGTATGAACAAGGTCATGAAGATCCTAATGATCGTAGTGGCACTGATCATTGCATTTATTCTGATTTTTGCAGTCGGAAAAGCAGCAGGAATTTTTAAATCTATTGGATCTGGAACAACAACAGAAGATTCATCAGACAAAGATACAGTAAAAGTACCTGATATTGTCGGAAAGACAGAAGAAGAAGCAACAAAAGCACTGAAAGATAAGAACCTTGGAATTAAAGTTGATTCCAGAGAAGATTCTGAGAAGTATGAGGAAGGAACAGTCAGCGAACAGAAGACAAAAGCCGGAACAAAGGTAAAAAAACATTCAACCGTTCATGTAGTTGTAAGTTCCGCATTGATTGGAAAAGAGATTCCTGTGCCGGATGTATCTGGCAAGAGTGAAGATGAAGCCCAGGAAGCACTGAGTAAAGCAGGATTTACGGATGTCAGACCAGATTTCCAGTATGATGACAATGTAGCAGAAGGTATGGTCATCAGTACGACACCTGCTGCACATTCAAAAGCTACAAAAGATACGCAGATTAAGATGATTGTAAGTAAAGGTGCTGAGAAGAAGACGGTGCCGGATGTGCGTGGAAAGACCGAAGCAGAAGCAAGAAGTGAAATCCAGGCAGCAGGACTGACCATCGGCTCTACAAGTACTCAGCATGATGACAGTGTAGCGAAGGGAAATGTTATTTCCCAGAGTGTGACACCTGGAAAGAAGGTTTCAGCAGGTACTGCAATCAATCTGGTATTGAGTGGTGGTACAGATAAGGTGAATGTTCAGAGCTTTGTCGGTAAAGATGAAGAAGAGCTTTTGTCATGGGCATCACAGAATGGTCTGAATGCAAGCAAGCAAAAGGATGAATATAGCAGCAACTATGAAGAGGGAACAATCATTTCTATGAGCCCGGCTTCGGGAAGTGTATCGAAAGGCAGCACAATCACTTATGTATTAAGCCGTGGACCGAAACCGTCTGATAACACGAATACTGGTGGAAATACGGACAATGGCAACAGCGGCAGTGGAAGTGGAAGTGACAGCGGTCAGCAATAGGATATAGAAAAAGATGCAGGGAAAGATAGTAAAAGGAATTGCCGGATTCTACTACGTTCATGTAGTAGAATCCGGTGTTTATGAATGTAAAGCGAAAGGAATCTTTCGCAAGGATAAGAAAAAACCACTGGTAGGCGATGACGTAGAAATCGAAGTTTTAAGTGAAGTGGAAAAGACTGGAAGTATTATAAACATTTTTGAGAGAAAGAATGAATTGATCCGACCAGCAGTTGCTAATATTGACCAGGCACTGGTCGTATTTGCAGCGGCAAAGCCAAGTCCGCATTTTAACCTGCTTGACAGATTTCTTGTTATGATGCAGACGAAAGAGATACCGGTGATTTTGTGCTTTAATAAAGAGGATATTGCTTCTGAAGAAAAATTATCGGAACTAGCGGACATCTATGAAAAATGTGGGTGCCAGCTTATATTTGTCAGTGCAAAAGAAGAAAAGAATATGGAAACTTTGCGCAGGATGCTGGAAGGTAAGACTACAGCAATTGCTGGTCCTTCCGGGGTCGGAAAGTCGTCAATTATCAATCTTTTAAATCCAAAGGCCAATATGGAAACTGGCAGTATCAGTAGAAAGATTGAGCGAGGAAAGCATACGACAAGACATTCAGAATTATTTATGATTAGTGAAGATTCTTATATTATGGATACGCCTGGATTCAGTTCATTATATGTGAATGATTTTGAAAAAGAAGAGCTGAAATATTATTTTCCGGAGTTTGAGCTATATGAAGGTCAGTGCAGATTTAACGGGTGTGATCATATTCATGAACCAGGTTGTGCTGTGAAAGAAGCCGTCGAAAAAGGAAAGATTCATGCTGTCAGGTATGAAGATTATAAAGAGTTATATGAGGAATTGAAAAATAAGAGGAGGTACTAGTTATGGATTACATTTTAGCGCCGTCAATATTGTCGGCAGATTTTAAAGTTCTTGGAGAGCAGATGAAACTTACAGAGGATAATGGTGCAAAATATCTGCATTTTGATGTTATGGACGGAATGTTCGTGCCAAGCATTTCCTTTGGAATGCCGGTATTAAAATCTATCCACAATGCAACAGACCAGGTTATGGATGCACATCTTATGGTGCAGGAACCAATTCGTTATGTGGAGGCTTTTAAAGAAGCAGGAGCCGATATCGTGACGATTCATCTGGAAGCTTGTGAAGATGTGAACGCTACAATTGAGAAGATTCGTGAGTGTGGAATGAAAGTAGGACTTTCTATCTGCCCGGAAACACCGGTTTCAAAAGTAGAGAATCTGTTAAAAGACATTGATATGTTACTAATCATGAGTGTACATCCGGGATTTGGAGGACAGAAGTTTATTCCAGAATCTCTGGATAAGATTCGTGAGGCGAGAAAAATGATTACAGATCAGGGACTTTCCGTAGATATCCAGGTCGATGGAGGAATCTACCAGACAAATGTCAAAGAAGTACTGGATGCAGGAGCGAATATTATTGTAGCCGGTTCAGCAGTATTTAAGGGAGACCCGGCAGAAAATACAAAAGCGATGATGGAGATTTTGAAGACTTATGAGTAAGAAAATTGTGATTGTAAGTGGTGGAGAGTTAGAGGAATCATTTGTATTATCAGAACTTGAAACACTGGACAGTCAGTTTATTATTGGTGTTGATAAGGGAATGGAATTTCTTTATCATCATAAGATACTTCCAAGTTATATTGTTGGAGATTTCGACAGTGTAGACCAGGAAATCGGAGACTATTACCGCAATGAGACGAAAGTTCCAATCCGCGAATTTAATCCGGTAAAAGATGCATCAGATACAGAAATCGCAATTCGCCTGGCAATGACACTTGGAGCCAGTGAAATCTATATCCTCGGAGCGACCGGTGGAAGAATCGACCATCTGTGGGCAAATGTACAGACACTCACAATTCCATTTAAAGCGGGAGTTGATGCGGTCATTCTGGATTCCCAGAATAAGATTCGCCTGATCGGCGGCGACACAGTGATCCGTCGCGAGGATGCATATGGACCGTATTTTTCAATATTCCCATTAGGACAGGAGATTTACAGTTTGAGCATTGAAGGTGCGAAATATCCGCTTCATGATCATAAGCTCACACCTTATGACAGTCTGTGTGTCAGCAACCAGTTCGAAGAAGATGAAGTAAAGATTACATTTGGTTCCGGGATTGTAATTCTGATGGAAACCCGGGATAAAAAGTAAACAGACAAAATGATGTTGGGGTCATAAAAATATCAGGCAGGATATGTTATCGAAAAAAGGATATATCCTGCTTTTTTACATAATGGTAAGAATGCAGGGACATTTTTTAATATATAAGGTAGAAAAATCAGGAGGTGTGTATGGTAATAGGAATTATAGAAGATGACAATTTGTTAAGAAAAGCATTAGATACATCTATGAAAAATCAAGGTTATACAACGATTCTTGCCGCTTCAAGAAAAGAAGCAATTAAAAATATAGATAGTTCTGTAGATTTGTTGATCGTAGATATTGGATTACCGGATGGAGATGGAATAAATCTATATCAGGAACTTCAAAAAAATGGAAGAATCCCGGCAATTTTTTTAACTGCAAAAGATGATGAAAAAGATATGTTAAAAGCGTTTGATATAGGAGCAGATGATTATGTGGTCAAACCATTTTCAATAAAGGTATTGTTAAAACGTATGGAAGTTGTTTTGAAGAGAAAATCAAATGAAAATGTTTTTATGTGCGGGCAGGTTATCTTGTATTCGGATAGAAAACAGGTTTTTGTAGGAAAAACAGAAATATCGTTAACACTCAAAGAGTATCAGCTTTTGGAATATTTTATTATGAACCAGAATCAGGTTCTTACAAAAGAGATGATAATGGAAAATATATGGGGAATCGATAGTGAATTCATTGATTCTAACACAATTAGCGTTATGATCAGCAGATTGAAAAAGAAATTAAATGATTCATCGAATGTTATCAGTAATGTATTTGGAATGGGATATAGAATGGGAGATTAGCATGGCTGTAGCAATTTTTACAGTATTTTTAGTAGGTTTCATACTCGGAGGAAGCACTGTATATTTAGTTGAAAATCATTTTAGAACAAAGGAAATGAACAAAATATATAAACTGACCGAATCTTTAATAAATGGCAATGACTTAGATGATTCTGATATAGGGAAGGAAACGCTTTATTCTAAAACAGCCAATCAGTTAATCCGTTTACAGGAAATGTTAGAAGGAAGAAGAAAAGAGGCCGAAAAAAGTCAATATGAGATACAGAAATTGATTTCTGAGATTGCGCATCAACTAAGGACACCGCTGTCGAATATAAAAAATTATACGGAATTGCTGCAAGAATCATTGGATGAAACGCAAGAAGTATTGAATACAGGATACATGAAAGACTTGCGAACGAGTGAAGAACAATTATGTTTTTTAGTGGAGAGCTTTATAAAAACTGCTCGATTAGAGCAAGGAATCATACAAGTTCATACGCAAAAAGAAAATCTTGTTGAGACTATTATAAATGCATTAGGGCAAATACAAAAAAAGGCAGAAGATAAAGGTATCTTTTTTCGAGTAGAATTGCCGGAGAAAATCATTTGCGAACATGATAAAAACTGGATGTGTGAGGCATTTTATAATGTGTTTGATAATGCAGTCAAATATAGCAAAAGCAACAGTACGATCGAAATCACAATGAAACGAACAGAAATGTTTTATAAAATTCAGATAAGAGATTATGGAATCGGGATAAAAGACGGAGAAGAAAACAAAATTTTTCAAAGATTTTATCGAGGCGAGCAGACAAGAGGTCAGGAAGGATGCGGAATTGGTTTATATCTTTCCAGAGAGATTGTTTTATTACAAAAAGGGATGATAAAAGCAAAACAAATGAATCCAGGGATGCTTATAGAGGTGAATCTTCCGATATAGACAATTCATATGCACCTTGTAAGAAGTTTGTAAGATGTACCATGTAAAATAGAGTATGGCTGAAAAAAAGTAGTATTTGCGAAGGGAGTTTACAGAAAAGATGGACATAATTAAAGCCATAAATCTTAAAAAATATTATACATCCGATACATATGAAGTGCGTGCTTTAGATGGTGTGTCACTAACAGTAGAAGAGGGCGAATTTATAGCAGTTGTCGGCACATCTGGGTGTGGAAAGACAACACTTATGAACATTTTGGGAGGTCTTGATACTCCGGATTTTGGAGGTGTCTGGATCAGAAATACAAGTTTAAAAGATCTTAACAAGGAAGAAAGAACGATATTCAGAAGAAGAAATATCGGATTTGTATTTCAGCAATATAATTTGATACCTTCTCTTAGTATACGTGAAAATATTGTTCTTCCGATGCGACTGGATGGTAAGGAAATCGATGTGGATTTTTTCAATGAAATTGTAGAATCGCTTGGACTAAAAGATAAATTAGAACGTCTTCCGTCAACACTGTCCGGCGGGCAGCAACAGCGAGTTTCTATAGCACGGGCATTATTAACGAAACCGGCAATTGTCCTGGCGGATGAACCGACCGGAAATCTCGATTCTGTTACAAGTATGGAAGTCGTAGGATTACTAAAATCCTGTGCCGCAAGATTCCATCAGACGACATTGATCGTGACTCATCAAGAGGAAGTAGCGCAGATGGCAGACAGAGTAATACGTATGTCCGATGGGAAAATCTATACAAGAGATTGTAACGATTGTTAGGAGGTATCATTATGTTTCATAAGAACATTCCAAATAACAATAAAGACATAATCCGATTTCTGGCTAAAAATTTTGCAGGCACAAAAAAGGTAAGAAATGCGATTTTATTTTGCTCGGTAGTAATCGGAATTGTTGCGATTACCATGGTATTCGGAATCTCTTTTGGGAAAATACAGGCAGAAGAAATAAGATTAATCAGAGAAAATGGAACTGCTTCTTCGGGCAGAATAGAAGATGGAACAGAAGAACAATATGCAAAATTAAAACAACTGGATTATATAAAACAAGTTGGGAAAAGTATTTTTGTAGGTGAAGCTACAGACATTTCTAAGAATAATGAAAAAACGATATGCAACGTAGTTTGGGCTGATTCGGAAAGTTGGAACAATTTTTTGAGGCCGGCATATACCAATGTGATTGGGAATTATCCGCAGAAAAAGGAAGAAATCCTATTATCTGAGAGGGCATTGAAAAAACTTGGTATTTCTGAACCGGAACAGGGAATGGAAATAAACTTAGATGTATACAAAGGTGCGTTCGAACATTCGAAAGAAAAATTTAAACTATGTGGCTGGTATACGGACTATGGAAAAGAATTGGCAACCGGATATATTTCACATGACAAAATTAATGAGTTGAATCTGGAAAAAGGTCCTTATACTTTACTTTTCAGTCAGAGCAATCATTTAAGCAGAAGCAAAACAGAAGAAAAATTATATCAGGCATTGCCGATGAAGAGTGCAGATCAGAAGATATACGTTTCTGATACAGCACAATATACTGCCGTTTCTAAATTCGCAGGTGGATATGAGATGGTGATATTAGGAACGCTAGGTATTTTGTGTGGAATATATTTCCTTGTGCGTAATGTTCTTTGGATATCCATGAGTGAAGATATTCAAAATCTCGGATTACTCCACACGATTGGAGCCACAGAAAGACAGATCACAAAAATATACCGGAAACAAATGCGGTTACTCATGTTAAAAGGTTCTGTCTTAGGGAGTTTGATTTCTGTATTGATTTTGGTCTTATTGATACCGGAAATATTAGGGTTTCATTTTTATCAGGAAATGGGAGGAAATATGATACTTTCCTTTTTCAGACCATGGATTCTTTTTCTTTCTGTTGTATTTGTAAATGGAATTTTGTGGATGGCATCAGAAGGCGTTATTAGAAAAATAACGAAGCTGTCTTGTATCGAGAGTGCCACTTATGATGGAAATATGGGTGACAAAAAAATAAAACATCCTGGAAAACTGGTGTTGAAACGCTCTGAGACAGGAGAAATGTTTTATATTGCATGGGGAAATATAACACGTCATAAAGCACGATTTATCATTACAAGTATTTCCATCTTTTTAGGAGTCCTGTCTTTTATTCTAATGAATGTACTTACAAATGGATGCGATTATAAGCATCTTCTTGAGAAACGCCCTGATTTTTTGCTGGCAGGAGAGTTTAGCGAATTTGGGAAAAGCCTGGGATATGGGGAAGAATATAAAATCAGAGAAATCGATGTTGATCCTTTACTGACACAGGGCGACGGTGTGGAACTGTTGTATGACAATGATTATGATGAATTTTCACCAATTTCTCAAGAGTTAGAGAAAAAACTACACAAGATAGATGGTATTGATTGGGAGAACTCCAATCTGATTGAAGGAGCCTATGTAGATACGTTTATGTCTAAGAAAGGAATTCGTCCTTATGACGAGGGACTTTCGAATCTTACAAATGACAATATGGTGGAAGGATTCAGCTGGGGCACTGTGCAGATTTTAAATGAAAATCAAATCTTGTCGCTTAAGAAATACGTGCAGGATAATCAACTTAATATTGATGTGGAATCTTTGGAAGAAGGAAATGGTGTGCTGATCATACATGATCATATGCTGACTCCGGAACAGCAAAAACTTGCAGATAAAGCAATTGGCGAACCGGTATATTTTAAAACGTTGCTTTCAAAAGAAGATGCAATTCGTAGAAAAGAACTAATCAATTCAGAGAGTGAAGAGAAACAACAGAAAGACGAATTTCCTCAAAAGGAATCCGAAACATTTACTCTATGCGGTTATTTAGACAGGCAAAGTGATAATTTTCCAGAAATACATCAATCCTGGCATGGAGAAGGCATCTTATATTATTTTATCAGTGAGAAAGGCTTTCAAAAGATACCGACCGAGAAAAAGATATTAACAATGGAACTAACTGCCAATCCGGAAAAAGAACCTTATGTGAAAACACAGATCAGCGAGCTGATATCCGAGGAAAATAAGAAACGATCCGAAATGACAGAAGTATCCATGGATGAAGGAACCGGCGAAGCAGGAGTTTTTGTTATCTGTAAATCAGATCTGATGCAGCAAAAAGAAACATATATGAGAGGAAATCGAATTCTCTTAGGTGCTATAAGTATCATATTATTCATTGCGGGATTAACTAATTATTGTAATGTTGTATTTACCGGGATGTACGCCCGGAGAAAAGAATTCGATGTAATGAAAAGTATTGGGATGACTGATAAACAAATGAAATTAATGCTTTTTGGAGAAGGCAGTTATTATTTTATGTGTGTGATAGGATTGTTGTTTACTGTAGGAGTGGCAGCTTTGTTTGGAGTAAAAATTTACATGGAAAATAAATTGTCATATTTTACATTTCATTGGCCGATTCTTATTACTGTAGGTGTAATGTTTTCTTTCGTGCTTATTAATGTTATGGTTACACATTTTATATGTAAGAAGAGATAGAAAGCCAATAAACACCTTTGAGGTTGCAACGAGGGTACAAAAAAGCTTGTAAAGCGAAAAAAATTTGAAAAATTCATTTCGGAAAGTGTGGAAATATAAAGAGAAAGAGTCGGGGATGAGATGAAAATGATTATTCACAAAGATAAGATGCTATGGTATAATACAGGGTATTGTATTAAGGTTATTAAGAAAGATAAAGAGGATTTATAGGAGGAATATAGAAAGATGAAATTAGGAATCGTGGGATTACCGAATGTAGGTAAGAGTACCCTTTTTAATTCACTGACAAAAGCAGGAGCGGAGTCTGCAAACTATCCGTTCTGTACCATTGACCCGAATGTCGGAGTTGTAACTGTGCCGGACGAGAGACTGAATGTCCTTGGCGAGATGTATCACACGAAGAAAATCATCCCGGCTGCAATTGAGTTTGTAGATATTGCAGGACTTGTAAAGGGAGCGTCAAAAGGAGAAGGGCTTGGAAACCAGTTCCTTGCAAATATTCGTGAAGTAGATGCTATCGTGCATGTAGTACGTTGTTTTGAGAACAGCAATATTGTACATGTAGATGGAAGTATTGATCCACTCAGAGATATTGAGACAATCAATCTGGAGCTTATCTTCTCAGACCTTGAGATTCTGGAGAGAAGAATTGCAAAGACAACTAAGGTTGCAAGAAATGATAAGGCAGCGGCAAAAGAGCTGGCTCTTCTTGAGAAGATCAAAGCACATCTGGAAGATGGAAGACTTGCCAAGACATTTGACGCAGTAGAAGATGAGGAAGAAGAGGAGTGGCTTAAGAGTTATAATCTTCTGACATATAAACCGGTCATCTACGCTGCAAATGTATCAGAAGATGATCTTGCAGATGACGGAGCTTCCAATGCAGGAGTTCAGGCAGTCAGAGAGTATGCTGCAAAAGAAGAAAGTGAAGTATTTGTAGTATGTGCAGAAATTGAAGCTGAGATTTCTGAATTAGATGATGATGAGAAAAAAATGTTCCTGGAAGATCTTGGTCTTACTGAGTCAGGACTTGAGAAACTGATCAAGGCAAGCTACAAGCTCCTCGGACTGATCAGTTATCTGACTGCAGGTGAACCGGAGGTCCGTGCATGGACAATTACAGAGGGAACAAAGGCACCGCAGGCAGCAGGAAAGATCCACTCTGATTTTGAACGTGGATTTATCCGCGCAGAGGTTGTTTCTTATGATGACTTGATTGCATGTGGAAGTCATGCTGCTGCAAAGGAAAAAGGTCTGATCCGTCTGGAAGGAAAAGAATATGTAGTAAAAGACGGCGATATTATGTTATTCCGATTTAATGTATAATCACAGTGTGGAAGGAAGTATGAAAAATGACTAGAACGATTGATTTTCCACATCTGGGAATACATCTTTCTTCAGTAGGGAATCATATTACGGTATTTGGATTTGATATTGCTTATTACGGAATGATCATAGGTGCTGGGATTCTTGCCGGAATTTTTATGGCAGTATATGAAGCAAAAAGAACTGGACAGAAAGAAGAAGATTATTATGATCTGTCTATTTGTGCAGTAATCATTTCAATCATCGGTGCCAGGGCATATTACGTGATTTTTTCATGGGATATGTACAAAGATGACCTGCTTAGTATTTTTAACCTCAGACAGGGAGGACTTGCAATTTACGGCGGTGTGATCGCAGCGGTTCTTACAGTAATTGTATTTGCAAAAGTGAAGAAATTATCAGCAGCACAGATCTTTGATACAGCAGGTCTCGGACTTGTACTTGGACAGGCAATCGGACGCTGGGGGAATTTCTTTAACAGGGAAGCATTTGGTGAGTATACAGATGGATTATTTGCTATGAAACTTCCGGTAGATGCAGTCAGATCTTCGGATATCACGGATTTAATGAGAAAACACATGGAAACAGTGGATGGGGTATCTTATATTCAAGTGAGCCCGACATATCTTTATGAGTCTATGTGGTGTCTCGCCTTGTTGATATTACTGTTGTTGTATCGCAGACATAAAAAGTTCCAAGGAGAAGTATTCTTGATGTATCTGTTTGGATATGGTGCAGGAAGAGCATGGATCGAGGGATTAAGAACAGATCAACTCTGGATTCCGGGTACAGAAATTCCGGTATCACAGGTTCTTGCCGGAACCATTGTAGTTGTATCATTTGTTTTGATTGTATATAATCGAATAAAGATTAAGAAAAAAGCTGCTTGTTAGGCAGCTTTTTTAGTGCTTTTGCATTGGGTGAAGAAGCGTCGTTAATTTTGTATCAAAAAAGGAACAAAAAGAAACGGAGAATATCTAGACTTTTAAGAAGTGCCGGACTATAATATAAGGTATATGTAAAGAATTAGTTTTCTTGAATAATGTCTAAGGAGGAACAACAAAATGGCAAGAAAAATGAAAACCATGGATGGTAATCAGGCCGCAGCACATGCTTCATATGCATATACTGAAGTAGCAGCTATTTACCCAATTACACCATCATCTGTTATGCCGGAGCATGTAGATGAGTGGGCTACAGAAGGCAGAAAGAATATATTTGGAGAGACTGTTCAGGTAACAGAGATGCAGTCAGAGGCTGGTGCAGCAGGAGCCGTTCATGGATCCCTGGCAGCAGGAGCACTTACAACAACATTTACAGCATCTCAGGGATTGCTGTTGATGATTCCTAACTTATATAAAGTTGCAGGTGAGCAGCTTCCTGGAGTATTCCATGTATCAGCTCGTGCACTTGCAAGTCATGCACTTTCAATTTTTGGAGATCACTCCGATGTTTACGCCTGTCGTCAGACTGGTGCAGCTATGCTGTGTGAGTCCAGTGTACAGGAAGTTATGGACCTGACACCAGTTGCACATTGTGCAGCATTAAAGGGAAAACTTCCATTTATCAACTTCTTTGATGGATTCCGTACATCTCACGAGATTCAGAAGATTGAGACTTGGGATTATGAAGATCTGAAAGATCTGGTAGATATGAACGCAATTGATGAATTCAGAAAACATGCTCTGAATCCTAATCACCCATGCCAGAGAGGTTCCGCTCAGAACCCAGATATCTTCTTCCAGGCAAGAGAAGCATGTAACCCATACTACGATGCTATGCCGGCAATCGTTCAGGAGTACATGGACAAAGTTAATGCTAAGATTGGAACAGATTATAAACTGTTTAACTATTATGGAGCAGAGGATGCTGAGAAAGTCATCATCGCTATGGGATCTGTCTGCGATACTATTGAGGAGACAATCGATTACTTAAGAGCAGCCGGAGAGAAAGTCGGAGTTGTAAAGGTTCGTCTTTACAGACCATTCTGTGCACAGGCACTTATCGACGCTATTCCGGACACTGTAAAATATATCAATGTTCTTGACAGAACAAAAGAGCCAGGAGCAGAAGGAGAGCCATTATATCTGGATGTCGTATCTGCACTGAAAGGATCTAAGTTTGATAGTATTCCGGTTAATTGTGGACGTTATGGATTAGGTTCTAAAGATACAACACCGGCTCAGATCGTTGCTGTATTTAACAATGTTGACAGAAAGAGATTTACAATTGGTATTGAGGATGATGTTACACATCTGTCACTGGAAGTTGGAGCTCCGCTGGTTACAACACCAGAGGGAACAATCAACTGTAAGTTCTGGGGACTTGGAGCAGATGGTACTGTTGGAGCTAACAAGAACTCTATCAAGATCATTGGTGACAACACAGATATGTATGCACAGGCTTATTTTGATTATGATTCTAAGAAGTCCGGTGGTGTTACAATGTCACACCTGCGTTTCGGTAAGAAGCCGATCAAATCTACTTACCTGATTCACAAAGCAAACTTTGTAGCATGTCATAATCCATCTTATGTAAATAAATATAACATGGTTCAGGAGTTAGTAGACGGAGGAACATTCCTTCTGAACTGCTCATGGGATATGGAAGGTCTTGAGAAACATTTACCGGGACAGGTAAAAGCTTACATTGCAGACCACAATATTAAATTCTACACAATCGATGGTATCAAGATCGGTAAAGAGATCGGACTTGGCGGACGTATCAATACAGTTCTTCAGTCAGCATTCTTCAAGCTTGCAGCAATCATTCCTGAGGAAGAGGCAATCGACCTTATGAAGAAAGCAGCAAAAGCTACTTACGGAAGAAAAGGTGACAAGATTGTACAGATGAACTATGATGCTATTGATGCCGGTGCAAAACAGGTTGTAGAGATTCAGGTTCCGGATTCATGGAAATCTTGTCCGGATGAGGGACTCTTTACTCCGGAAGTAAAAGACGGCCGCGCAGATGTAGTTGCATTTGTTAAAAATATTCAGTCAAAAGTTAACTCACAGGAAGGTAATAACCTGCCAGTATCCGCATTTGTTGATTATGCTGATGGTTCTACACCTTCAGGATCTGCTGAGTATGAGAAACGTGGTATTGCAGTAGATATTCCGGTATGGAAATCAGAGAATTGTGTACAGTGTAACCGTTGTGCATATGTATGTCCACATGCAGTTATCCGTCCGGTAGCACTTACAGAAGAAGAACTTGCTAAAGCACCGGAAGGAACAGAAGCAATCGATATGATTGGTATGCCGGGACTGAAATTTACAATGACAGTATCTGCTTATGACTGTACAGGCTGCGGATCTTGTGTCAATGTATGTCCAGGTAAGAAGGGTGAAAAAGCTCTTGTTATGGAGAACATGGAAGCAAATGCAGGTTCTCAGAAAGCATTTGACTTTGGTCGTGAGATCGAGGTAAAACCAGAGGTTGTTGCGAAGTTCAAACCTGCAACAGTAAAAGGAAGTCAGTTCAAGCAGCCACTGTTAGAGTTCTCAGGAGCTTGTGCAGGATGTGGTGAGACACCATATGCAAAACTGGTAACTCAGTTATTTGGAGATAGAATGTATATCGCTAATGCTACAGGATGTTCTTCTATCTGGGGTAACTCTTCACCATCTACACCATATACAGTAAACGCTAAGGGACAGGGACCGGCATGGTCTAACTCACTGTTCGAGGATAATGCTGAATTTGGTTATGGTATGTTACTTGGCCAGAAGGCTATCAGAAAGAGATTAAAAGCAGAAGTTGAGACAATTGCTGCAAGCGATAAAGCATCTGCAGAAGTAAAAGCAGCTTGTCAGGAATATCTTGACACATTTAACTGCGGAGCATCTAATGGTGATGCTACAGATAAACTTGTTGCAGCATTAGATGGTTGTGATTGTGATACATGTAAGGACATCGTTAAGAACAAAGACTTCCTGGCTAAGAAATCCCAGTGGATCTTTGGTGGAGACGGATGGGCTTACGATATCGGATTTGGCGGTGTAGACCATGTTCTTGCAAGTGGCGAGGATATTAACATCATGGTATTCGATACAGAGGTTTATTCTAACACAGGTGGACAGGCTTCAAAGGCTACTAAGACAGGTGCTACAGCACAGTTCGCAGCTGGTGGTAAAGAGACAAAGAAGAAAGACCTTGCAGGAATCGCAATGAGTTACGGTTATGTATATGTAGCACAGATTGCTATGGGTGCTGATTATAACCAGACTGTAAAAGCAATTGCAGAGGCAGAGGCTTATCCGGGACCATCACTCATCATTGCTTACGCTCCATGTATCAACCATGGTATTAAGAAAGGTATGAGCAAAGCTCAGACTGAGGAGCAGTTAGCAGTAGAGTGTGGATACTGGAATAACTTCAGATTCAACCCTGCAGCAGAGGGCGCTAAGTTCACACTGGATAGCAAAGAGCCTAAGAAGGAAGGATATCAGGAGTTCCTGGACGGCGAGGTACGTTACAACGCACTGAAGAGAGCTAATCCAGAGAAAGCACAGAGACTGTTCACAAAGAATGAGCAGGAAGCTATGGAAAGATATGAGTATCTGAAGAAACTTGTAACACTCTATGGAGTAGAAGAGTAGAATTGATTCTATATAGGATACGAGATTTCAAGTGAACTTGAAATCTGATGTGTCATTCATGTGAATTAGAGGAGTGATATTGTATTTACTACAATATCACTCCTCTTTTGAATTGCCAAGCATACGACAAAAAGGTCCGGTGGACCTTTTTTAGTTTCGGATGTTAAAAAATGCCTCGGCATTCTTGCTGCGAGGTGCGCAGTAGAAGTATGTCATGCAATTGCATGATATACTTCTTTTACAACTGCGGACTATGCAAACTATACAAATTTAAAAATGTAAATTTGTTCACATTACTAAAATTGGTAACGATACCAAAAAAGCTTTTGACAAATTAAAAAAACAGGATTATTCTGTAGGTGAAAAGAAAAACAAGGAAGAATGAAAGGAGACAAAAAATTGGCAACGATATCAGACGTGGCCAGACTGTCAGGATTATCAGTATCAACAGTCTCCAGAGTTATTAATAATAAACCTCATGTCTCAGAAGAGAAGAAACGGAAAGTAAAAGAAGCAATGGACGCACTTGGTTATAGTCCACTGCAGGCAGCAAGGCAGATGAGAGGATCAGGATCAGGAAATATTGCAGTATCCATTCCGAGTATCACGAACAGCTTCTTTGCATATCTGGTTGATTCTATTGAGAGAACATGCCGGAAGTACAATTACAGAACACTGATTACTCAGACATTCGGAGAGAAGGAACGAGAGGAAGAAGCAATGGAGCTGGTGCGTATGCATCATGCAGATGGAATTATCCTCTGTGCGATTGAGAATGACTGGGATAAGATCAGATCCTATGAGCAATATGGAAAAGTGGTTGTATGCAATGAATACAACGAAGATACAAGCATTTCTACGGTGCGTGCAAGACAGTATGAAGGTTTCTATAAAGCAACAGAATATCTGATTGGAAAGAATTATCAGAAAATTGCCTACTGTACAGGAAGCCGCGGGGTGATGCATCAGCCGAATGGAATGAATATTGACAGTGACCGTTACAGTGGCTATATAGAAGCACTCGCAGCACATGGAATGACAGCAGATCCAAATCTCAATTTTACGAGAGCAAAGACCATGGACGATGGTAGAAGAATTCTCGAAGAGATACTAAAAAGGGAGAACCGTCCAGATGCAATCATTGCAGGAAGTGATGAGGTGGCAGCAGGAATTCTTACAGAAGCTATGAATCAGGGGATTAAAGTTCCAGAGGATTTGGCAATCGTAGGTGTGGATGATCAGCCGATTGCGTCACTGTTACCAATCCCGCTGACGACGATTCGGCAACCAGTGCAGGACGAAGGAATGCTCGCAGCAAAAGAGATTATCAGGCAGCTTTCAGAGGAACCAGATGATACAGTTAGAAAAGAATTAGAACTGGAATTGGTCATCAGACAGTCAGCATAGAAAAGTCATAACAATAAAAAACCAGCATATCGAATTAGAATATTACTAAGAAAATGATGTGCTGGTAAATTATGAAACTAAATTGGTATCGATACCAATGAAAAACAAAAATTAAAATGTAAAGAAATCAGGAGGAGAACAAAATGGTAGTATTAGCAAGAATTGATCAGAGACTTATTCACGGACTGGTAGTAAATCAGTGGGCACCGGCACTTCAGGTAAAGAGATTTATGGTTGTAGACGATGTGCTCTGCAATAACGATGATATTAAAGCCAGCATGAGAATGGCAAAACCTGCAGGAACAGGAGTTTCCGTTATCAGTACAGAGACAGCAATCACAAACTTCAAAGCCGGAAAATATGATGGACAGAGAGTTCTGGTTCTTGTGAAAGAGCCAGAGACATTGATCAAATTGATGGAAGGTGGAGTTGAAATTCCAAAGGTTGATCTTGGAATCATGTTCAACGAAGATGGAAGAGAGGCAGTTACAAAGTTCATTGCCCTGAATGATAAAGAGAGAGCAGATCTTCAGACAATCAAAGACAAAGGGATTCCGGTAGTTATTCAGTATGTGCCGACAGATGCAGAGGAAGCATACTAAGAAACATTATAAAAAACAGATTAAAGGTTAGAAAATAGAGTTTGAGGTGAAAAATTATGACAGTAATACAGGATATATTAATCGTGATTTTAGCAGGTTATATGACCATTGACCAGAATGGACCGGTCGTACTTTCCTGGTTCTCAGTAATTGTTGGAATGATTTCAGGACTGATTATGGGAGATATGAATACAGGACTTGTAATTGGTGGTACCTTCCAGTTAATGTCCCTTGGTGTTGCAGCGCTTGGTGGAGCATCTGCTCTGAACTACGGACTTGCGACCATTATCGGTACATTTATTGCAGTCCGTACCGGAACAGGGACAGATGCAGCGCTGGCAGTCGGACTTCCGGTAGGACTTCTTGCGATTCAGTTAGAAGTTGTTGTAAGAATTGTAAATAACTTTGTAGCGCATAAGATGCAGAATGATAATAACGCAGGAAAATGGGGCAGAATGAACCGTGAGGCATGGCTTGGACCTGCAATCTGTTCCCTCCAGACAGTGATTCCTACCATTATTGTCGTATGCTTTGGTGCGAATGTAGTAAACTTTATTTTAAAATTTATTCCAGAGTGGGTAACAAATGGACTCTCAATAGCAGCAGGAATGCTTCCGGTAGTCGGAATCGGAATGTTGATGCGTTACATGCCGGTAAAGAAATTCCTTCCATTTATATTAATCGGATTTGTACTTTCCGCTTATTTAAATGTACCGGTACTTGGAATTGCAATTGTAGGATTTGCTGCAGCTTTCTGGTATTTTACAACAGAGCTTAGAAAATCAGATGCGACAGAGGCAGTAACTGTAGCAGCAAATACAGTAACAGAAGAGATGGGAGATGATTTCGATGAGTAATGAGATGAATACAGTAAATCAGAAAAATACGCAGACTCCGGTAGAGCAGACTGCAGATGGAAGATATAAAGTAACAAAACGCGATCTTAGAAGAACAGCAGCAAGATATAACTTCATGGCATGTAATATTTTCAACTATGAATCTCAGATGGGACCGGCAGTTGCCTGGGCGATGGCACCGGTACTTCGCAAGATTTACAAAGATGATGAAGAATATAAAGCAGCGTTAAATAACCACTTTAACTACTACAATTCAACAACAGCTATGTCCAGTGTCATCTTAGGAGCAACACTTGCCATTGAAGAAAAAGACGGAATTGAAGCAAAAGAGACAGTACAATCATTAAAAACAAGTCTTATGGGACCATTTGCCGGAGTCGGCGACACATTGATCTGGGTATTGTGGCCGACAATTATGGGATCTATATCAGGATATATGGCACAGCAGGGCAACCCGCTTGGAGCAATTGTATGGTTTATCTGCAACATTCTGTTCTGGTTTGTGAAATCAAAATTATTTGAAGTTGGTTATACTTCTGGAACAAAGCTGATTACAAATCTTGGAAAGCGACTGGCAGTATTTACCGAGGCAGCCTCTATTATGGGACTGAGCGTTGTCGGTGCGCTGATCGCGACATCGGTTAAGATGACAACGGGACTAAATTTTAAAGTCGGTGAAGTTAAACTTGCTCTTCAGGCAGATGTCCTTGATAAGATTATGCCGGCACTTCTTCCGGTACTTCTGACCGTACTGGTTTACAAACTTCTTGGAAATAAGAAATGGACACCTACAAAATTAATTCTTTTGATTATCGTAATTGCATTGGTTTGTTCATTCTTTGGAATTCTGACGGTATAAATATTCTAAAATGGCTCCTGTCTATCATACAGACAGGAGCTATAAAATTAAAAGCATAGTAGAGAAAGGAATAGATGGATTATGAAACGTGTAATTGTAATTGCATCTCATCACAGAATGGCTGATGGATTAAAGGAGACATTGAATTTTATCACAGGCGGGCTTACAGAGGTTGTTTCTTTAAGTGCCTATGTAGATAACCGTCCGGTGGAGGAAGAGATTGACGAACTGATGAATGGATTCGCAGATGAAGACGAGGTGGTTGTCCTCACCGATCTGACATCTGGAAGTGTTAATCAGAAATTCTTCAAATACCGTAACCGTCCACATACTCATATTGTCAGCGGAATGAATCTTCCACTTGCAGTTACGGCTGCTATGGAGCCTCAGGACGATTATATCAGTACCGAGCGTATGGCACAGATTGTGGAAGAGGCAAGAATGGAAATTAAATATGTAAATGCAATTGCAGATGATGGAGATGATGAAGATGAATAGAGCGGATTGGTGGAAGAAAAGCGTTGTATATCAGGTGTATCCGAAGAGCTTTAAGGATTCTAATGGAGATGGGATTGGAGATCTGAACGGACTGAAGGAAAAGCTTCCATATCTGGAGAAGCTAGGAATCGATGTAATCTGGCTGAATCCGATTTTCCAATCACCACAGGTAGACAACGGATATGACATTTCAGATTACAGACAGATTGAACCGACACTTGGAACTATGGAAGACTTTGACGAACTTCTTGCAGAGGCACATAAGCACGGAATTAAAATTATTCTCGACCTCGTAGTGAACCACACTTCCGATCAGCATCAATGGTTCCAGGAAGCGAAAAAATCAAAAGACAATCCATATCATGACTATTATATCTGGAAAGATGAAGTGCCGAATAACTGGGGATCCAGTTTCGGTGGCTCTGCATGGGAGTATGTAGAAGCAGTTGATCAGTACTATCTTCACTGTTTTGCAAAAGAGCAGCCGGATTTGAACTGGGATAATCCGAAGGTCAGAGAAGATGTCTATGACATCTTAAGATTCTGGCTGGATAAAGGCATCGACGGATTCCGCATGGATGTTATTACATTGATCTCCAAGGATCCGACATTCCCGGACGGACCGATCATACAAAATAAAGCATATGGAAGCTATTATGCAGGCTGTGCAAGTGGTCCGAGAGTTCACGAATATCTGAAAGAAATGAATCGGGAAGTACTGAGTAAATATGATATTATGACGGTTGGGGAAGCACCGCATACAAGCGCTGACGAAGCAGTCCCATACACGGCAGCCGGTGAGAAAGAGCTGCAGATGGTCTTTCATTTTGACCATATGCATTTGGATTATGATGAAAATGGAAAATATGCAAAGACAAGAGTAAAGCTTACCGACTTAAAGCGTGTCATGACTGAGTGGCAGGAAAAAATGCATGCTTGTAATGGCTGGAACAGTCTCTACTGGAGTAATCACGACCAGGCAAGAGCCGTAACAAGATTTGGAAATGAAAGTCCGGCGTATCGCGTTATTTCTGCAAAAATGCTCGGAACCGTGCTTCATATGATGCAGGGAACACCATATATTTTTGAAGGCGAAGAGCTGGGAATGACCAATGCGTTTTTTGATAAGATTGAAGATTACAGAGATCTGGAAGCGATTGATATCTTTAAAGATTTCACAGGTAGAAAGGGATTTTCCGAGAAAGACACACTGGAGCTTTTGAGACTGAAATCCAGGGATAATGCAAGAACACCAATGCAATGGGATGACACAAGACATGCGGGATTTACGGAAGGTACTCCGTGGATTGATGTGAATCCAAATTGTACAGAGATTAATGCAGAAAAATGTCTGGAAGATTCGGATTCTGTATTTTACTATTATCAGAAGCTTGTAAAACTACGTCATGAAGTTCCAGTAATCACAGATGGTGAGTATGAACTTCTGGATGCCGAAAACGAAAAAATATATACGTATCTGAGAAAAGGTGAGAACGAATCATTGGTTGTCGCAGCGAACTTTACGGATGAAGAAATCGACTATCAGGTAGACGAAAAAGTGAAGGCACAGAAGAGCAGCCTGCTTATTTCTAACTATGGAGACGCACCGGATACATTTAACAATCATCTTACATTAAAACCATATCAGGTTTATGTGTATATGATAAGATAACAATAAAGATAAAAACAATTCCTTGAAAATGTGTGATGTTGTCTTTAACATAATATTTTCAGGGAATTGTTTGGTTATAAGGAGTAAAATATGGGAAAGACAGAGAATAATAGAACAATTAAACTTCTGGCCCTGGATGTGGATGGAACTTTATTCGATGATAACGGAAAAATCAGCCAGGCGTCTATTGATGCAATGAATCAGGCAAAAGAGGCAGGAATAGAGGTTGTGCCGACATCAGGAAGAGATTATGATGGAATTCCCTGGGATCAGTTAAAAAATGTAGATATTAATTATGTTATCACGACAAATGGAAGTGCAGTTTATGAGGCAAAGACGAAAAAATGTCTCTATGAAAAATATCTGGATTCCGGGAAAATGATTCCGATATTTGAATATCTTCTGAAAAAAGAAATATATATCAATGTATTTGTAGATGGTGTCAGTTATACACCTGTTCAGGTGTATCCTTATATTGACAATCTGGATCTTCCGGACTATGTGATCCAGCACATGAAAGAGAATCGAAAAGGAATCAATGATTTGATAGAATACTTAAAAAACGGTGATACAAAGATGCAAAAAGCAACTTTAAACTTTCAAAAGCAAGAAAAAGATAAACTTTTGAACCGGGAGGAAGTGCAGGAATATCTGGAAGAATGTCCAGATATCAAGGTTGTTAACGGAGGATTCAACAATCTGGAATTTACAAAAGCTGGCACAAATAAAGCCTCTGGACTTAAGCTCCTTGCAGAGTATCTTGGAATGACTATGGATGAAGTTATGGCAGTTGGAGACAGTGAAAATGATATTGAGATGTTAAGAGAAGCAGGACTTGGAATTGCCATGGGGAATGCAACTGATGACGTGAAAAGCGTAGCAGATGATATAACACTGGATAATGGGCATGAAGGTGTTGCAGCTGCGATTGAAAAATATATATTATAGTATCGAAAAAGGGAATATAAAATAATAAGGTATTAAAAAGCCTGTTGTTGCAATAATGCCGAGGCATTCTTGAATTATATACATAAATGGAAATAAAACGGAATGATATTGAAACTGTATTGAATTAATATGGAAAATATGATAATATAATGGAAAGAATAAGATGTTATATCAGCTGGGAGTCAATCTCCCAGCTGATATAGCCTCCGGCAGGATTGCAGAGGTGCGCAGTAGAAGTATGTCATGCAATTGCATGACGCGCACCTCGCAGCAAGAATGCCGAGGCATTCTTGAACAGTGGAGGAGATGCGATGACGGTAGAAGAGATGAAGCAAAGAAAAAAGGAATTTGGTTATTCGAATGAGAAACTTTCAGAGCTTTCGGGAGTACCGCTTGGAACGGTGCAGAAAGTTCTGGCGGGAGTTACCAGATCTCCAAGATATGAAACTTTAATTGCGCTTGAAAGGGTATTGAAAAAGCAGACAGGCAGAATCGGTGAGGCGTTACCAGAGATATCTGAAAAGAGACAGGGTGATTATACGGTAGAGGATTATTATTTAATTCCGAAGGAAAGGCGTGTTGAACTTATTGATGGTGTGATTTACGATATGGCTTCACCGACTGCCATCCATCAGATTCTGTCTACGGAATTGTGTAACATAATCCGGTCATATATCAGTCAGCAGAAAGGAAGATGTATTGTCATGGCTGCACCTATGGACGTACAGCTTGATTGTGACGATAAAACTATGGTGCAGCCAGATGTTATGGTCGTCTGTGACAGGGATAAGATTACAAGAAAATGTATATATGGAGCTCCGGATCTGGCAGTGGAGATACTCTCTGATTCTACAAAGAAAAAAGATATGTATGTGAAACTGGGAAAATATATGGATGCAGGAGTTCGGGAATATTGGCTGGTGGATCCGAAAGGGAAGAAGGTTATTGTGTATGATTTTGAAGCAGAGGTGACACCGGCTATTTATGGATTCAGCTCCAAAGTTCCAGTGGGTATATTCGGGGGAGAATGTGAAGTAGATTTTGTAAAGATTTATGAATACATTAGCTTTCTGTATGAAGAAGACGATGTGTAAAAAGAGACGCGGGGCATAAAGCTGTATGCGTGATTCAGAAGATTAAGGGTCATGTGTACAGCTTTTTATATGCTAATATTTTGCCATTTTAGGAATAATCTGGAAACTTTCTTCATAGGATATATATAGGCAGGCTGAAAAAACA
>ENA-OUQP01000580-OUQP01000580.1-human-gut-metagenome-genome-assembly--contig:-NODE-580-length-32560-cov-4.358991_pt1 | contig 32560 bp, 23 predicted proteins | sample MGYA00237951_ERZ548836 | MGnify/ENA primary metagenome ERZ548836 (study PRJEB26490, sample SAMN05194702) | human gut metagenome | biome: terrestrial biome; feature: human-associated habitat; material...
TGGACCTTGGGATTAAGAGTCCCCTGCTCTACCAGCTGAGCTAACGGTCCGTGCTATGTATCTTACACCCTGGCGAGTGCAAGCGGAAGTACATGGTGGACCGTCAGGGACTCGAACCCTGGACCTTGGGATTAAGAGTCCCCTGCTCTACCAGCTGAGCTAACGGTCCGTGCTTGTCTAAGATGGGGTGGGTGAAGGGGCTCGAACCCTCGACCTACGGAGCCACGGTCCGTCGCTCTGCCAACTGAGCTACACCCACCATCTGGCCACCTCTTGAAGCAGCTCGTCTATTATGCACACCACATCCGATCCATGCAAGGGGAATTTTTAGATTTCTTTGAAGTTATGTCGAAATAAACGTTGTCCAGGCTTGTGACCAGGTGTTTCTCATCGACTCACCCAAAAAGAAAATCAAAAATCAAAGAGGCCAGGGAACAAATTGCCCCCTGGCCTCGACAACTCATGGTGCGCCCTGAGCGATTCGAACGCTCGACCGTCGGATTAGAAGTCCGGTGCTCTATCCAGCTGAGCTAAGGGCGCGTGACTCCGGCTTCGCTCGCCGGTCAACCCATTCTAGCGCAAGACGCCACGATTACGACAAGAGACATTCGCAGCTCGAGCGGCCGACCCCACTGGACGAGACACGCAGACCCCGCGGCAAGCTCGAGGCAGGCGCCACGGCGGCAGGGCCATGATGGCCTGGGTGAGAAACGCTGGCCCCGCGGCAATCGCGCAGGGCTCGCCCTTCCCGCCAAAAAACGCCCGAGCGCCCGTCTGAGCGCCTAGAGCAGGAGCTCTGCCACCTGGACGGCGTTGGTGGCGGCACCCTTGCGAATCTGGTCACCGCAGCACCAGAAGGTGATGCCGCGACCCTGCTCGGGATTGGAGATGTCACGGCGGATGCGACCGACCCAGATGAGGTCCTGGTCACTCGTGTAGAGCGGCATCGGGTAGCGGTCGCGCGCGACATCAGCGGTGAGGTCGTCGACGAGCTTCACGCCCGGAGCCGCGGCCAGGGCCTCGCAGGCGTCCTCGAGCGAAACGGGTTCCTCGAACTCCAGCGTGATGCTCTCGGAGTGCGAGCGCAGCACAGGCACGCGCACGCAGGTGCAGTTCACGCGCAGCTCGGGCAGATGCATGATCTTGCGGCCCTCGTTCTGCAGCTTCATCTCCTCGGACGTGAAGCCCTCGAACTTCTCGGAGCCAATCTGCGGAATGAGGTTGCTCGCGAGCTGGTCGACGAACGCGGTGGGCTCAGGCAGCTCCTCGCCGCGGCCGATGGCCCCCAGCTCGTTCTCGAGCTGGCGCATGCCCGGCACGCCAGCGCCGCTCGCGGCCTGGTACGTGCTCACGATCATGCGCGAGACGTGACCGAGCTTGTGCAGCGGCCATGTGGGGACGAGGCCGATGATCGTGGCGCAGTTGGGGTTCGAGATGAGGCCCTTGTTCCAGGCGACGTCCTGGGGGTTGATCTCCGGGACGACAAGAGGCACGTCCTCGTCGAGGCGGAAGGCGTGGGAGTTGTCCACCACCGTGGCGCCACGGCGGACGGCCTCGGGCAAGAGCGCCTTGGCGATGTCGTCATCCGCGGCGCCGAGGACGATATCCATGCCCTCGAAGGCCTCCGGACGCGCCTCCTCGATCACGACCTCGCGGCCGCACCACTCGACGACCTTGCCCGCAGAGCGCGCGCTCGCCAGGAGCCTAAGCTCCCCCACCGGGAAGTCACGCTCGGCCAGGCACTCGAGCATCTGCGTGCCAACGGCTCCCGTGGCACCAAGGATCGCTACGTTCTTCTTGTCAGCCATGAGTTACTCCTCGTCAAGGAACGCGTCATAGACGGCGCGGATGGTCTTCTTGAAGTCGGCGTCGTTCACACCGAAGATGATGCTGATCTCCTGGGAGCTCTGGGTGATGAGGCGGATGTTGATGCCCTTCTCGCCCAGCTCGTTGAACAGGCGGCCCGAGGTGCCTGGGCGGTTGGACATGTTGCGGCCAACCACGCTGATGAGGGCGAGGTGGTCGATGATCTTGACCTCGTCGGGCTTGAGCTCACGCTGGATGTCGGCCACGATCGAGTAGATCTTGTCGTGCACGTCAGCGCCGTTGACAACCACGCCGAACGAGTCGATGCCCGTGGGCACGTGCTCGACGGAGACGCCATAGCGCTCGAAGATCGCGAGCGCGCGGGCGAGCAGGCCAACGGAGCTGCCCATCTTGGCCTTGGCGATGTGGACCGTCAGGAAGTCCTTCTTGCCGGCGATGCCCGTGATGACGGGGTCGTCTTCGGTGGGCTCGACGCGCTCCTGGATGATGGTGCCGCGCTCCTCCGGGTGGTTGGTGTTGAGAATCGCGATGGGGATGTTGGCCTCGCGCACGGGGAAGATCGCCTCCTCGTGCAGGACGCTCGCGCCCATGTAGGAGAGCTCGTGCATCTCGTCGAAGGTGATGCGGCGAATGGCGCGCGGGCGCTTGACGATGCGCGGGTCGGCCGTGAGGAAGCCCGAGACGTCCGTCCAGTTCTCGTAGAGGTCCGCGTTGAGGGCGCGAGCCGCGATGGCGCCCGTGATGTCGCCGCCACCACGGCTGAAGAGCTTGATGTCGCCCTCGCTCGTGGCGCCATAGAAGCCCGGGAGCACGAAGCTACCCTCGCGCACGACGAGGTCATGGATGCGGTCGCAGGTGCGTTCCATGTCGAGAGACCCGTCGTGGTGGAAGCGCACGTACTCGGCGGCGTCCGCGAACGGAAGGCCCAGGTACTCGCTCATAAGTCGGGCGGTGAAGTACTCGCCACGGCTCACGATGTACTCGGTCGAGTATTCCTTGATATGCGCGGCGAACTCGTCGAACTTCTCGGCCATGGGATAGCTGAGGCCAAGCTCGGTCGCGATGTCGACGAAGCGCTGCTTGATATCCGCGAGAAGCGGGGTGCAGTCGACGTGATAGGTGCGGTGCGCGTCGACCAGATAGAGGAGGTCTGTGATCTTGTTGTCCTCGGAGTTGCGCTTACCCGCGGCAGAGACCACCACGAAGCGACGGCCCTCGTCGGCCTCGATGATGCGCTTGACCTTCTTGAACTGGCCGGCGTCTGCGACGCTCGATCCGCCGAACTTGGTGATCTTGATCATGTGACTCCTCGTCAAGGTCGATCCCTGAGCGCCTCCGCGCCCCGTTCCAAACCTCCGCCAGGCAGCCCGCCTGTTACCAAACGGTCTCAGCTGGGCTTTGAGCGGCCCGGATGCCACTCCCCGCGCTATTATGCGGAAAACGTCCTGAGCGCCCGCGGAAACAGGTTCGCGGGCAAACGCGCCGACACGCAAGGAGAAGAGCAGTGACTACGTTCTACCACAGCACACGCTCGCGAAACGAATCCTTAACAAGTAAGCAGGCAATTCTCGAGGGTATCGCCCCAGACGGAGGCCTGTTCGTTCGCGATGACGTCGCCGAGGGCGCGCCTTCGCTCGAGAGCCTGCTCGCCGGCACCTATCAGGACCGCGCGCGCCTCGTCCTCGGCCACCTCCTCGACGACTTCACCGCCGAGGAGATCTCCGGCTGCGTCGACGCCGCGTACGGCCCTAACTTCGACTCCCCCGCCGTAACGCCCGTCGTCCCCTGCGGCGACGATTGGACGCTCGAGCTGTGGCACGGCCCGACGAGCGCCTTCAAGGACATCGCCCTCCAGATGCTCCCGCAGCTCATGCGTGTCTCCCGCGAGGGTGACGGTCGCAGCGTCATGATCGTCACCGCGACGAGCGGCGACACCGGCAAGGCAGCCCTCGAGGGCTTCGCCGACGTTGCCGGCACCGGCGTCACCGTCTTCTACCCCCACGGTAAGGTCTCCGACGTCCAGCGACTCCAGATGGCCACCCAGCGCGGCGAGAACGTCGCGGTCTGCGCCATCGAAGGCAACTTCGACGACGCCCAGACCCAGGTGAAGCGCATCTTCGCGGACGTGGCCCTGCGAGAGCGGCTCGCGGAGAAGAACGTCGTGCTCTCGAGCGCCAACTCGATCAACGTGGGTCGCCTCGTCCCGCAGGTCACCTACTACTTCGACGCCTACGCCCAGCTCGTGGCCACGGGCAAGCTCAAGAGCGGCAACGCGATCGACTTCTGCGTGCCCACCGGCAACTTCGGCGACGTACTCGCCGGCTACTACGCCAAGCTCATGGGCCTTCCCGTGCGCAAGCTCATCGTCGCCTCTAACGCCAACGACGTCCTAACGGACTTCATCACCACCGGCACCTATGACCGCAGGCGCCCCTTCCACAAGACCATCTCGCCCTCGATGGACATCCTCGTGTCGTCCAACCTCGAGCGCCTGCTGTTCTACCTGTCCGACGGAGACTGCGAGCTTGTGTCCTCCCTCATGAAGGACCTTGCCGAGCAGGGCTTCTACACCGTGCCCGAGCGTGTCCTCGAGCGCCTGCACGAGACGTTCGAGTGCGGACGCGCCGATGACACGGCTACGCGCGAGACGATCCGCGAGACCTGGGAGCGTCAAGGCGTCATCCTCGACCCGCACACCGCCGTCGCCCGCCACGTCCTCGAGGCTCGCCCGGCGGACGGCGTCGCCCGCGTCTGCCTCTCCACGGCAAGCCCCTACAAGTTCTCTGCGGACGTCCTCGCGGCACTCGGCCACGACACGACCGACATGGACGGCTTCGAGTGCATGGACGCGCTCTTCGAGGTCACCGGAGCCAAGGTGCCCGAGGCGCTCTCCGCCCTGCGTGACGCTCAGGAGAGGTTCTCCGACGTGGTGAGCGTTCCCGAGATGAGCGGCTACGTCGAGGACGCGGCGGCGAGGATCCTCGCATGATCCGCATATCCGTCCCCGCCACCAGTGCGAACCTCGGCATAGGCTATGACACGCTGGGCATGGCGGTCTCCCTCTACTCGCACTTCACGTTCGAGCGCGCCGACGAGCTCACGATCACCGGCTGTCCGGAGGAGTTCCGCAACGCCAACAACCTCGTCTACGTCTCGCTCGTCGACGCGCTGGCAGAGTGGGGCGAGGAGCCCTTTGGCGTCTCGATCGACATCCAGACCGAGGTGCCCGTCGCTCGCGGCCTGGGGTCTTCGAGCACCTGCGTCGTCGCCGGCATCATGGCCGCGGCGGCGCTCACCGGCCACACCGTCACGCGCGAGGAGCTCGTGGCGATGGCGACGCGCGTCGAGGGCCACCCTGACAACGTCGCGCCCGCGATCCTGGGCGCAGCCGTATGCTCGTTCACCCCTGACGGCCGCCTACCGCGCTGCCTACGCTACGACGTGAGCGATCGCCTCCGTTTCGTCACGGTGATCCCTCCCTACGAGGTTCACACGAGCGAGGCGCGCAAGGTCGTGCCGCAGGAGGTCCCGCTCTCGACCGCCGTCTGGCAGATGGGCCGCGTCGCGGGCCTGACCCGCGGCCTCGAGACGGGCGACGCCTCGCTCATCGCGGACGCCAACGACGACCGGCTGCAGGAGCCCTACCGCCGCGCCCTCATCCCGGATTACGACGCCATCCGCGAGACCTGCCTTGCGGGCGGAGCGAAGACGATGTGGATCTCTGGCTCTGGCTCGACCCTCATGGCCGTAACGGATGACACGATCGTGGCCAAGTTCCTCCAGGTTCGCCTCAAGGAACGCTTCCCCGAGTGTGAGACGCACATCCTCACCTGCGACACTTGCGGCGCGCAGATCGAATACCTGTAGCGACGAGCAACCCAAAGGCGACACCCGCGCAGTCAAGCGCCACGTCCGAGAGCTGCCCCGAGCGGCCTGGCACGAAGCGCTGGAGGGTCTCGTCCGCAGAGGGCACGATCACGCCCGGAACGACCTGACGCCACCCGGGACGACCTTCTTCCGGCGTGCTGCCGAGAAGGACTCCGAGCAGGGCGTATTCGAGGAAGTGCCCCGCCTTGCGCACGAGGAAGGACATGAGAGTCGCGTCCGTGACACCAAGTGCCTCGAAGGCAGGACGTAGGATGTCGACGACAACGGCGCTCTGAGCCGTGGATTCTGGTCCCGGGAAGAGCGACCTGCTCCAAATGAACAAGGCCCACGCAAAGACGAGAAGCCACCGCACCCACACGGGGACGCGGTGGCTTTTGGTTTTGCTGGTTGAGGCACCGGTGCGACAATCAGCAGCTCGCGAGGCGTCGGCGCGGCAGCCAGCGGCTCGCGAGGTGCCAGGCTCGATAAGAGCCACCCCTAGCCCTGCAACGCGAGGTGGCGAGCGGGAATATCGGCCGTGCCTCCGTTGATGACCTTGAAGCGCTTGCGGATGCTGTGATGCGCGAGTTTGCGGACGCTCTTGCTCTCGTTACGGGCAAGCTCCTGGTCGACGAGCATGTCGACGTAGCTGTCGGTATCCGTAACGTCAGGACGACCCGCCTGCGGCTTAAACGCCATGAAGATGGTATCCGGCTCGAGGTGATCGACCTCGTCCAGTTCCTCGTCAAAAGAGGCCGGAGAAGGCGCAGGCACAGCGTTGGCGGCAGCCATGGCGATGTCCTCGTTGGTGCGCTCGTCAAGCGCGGCGAGGGCAACGGCCCACAGGTCCTGCTGCTGGTCGCTCCAGCGCTGGCCCCGAGCGGGGAATGCCTCGGCCGGATCGGCGAGACGGGTCGCGATGACTTCGCGGTCGCGCCTGGGCTCAACGGCGACGGAAGCGGGGCGCGCGGTCTGCGGCGCTGCCGCGGCGGATGCGGACTGCGGCGCTGCCGGCTGAGCGGCCTGCGCGGAAGCGGCGGCTGCGGACTGGGCAGCCTGCGCGGGTGCAGCCGACTGCTGCCTAGCCGCGACCTGGGCGGCCTGGGCGACCCAAAGGTCCTTCGCAGCGGCAGCGGCGGCGGGCGTCTGGGCGCAGAAGAGCACGGCGCTGTTATCCGCTAGCCCTTCGTTCACAGACTCCATGCCTGCGACGGAGGCCGTCGCGGGGCGCACCTCGTTACCAAACGCCTGGTCCCACCAAGCCTCCCCCACGTCACCAACGCTGCCATCGGCACGCGCGATGACGGGAAGTCCCTCCATCTTCGCAGCTCCGAGGCGCTCCTGGAGAACGCTAGCAACGCCCTTGGCACGCGCGGCCATGCGCTCGGCGAGGGTGATCTTGCGGACATAGTCCTCCGCAACGTCAGCGTAGTCGACGGAATCCGAGCCCTTCAGCCAGGAGTCCCAGGCGGCGTCCGCCTCGGCATCGTTCATCACGCCGTAGTGCGAGGGAACGGTGTAGCGGGTCTCCCTCTGCCTCTGGGCAGTGGCGGATGCGGGGGCGGCGTGGCCGGATGCGGGGGCGGCGTGGCCGGACGCGGAAGCTGCGGGGGCGGTGTGGTTGTTTGCGACGGGCGCGGCTGCGGCCGCGTGCGGCGCAGGCTGGACGCGAATGTTGCCCGTCTGTTCCCAAGATCCGGTCATGCCACGCTGCGTGCTGCGCGCGGCATGGCGAGGCTGTTGCTCGGATACGACAGCCGCCGAGGTCTCCCCGGCGCCGCCGGACGAGAGGATCCCGGTGGCATCTTGGCCAGACATATCCCAAGCGGAAGGAGCCGCCTGACCATTGGCCCTCCGCATACGACCCGCGGAATCAAAGGCAGCCCGATGGCGTGTCTCCGTCATGCGCGTGACTACGAGGGAGGTGCCGCTGGCGATAACCGCACCGGCGATGCATCCAGCAGCGAAGCTAAGGCCGGGATCGATCCTAGAGACGTCTTGGCCCAGAACCGTAAGCGCATTGGCGCACGTGGGGGTCGCCCACGCAGCAAAGCCGGCCAGACCGGCACAAATGGCAGGGTTCGTGTGCCTGCTCGTCATGACCAAACGCCTCCCTCGTGGAGGCGACGGCGTGCGCAGATTATCCCTTGGATTGCGACGACGGGCCCACCAGACATCTGGCGGCCAATCGGGCAACGGCTTGGTGTGTTTGGTCTGCGTGTACCGTCGCTCGAACAATTATTCCTCATGGTGCATAGGAACCTCGTGGCGCAAAGGCTGCTTTTACAGCACGTGGGCACCAGTAGAATGACTATACATCAGCGAGTCATTATAGTGCGGCGGAATGCGCCCCAGGCAATGAATTCTTGGAGGGGGAAGCCGCGGCGCGCAATCGCCGCATGGCGCCACGAACAGCAAAACGGTCGCGCTGGCGCATTCAACGCCAGCGCGACCGCATGTCTCTCGATTCAGCCGGCGCGCGCCCGGGGAACGTCACGCCCCGGCACGACAAGCTGTTACAGCGAGTCGACGTACTCCGACTGCTGGGCCTTCTTGGCCGAACGGATGAGGAACTCCTCGTTCGTCGCCGTAGCGCGGAGGCTCTTGACGAGAGAGGCCTCGGCACGCTCGATGTTGTTCATGTTCGCGAGGATGCGACGGAGGCCCCAGACGAACGGTTGGAGATCCGCGTCGATGAGCAGGTCCTCGTTGCGCGTGCCGGAGGCAACCGGATCGATTGCCGGGAAGATGCGCTTGTCGGCAAGCTCGCGGTCGAGCTTGAGCTCCATGTTGCCGGTGCCCTTGAACTCCTCGAAGATGACCTCGTCCATCTTGGAGCCAGTCTCGACAAGGGCGGAGGCAAGGATGGTCAGGGAGCCACCGTTCTCGATGTTGCGCGCCGCGCCGAGGAACTTCTTGGGCGGGTAGAGCGCCGCCGAGTCAACGCCGCCGGACAGGATGCGGCCGCTTGCGGGAGCAGCGAGGTTGTAGGCGCGGGCAAGGCGCGTGATGGAGTCGAGGACGACCACGACGTCGCGGCCCATCTCGACCAGGCGCTTCGCGCGCTCGATTACGAGCTCGGAGACCATTGTGTGGTTCTCGGCAGGCATGTCGAACGTCGAGGCAACGACATCGCCCCTGATGGAGCGCTGCATGTCAGTAACCTCTTCGGGGCGCTCGTCGACAAGCAGGCAGATGAGATAGACCTCGGGGTTGTTGGCGGCGATGGACTCGCAGATACGCTTGAGCACCGTGGTCTTGCCAGCCTTGGGCGGGCTCACGATCAGGCCGCGCTGGCCCTTGCCGATAGGAGCCACGAGGTCAATGGCGCGGCCGGTGATGGAGTCACGGCCGTGCTCCATGCGAAGGCGCTCATTGGGATAGACGGGTGTGAGGTCGCGGAAGCGCGGGCGCGAGCGAACAAGCTCGGGCTCGAGGCCATTGACCGTGGCGATCTTGTAAAGCGCGGGATACTTGTCGTTGGGACGGCTCGGGCGAACGGTTCCCTCAATCCAGTCGCCGCGACGAAGGCCCATGTGCTTGATCATCTGCTGGGGAACGAAGGCGTCGTCGTCACCGGCCATATAGTTGCCGGTACGAACGAAGCCATAGCCCTCGCTCGTGATGTCAAGCACGCCGGCGACGTCGCGGAAGCCCTCGGCACGCGCGGCGGCAACGTAGACCGCCTCAGCGAGCTGGGCCTTGCGGATGCCCACGTACTCAACGCCGAGGTTAACCGCCTCGCGACGCAGCTCTGCCACGAGCATGGAGGCGGCACGCTCGCGAGAGAGCGTGGGACCGCCGTTGTTGTTGCCCGCGTTGTTGCCGTTGTTGTTGTGACGGTTGCGGCGACGGTTGTTGCCGCCATTGTTGTTCTGGAACTGGCGCTGGCCCTGTGCGTTCTGCTTGTCGGCACCGCGGCCCGGGCGAACGTCGCGGCGGTCGCGCTGATAGCCGCGCTGCTGCTTGTCAGCGTTCTGGCCACTTGCCTGCGAAGAGGCGTTCTGGCCTCCATCGGACGCAGGGGCGGAAGCCTGGTCACGGTCCTTGCGGGCGCGCGAGCGACGACGCTTGAACGCGCCTTCGTCACCGGCAGCGTCAGTCCTGGGGGCGACGTCGGCTTTGGGAGCGGCATCCGCCTTGGGAGTGACGGGCGCCTTCTGCGCGGTGTCGGCCTTGGGTGCGACGTCGACCTTGGCGGCGTGGGCCCTGGGAGCGGCATCGGCCTTGGATGGCGCCTCGCCCTTGGCCGAATCGGCCTTGGCGGCACGAGCCCTGATGGCGCGGGCCTTGGGAGCGTCAGCCTTCGGGGCGGCGTCAGTCTTCTGAGCGGCAGGGGCCTTAGCAGCAGCGTCGCCCTTAGACGAGGCGGAAGCCTCCTGGACGGCATCGGCCTTGCGCGCGCGAGGACGGCGACGCTTTGGTGCCTGCGGAATCTCGTTGTTTTCTTCTGTCACGTGGGTGACCCTTCGAATCGGGCGAACTCGTCGCCTCCCACCCCACGCTGCTAACGCGGCATTGTCCTGCGAAAGTAAAGCCTGAGGTTGGGGAAATAGTGGGCGCCGCAAAAGCGCGGCACAACGTTGGCCTAAAGGCCTGATTTTCTCGACTATAACACTCGTCACAGTATCGTGCGAGCAAAACGTTACTTCACCGGCGTCCGGCATTAGTTCGAGTCCAAGCGATGCAATCGGCAGCCAGTTGCTCGCCATCGCACAAGCACGAGTTGAGCGTCAGTCACGCAGCAGAATCGCAAGCGCACCCAAGCGAGCCCCAAACAAAGACGCCCGCCGGGACAACTCCCAGCGGGCGCCAAGCAATCTATCTAGCGAACGTCACGCGCTACATACGCTCCGGAGCAGAGACGCCGATGAGCGAGAGCGTGAGCGCGAGCACGCGGCGGGCGGCATCGCACGCGGCAAGGCGGGCCTTCGAGACGGCCTCGTCGACCGGACGACCCTCGCTCGGCAGCACCTGGCAGGCGGTGTAGAACGAGTGGAAGCTACCAGCGAGCTCCTGCGCGTAGTGCGTGAGGCGGAACGGCGCGCGGTCACGGGCGCAGCTCTCGACCAGGTCGCCAAACTCGCCGAGCTTACGCGCGAGGGCGGCCTCGGTGGGATCGGTGAGGACGGAAAGGTCACAGTCGATCGGGCAAGCGCGGGAGGCAATCTCGTCCATGCCGAGCTCGGCGGCCTCCTCGGCAGTGACGCCGGCGGCACGGCGCAGAATCGAGCAGATGCGGGCGTGGGCGTACTGAACGTAATAGACCGGGTTGGTGTTGTCCTGGCGCTTCACGGCCTCGATATCGAAGTCGATCATCTGGTTGGAGCTCTTGGAGACGAGCGTGAAGCGCGTGGCGTCGGCGCCCACCTCGTCGAGCAGCTCACGCAGCGGGACCATCGTGCCCTTACGCTTGCTCATCCTGACGGGCTGGCCGTTGCGCAGCAGGTTCACGAGCTGGCCGAGAAGGACCTCGAACTTGCCCTCATAGCCGAGGGCATCAGTCGCGGCGCGCACACGGGCGATGTAGCCGTGGTGGTCAGCGCCCCAGACATCAATGACGTGGTCGACGCGCTCATACTTGTTCCAGTGGTAGGCCACGTCGGAGGCGAAGTAGGTGTAGGCGCCGTCAGCCTTCACGAGGACGCGGTCCTTGTCGTCGCCAAAGTCAGTGGAGCGGAACCAGAGGGCATCGTCCTTTTCGTAGAGATAACCCTGCTCGCGCAGGCGGGCGAAGGCGCGGTCGACGGCACTCGTACCGCTCGCGTCCTTCTCGTACAGAGAGCGCTCGCTGAACCACACGTCAAAGCTGGTGCGCATGTCGTCACAGGTCTGGCGGATGTCCTCGAGCATGAGCTTGTAGCCGCGCTCGCGGAAGGAGATCATGCGCTCAGAGGCGTCAGCATCGACCCAGCGAGTGCCGTCGGCCTCCATGAAGTGGGCAGCGAGGTCGATGATGTAGTCTCCGCCGTAGGAGTCAGCACCGAGGGACTCGCGGAAGGCGTCCATGTAGGGGTGGCTCTCGGGGTGCTCGTCAGCCTCGTCAGAGACGAAGGCAGCCCAGTCGGCGATGAGGGCCTCGTGGGCGGCGTGGGCGTCGATGCCCTTCTCGTCCATGATCTGGGCAAGCTGGAGATAGCGCGCAGACACCGAGTTGCCAAAGGTGTTCATCTGGTTGCCGTGGTCATTCACGTAGTACTCGCGCTCGACCTCGTAACCGGCGTGGTCGAGAACGCGGGCGAGGGAGTCGCCGAGCGCGGCCCAACGACCGTGGCCGATGTGCAGCGGACCGACGGGGTTGGCGGAGACGTACTCGACCTGGACGCGCTGGCCGGCACCGAGGTCAGAGCGGCCAAAGTCCTCGCCCTGCTCGCGCACGGTGCGGAAGATCTCGTTACCGGCAGCGACGGAAAGGTAGATGTTCACGAAACCCGGGCCAGCGACCTCGACGCGATCGATCTCCGGAGCCTCGGGGAGGTGGGCGGCGATGGCCTCGGCGATCGCGCGGGGCGCCATGTGGGCGACCTTGGCGCTGCGGAGGGCGACGGTGCTCGTCCAATCGCCGTTCGCGGAATCCGCGGGGCGCTCGAGGCCGAGGTCCGCCACCTCGAACTCAGGCAGCTCGCCTGCAGACTGTGCCTCGGCCAGTGCAGCCCTGACCAGCTTCTCGATCGTCTCGACCACGATGCGTCCTTCCAACGTGCGCGCGGCCCCAGAGCGGGGCCGCGAATTAACATTTCGTGCCGTGAAGCGGCTATGAGTGTAGCAAAAGCGAGCCTGGGGAACGTCACCAGGCGCGAGGTCCTCGACGCAGCCTGCCAGACAGCGTCCTAGCGAATGGGCGACGAGGCAATACGCTCCTCGCGCGCGAGCCTCACGCGCAGCGCGGCGAGGTTGTCCTCGACGCCCACGGGATAGAGCTGCGGGTTCAGGAAGCGCTTCACCGCCGGGTCGAGACGCATGAGCGCCTCGCGGCAGGCGCGGCGAGACTCCGTGAGCGTCGGCCTCTCGCCGATGCCGCGGCCGTCCTCCACCATCTGAACAAGGAGGTCGCGCCCCTCGTAGGCACCAAAGTCATAGCTGACCTCGGAGTCGGTCACGTTCACGGCGAGGGCGCAGTTGGTCCCGGCAATCGTCTCGTCATAGATGACGTCGCCCACGGGGCAGCCGGAGCCATCGACGAAGCGCTTGACCTGCTGGATGCCAGGGATGGTGCGCTTATAGGCGACCTCGGACAGCTTCATCGTGGGACGCCACTCCGCCTCGCCCGCCTTGCGCACGGCGGCAAGCTTGTACACGCCGCCAAGGGAGGGCTGGGGGTCGCACGTGGCGAGCTTGGTGCCCACGCCAAACGAGTCAATCGGCGCGCCCTGGGCGAACAGGGACTGGATCGTGTACTCGTCGAGGTCATTCGAGACGGAGATCTTCACGTAGGGCAGACCCGCCGCGTCAAAGGCCTCGCGCGCGTACTTGGAGAGCTTGGCGAGATCGCCCGAGTCGATGCGGATGGCCGCGAGGCGCTCGCCGGCGGCCTCCATCTCCTTGGCGACGGTGATCGCGTTCTCGATGCCCTGGCGAACGTCGTACGTATCTACGAGCAGGACGCAGTTCTTCGGCATGGAGCGCGCGAAGGCGCGGAAGGCCTCGAGCTCGGACGGGAAGGCCATCACCCAGGAGTGGGCGTGGGTGCCGAAGACCGGAATGCCGTAGATCTTGCCGGCGAGGCAGTTGGAGGTCGAGTTGGCACCACCCACGAACGACGCTCGCGCGACGGCGAGGCCGCCATCCGGGCCCTGTGCTCGACGCAGGCCAAAGTCTGACACGGCATGGCCCTCTGCCGCCTGGACGACGCGCGCGGTCTTGGTAGCCACGAGGGTCTGGAAGTTCACGAGGTTGAGAAGCGCCGTCTCGATGAGCTGGCACGCCGCCATGGAGCCCTGCACGCGCACGAGTGGCTCGCGCGGGAACACGACCTCGCCCTCCGGCACAGCCCAGACGTCGAGGTCGGGCGTGAACTCGGCAAGCCAGTCGAGGAAGCCCTGCTTGAACATCGCGCCGCCGCCGGGGGCCTGGACGCTCGCAAGGTAGGCGATGTCCTCAGGCGTATAGCGGAAGTTCTCGACAAGCTCGGCGATCTGGCCCGTGCCGCACGCTACGGCATAGCCGCCGTCAAACGGGGCGTCACGGAAGAAGACGGTGAAGCACGCCTCCGCGTCCATGAGGCCGCTCTCCCAGAACCCCTGGGCCATCGTGAGCTCATAGAGGTCCGTGTTAAGAGACACATCGGTGGGCTTGGTTACGTCGGTGAGAGACATGCGCCCTCCCCTTTCGTCTGGCGCCCTGACGGCGCGGTTTGGGTCCTTGGACCACGGCTGGCGCGGAAGGTTGCCCTAATTGGTGATGAGTCCGCCGCCGACAACCTGCACGACAAACCAAGCGATAAGCAGCGCCACGAAGAGAAGCACGAGCTTCTGGGCGAGGGGCATCTTGAGATCCTCGTCAGGCTCCATGTACTCGCGGGCGCGCTCTCGCCTTGCGGCATCGCGGGCATCCGCATCCGCCTCGGCCTGCTCGGCACGAAGACGCTCGAGCTCGGCCTTCTGAGCCGCGGCCTGGGCGGCATTCTCGCGCGCAGCCTTCTCGGCGCGAAGGCGCTCGAGCTCGGCGCGCTCCTCGTCAGTGAGGGGGGCCTGTTCGTCTGCCATGTGAACTCCTTTGCGAGTTATCGTCAATCCTAGAGAGTCTATCCCTTTTGGTCACGGCTCAGTCCGTCAAGGACAAGGCCGCGGTTGTCGGCAGCAAGCTCCGGGCACCTGCCACGGCACAGAACAACTAGCCCGCAAGCTCCGGGCCCCTGCCACGGCGCAGGGCACTAACCCTCAAGCTCCGGACCCTCGACTCCAGTCGCGTCGAACGCGGGCACGAAGCTCTCCGAGACCGTGCCTCCCTGCTGCCACCACATACGCTCGAAGCCCAGGTCGTCGGCATGATCGAGCACAACCTCGTACTCGTCGTCGCCTAGCGCGCGGGCGAGGTCTCCCCCGCGCTCGCGGCACGCTGCGTTGGGCGTGTACTGGTTCATGACGGAGAGATCCGCCTCGTTGCCACAGATGTCCCAGACACGGTCGAGGACCGCGAGCGAGTCATCCACGTGACCCGGCAGGACGAGATGGCGCACGATGATGCCGCGAAGTATCCTGCCATCCTCGCCGAGCGAGCGACCCCCGCGCGAGCGCGTGATCTCGAGCATTTCCTTGAGCGCCGCCGCCGCGACCTCCGGATAATCGCCAGCGGCAGAGAGCGCACGGGCGAGCACCGGGTCCGCATACTTGAAGTCCGTCAGCCATACGTCGACGACCTGGGCGAGGAGACGAACGGTCTCCACCGTCTCGTAGCCGCCGGTATTGCAGAGGATGGGCACCGTGAGACCCGCCTTCCGCGCGGCCTTTGCCGCCTCGACGACCTGCGGAGCAAAGTGGCCGGGCGTGACGAGGTTGATGTTGAGCGCGCCCTGGGACTCGAGCTCGAGCATCATCTGGGCGAGGCGCGCGACGCTCACGTCAATGCCGAAGTTGCCGGCACTGATCTCCGCGTTCTGGCAGAAGACGCAGCGCAGGGTGCAGCCGGAGAAGAAGATGGCGCCGCTGCCCGCCTCACCCGACACGGGAGGCTCCTCCCAGAAGTGAAGTGCGGAGCGAGCCACGCGCAGGGTCGAGGTCGCCCCACACGCACCGCGGGCTCCCTCCGCCCTGCGAGCCCCGCAGGCACGCGGGCAAAGGCGGCACGTCTCGTATTCTCTCGGCATCTCGGCCATGGCCTCTCCCCTCGTCATATGAGGCGCGCTCGAATGTCGTGCGCATACAAAAAGAGCGGGCCACATCGTGGCCCGCTCGACAATTCCTGGTGGAGACGAAGGGAATCGAACCCTCGGCCTCTGCCATGCGACGGCAGCGCTCTCCCAGCTGAGCTACGTCCCCAGGCGCGTTTGCGCGTTGGTTATTGTACCGTGCTTGCCTCGTCTGTCAAACGAGAATCTCGCAAGAATGAAAGATTGTATGGCAAGGACGTAGAAAGCCCCGCCGTGTAACGTGGATTCTTTCGAATAGGGCGCGAGTCATCCGCGGCATAGGCGCCACGCGTGATGCCGGTCTACTCCGCGCGTGATAGCACTCCTGCCGCGCGTGGCACCACCATAGATAGCGGCGCGTAAAAACAACGTCGCTCCCCGCAGGTGCGATAATGAACCCACCTCTCAAAAGGTGGGTGCCCTCACCGGCTGTTCCGCCTTCCTCAACAACGGAGGATGCCCGTACTGAGCCTGGTATATGGGCTCCCAGGAAACGCTTGTCGGTTCACCCAGTTTGCCCTGCGGGGAGCTGACACCTTCACTATACCGAAGCCATTTATCGGTTCCAGTCTTGACATGAAATTAACCTGCTCTCTGAGATTGCGTCTTAGGGACGCGCACCAACGCAGAGCTGGTATCATAGGTAGTTACTGTGCCGTAACAATCTGCGGCGCACTCGCGAGGCGGCAACCGCCCCGCTTCAACGTGACCGGCGCATTCGTCGGTCGAAACACCCGGCGATCTGCTGGGCAACGGATACGAATACCCTCGCGCGCGGCATGCCGCCCGCAGGTTTGAAAGGCTACTCGCTTGGTGAGATGGTGGATTCCCTACGCGTCGCTCTTTGCAACGGCGCTCGTCGTGACGCTGGTAACCACACCGCTCGCCCGGCTCATAGCCACTCGCCTCGGCGCGGTCGACAAGCCCAGCAAGCGACGCATCAACAAGCGCACCATCCCGCGTATGGGCGGCATCGCGATCTTCCTCGCACTCATCGCAGCCGTCATCCTCCAGTACATGGGAACGATGCACCTTCACTGGCCCATCGTCTTTATGCCCGGTCGTTTTTCGATCTACAACTACCCGATGCTCGGCCTCTCGTTCCTCGTCATTTTCATGACGGGCGCGTTTGATGACGTTTTTCAGCTGAAACCCCTCGCGAAGCTCGCGGGCCAAGTTCTCGCGGCGAGCATCGCCGTGGCGGCCGGCCTCACCGTCGGCACCATCATGAACCCGTTTGGCCCCGGCGAGCTCGTTCTTGGCTGGGTCGCCTACCCCATCACCGTCATCTACCTCGTAGCCTACGTGAACATCATCAACCTGATCGACGGTCTCGACGGCCTTGCGTCAGGCATCACGTTCATCTCGTGCTGCACGCTCTTCGTGCTCGCGAATCTCGCCGGCAGGCGCGACGCCGCGGCACTCTCCATCGCCGTCGCCGGTGCCACGCTTGGTTTTCTCCGCTACAACTTCAACCCGGCGTCGATCTTCCTCGGCGACTCCGGCTCGCTGCTGCTCGGCTTCTCGCTCGGTACGATCTCGCTGCTGAACGTCCGCCGCGTCGCCGGCCTCACCACAATCATCGTCCCTCTCGTCATTTCCTTCGTACCCATCGTCGACACGCTTTCCGCGATCATCCGTCGCAAGCGCGCGCACGTGAGCGTGGGGCAGGCGGACAAGGGTCACATCCACCACCGCCTCATCCAGGACGGCTATGACCAGAAGCAGGCGGTTCTGCTCATGTACCTCTGGACGGCAATGCTGTCCGTGGGGGCCATCATCATGACGCAGATCGAGACCGCACCGCGTATCGTCGTCTTCTGCATCCTTATTGGCGCGTCGTTCGCGTTCGCCGCGCACCTTCACCTTTTCGATCCGGTGCTGCTTCACCACTACAACCCAAAGAGCGGCGAGGACGAGCTCGTGACTCCCGATGACCCGGCGTTCGCAGTCGAGCAGGAGCGTCGCGAGGAGCATCGCGAAGAACGCCGAGAAGAACGCCACGAGGCCATCTCGGACCTCCTCCACCACGACGACAAGTAGCGCTGCCTGCAGGGAAGCCTGCTAGCTGCGCGAGGCCTGCTGGCTGCGCGAGATTTGCTCATTGCGCGAGGTCCGCTGGCTGCACGAAGTTGCAATCGGCACGCAGGCTTGCCCTAAACACGCATATAGGCCGCAGCAATTAAGGCGAGGGCACGCGAAGGCGACGCGGGACAGCGATGCGACACACATGTAAGCCTTAAGCGAGCAAAACGGCTGGCAAGGCTCAAACATGAGGCCGCAGCAGCCATAGAGAGCAGCAATCGACATGCTTAGAGGCTGCATGCATGTCGATTGTTCGCTGTGGCCGACCGCGGCAGAATCCGTGGCGACCAATTGACGTAGATAGAGCGCCGCGGACTGTTTAAACGCGCAAATGATCGCCGCCGTTTGGCATTAACCCGGTTTTACGCACATTAAGACATGCTTAAAAGCTCTATGTGTTCGCAATAGCCAACTCGGCTTGACGGCATAAAAAGAAGGGCTCGCGTGTACGCAACGCGCGTGCGACACAAAAAAGGTCCGCACGCGCGTTGCGTACGGACCTTAGACGAGCAATATGCTTGAGACGAGTGATTTACTCGGCGTCAGCGATGGCCTTCTTGGCGACCTCGGCGAGAGCGGCGAAAGCAGCCTCGTCCTCGTAGGCGATCTGCGAGAGGACCTTACGGTCGAGATCGACGCCGGCGAGCTTCAGGCCGTGCATGAAGGTGGAGTAGCTCATGTCGTTCATGCGGGCGGCAGCGTTGATGCGCTGGATCCAGAGACGACGGATGTCGCGCTTCTTGTTACGACGATCGCGGTACTGGTACTGCAGGGAGTGCTGGACCTGCTCCTTCATGCCGCGGAAAGTGCGGGAGGAAGTGCCGTAGTAGCCCTTGGAGAGCTCCTTCAGGGTATTACGCTTCTTACGACCGGCGACAGCGCGCTTGACTCGTGCCATGTGTGATCAACTCCTAGTGAAAAAAGACAGGGCTTGCGCTGCGCGCTACTTGCCCATGCGGGACGAAACGACCTTGACGTCGGCGGGGGCGAGCTCGGTCTCCTGGCGGAAGCCACGAATGCGCTTGGGCGACTTCTTGGTGAGGATGTGGCTCTTGAAAGCCTTGGCGCGCATGATCTTGCCGGTGCCGGTCTTGCGGAAACGCTTGGCCGTACCCTTGTGCGTCTTCATCTTGGGCATGCTAGTTCTCCTTCGTATCCTTCTCGTCTGCCACTGCGGCCTTCTCGTCGAAGGCGCCCTTGATCGGCGCGACGAGCATGTGCATGTTGCGGCCTTCCATCTTGGGCTGGCTCTCGACCGTGGCGTAGGGCTTGAGGTCCTCCGTCAGGCGCTCGAGCACGTTGAGACCCTGCTCGGGGTGAGCCATCTCACGACCACGGAACATGATGGTCACCTTCACGCGCGCGCCTTTCTTGAGGAAGCGCATGACATGACCCTTCTTGGTCTCGTAGTCGCCGGTGTCGATCTTGGGACGGAACTTCATCTCCTTGACCTCGACCTTGGCCTGGTTCTTACGAGCCTGCTTGGCCTTGATCGCCTGCTCGTACTTGTACTTGCCGTAGTCCATGACCTTGCAGACGGGCGGCTCCGCGTTGGGGGCAATCTCGACGAGGTCGAGGCCCTGCTCGGAAGCGATGCGCTGCGCGTCACGAACGCCGAAGAGGCCCAGCTGAGAGCCATCGACACCGATAAGACGGCAGGAACGAGCGGTGATCTCCCCGTTAATACGGGGACCATCGGATTTGGCTATCTTACACACCTTCCTTTCGTTGCGGTGTGCCTGGTGGGGGCACCTCGCCGCGGTTGCGGCTTGGCCCTTGTGGGCGCCACCGCACGAAAAAACCGGAGCTGCGACATGCGCAGCCCCGGTAAGATTCAGGTAAATCGCTCCTATGATTTGAGCGTATCTTCCTTTGTCTGACCAGACAGCTGCCCGTGGCGCCGTTCAGGTGGGGCCATAAGCTCTGACCCACTTCGAATTGAGGCCATCTGGCCACAACGGTTATGTAGTATGCCATGCATTCACAAGACGCGCAAGCACAAAGTTGAGTGCACCCTCAAATGTGAAGGTCTCCACATAGCGCGCTCGCACGACGGAGGGCATGAGGGTCTCCTCATGGCGTACGTCCGCGAGAAGGACAATCTTGTCCGCAACCTCTGCCATACTACCTCGTAGGCGAATTACGAGGAACGAGGGATTCATGACCAGGGGCTATCAAGGCAAGAGCGGACACCAGGGCGCTGGCTCGCGCAGGCGTGGCAGCAAGCGCGGCAAGTCCACAGGCAGGCAGGACGCACGCCCCCGCGAGCCCAAAGCCACTCCCGAGCCGCAGGAGCTAGATACCGCGCTTGGCCTTCCCGTCCACCTCATCGAAGCCGTTCGCTGCCAGTATGGTGAGGAGGCATCGCGCATCGAGACGGGGTGGGCATGCAACCGCCGCGTGACCCTGCGCGCCAACACGCTCCTCGCCAGCGCGGAGCAGGTCGCCGGCGACCTTGATGCGGCTGGCATCGCCTTCACGCGCGCACCTTGGTACGAGGACGCCTTCGTCCTAGCAGACGGAGCGCGCGAACGTGACCTCTGGGATCTCGACATGTATAAGCAGGGCAAGATCTACCTGCAAAGCCTTTCCTCCATGCTGCCCCCTCTCGCCCTTTCGCCGCGCGCTGGGGCAGATATCCTCGACATGTGCGCGGCCCCCGGCGGCAAGACCAGTCAGATGGCGGCGCTCGCTCCCGGTGGGGATGGAGTTCGTGCCGCACGCGTGACGGCTTGCGAGGTCTCTAAGCCGCGCGCCGAGAAGCTCGAGCACAACCTCGCCAAACTTGGAGCAAAGAACGTCCAGGTCATGCGCACGGACGCGAGCAAGCTCGATGATTGGTTCTCCTTCGACCAGATTCTGCTCGACGCGCCGTGCACGGGCTCCGGAACCGTCCATGTACAGGATGACCACGCGGCACGATACCTCACGCCAGCCCTCGCGAGCGGCGTCGAACGTTCGCAGCGTGCCCTTGTCGACAAGGCGCTTCGCGTGCTCAAGCCCGGCGGAGAGCTCGTCTACTCGACTTGCTCCGTGCTTGTACGCGAAAACGAAGACGTGGTTAGCTGGGCGCTCTCACGTCACAAGGATTGCGAGCTGGTTGGCGCCGGCTTGCCCGCCAGCGCACTTGGGTCAGAGGAGTTCTCCGTACCCACCCTGCCATGCGGGCTGGACGGTGCCCTCACGGTATGCCCGAGCGATTTGTTCGAGGGATTCTTCTTGGCTAAGATTCGCAAGCTTGGCTAGCCCTGCAGGTTAGTCAAGCACGTGACAAGCAAGGCGAACGATCGGCCCTAAGCCTCATCCGCCATGTCGTGGCCACGCGCCTCGAACATCGAGACGATCTCATCGGGCGTGGAGTCGAGCGCACACGCGAGTTCCTCGAGGGATCTACGCTGCGCCTCCCTCAGCACGCGCGACATGAACGTACTGGGCTTTTTGCCCTCAGCCTCCGCGGCGGCAATACGCTGGCGCATGGTCTTGACCACACGAACGGAATCCGGCACGCCATTCTTGAGAAGCGCCTTGAAGTGCTTCTCCTCGAGACCAGAATTGCGATCAGTGAAATCGTCGCAGGTCAAATCGTCGTAGCCCTCGATGACCGCAAGAGCGTCCTCACGACTCACGGGAGGATGGAGCTTGTCTGCCTGGGCCTGGGGATACAGCAGCTTCGTGGTGCTGCGTCCGTCGCCAGCCTCAAGGACGAGTACGGGAAACGGCGAATCCTCGAAACCGACAACCGTACACAGGCCCTGACCGGGATGCACGACACGCTCCCCAATTGCAAACATATCAACCTCCACGAAAGGTTCGCACTCGCTAACCTCGACAGGCGTCCGGCTCAACCGGTTCAAACGACCCAGCCGGCTAAACCGATTAAATCGGCTAAACCCTATAGTATCACTACGATTCTGTATAACCGCAGGTAAATTCACAGTCGGCATGAGAATCCCCTGCGTAAGAGGTTGATGGTACGGTGCCGCGCCGAGGGCCGAGGGGCGCGGCGCGAGCGACTGGCGGGCAGCGCGGGGGCGGCGCAGTCCCACGAAAAGGGTCAACTGCCCCGCCATGAGCTCACAGCAAGCGCATGCATATTTATGCATATAGCTGGCTTAGCGCTCCCATACATGTCATTCTCTATAACGAGTCCGCCACATCACGAGAAGTCGAAACGTTGGCGAGCACTTATCGGCTTTAAGCGTGTCGTCAGGCATTCCTGCCGGGCATTCTGTATACTCTTGTCCGTCGCGCGAACAGCGCACATAAGCCCGAGTGGTGGAATGGCAGACACGGAGGTCTCAAAAACCTCTGAGGGAAACCTCGTGCGAGTTCGACCCTCGCCTCGGGCACCAAGTATTCGGCCGGCCCCGCATATGCGAGGTCGGCCCTTTTGTTGTCGTGAAGCATGTTACCGACGCCGGCGCAGCGGCCACGCGCGCAGCTAGCGCAGGTGCCTCCGCCGGCGCAGCGGCCGTGCCCGCGGCTAGCGCAGGTAGGGGTTACACCTGAGCTCCCAGCTCATCATGGTGTCGTCACCGTGGCCGGGAAGCAGATGCGTCGCCGGCGCAAGCTCGCCGGCCACACGGTGCAGGGACTCGGTCATCACGGCCCTATCGCCGCCAGCGAGGTCAGTCCTGCCCACGCTACCTGAGAAGATGGTGTCACCGGTAAAACAGATTCCCTCGGCAGCGCCCTCGCCAACGAGCAGCACGCCACCCGGCGTGTGGCCAGGCACCGGCAGCACGCGGAAGCTCGCCGCCCCCACGCCCACAACCTCGCCAGGCTCGAGCGTCACGTCGGGCGCTGGCGCGTCGTCGTCATAGTAGAGCCCGAGGGCGCGATCGCGCTTGGCACGCGACGCCAGCTCGGCGTCGGCTTTGGCGATGGCAAACTTCGCGCCCGTGGCCTTGACCAGGGCGAGCACGCCTCCCACGTGGTCGGCGTGTCCATGGGTCGCGGCCACGAGCTCAACCGGCACGTCAATCGCGGCGGCGACGCGCGCGCCCTCGGCACCCGGGTCGACCACAAGCGCGCGACCCTCGCTCACCACGGCGTAGCAGTTGGTTGTGAGCGGACCCACCACGAAGCGGATGACCTTGAGCTCGCCGGACTCCACCGCGGCGACGCCGTCGAGCGCCATCTCGCCCGTATTCCAGAACACACCCATCCCGCTACCTCCTACCGTGAATCGAGCTCGCGCCCTCACCGGGCATGATGCGCCTCGCGTCATAGACAGAGGGCACGCGGCCAATCGTGGCAAGCAGCGTGTCGAGCAGGTTCGCGTCGCTGATGGCGATGAGGAAACGCAGCTTCGCCACACCGTGCGAGTTGGTGTTCGTCGCGGCGGAGAGGATGTTGCCACCCGCGTCTCCCACGGCGATCGTAACGTCTTTGAGTAAGCCCATGCGGTCCGTCGCCTCGACCACGATCTCGACCTGGAACTGCGTGGCGCCGGAGGTATCCCACTCGACGTCGATCATACGCTCCGGGTGAGCCATGAGACCCTTCACGTTGGGACAGTTCGCACGGTGGACGGACACGCCGCGGCCACGCGTGATGAAGCCCACGATCTCGTCGCCTGCGACGGGGTTGCAGCAGTGCGCGAGGTGGACGAGGAGGTCCGCGTCACCCTTGGCAACGACGCCGCAGCTCGTGCGCTTGCGTCCATCGCCAGGCTTGCGACCGCGCGTGGCGCGCGTCTGCTTGTTACCGACCATCGGCACATCCGCCTCGAAGAACTGCTGGCGAGCGGCATTGGCCTCGGCATTCGCCTTCTGCTGGGCGGCGAGCACCTCCTCGGGCGAGCCCTCCTCAAGGATGGCCTCGACCTTGTTGGCAACGGACTTGGCAGTGAGCTTGCCGTTCGCGATGGCGGCGAACATGTCGTCCGTAGTCTTGAACGACTGTGCCTCGGCGGCGCGGTTGAGTGCCTTGACGCTCCTCGGCGTGGAGATGCCGTAGCCACGTTTGCGCAGCTCTCGGGCGAGTTCGCCGCGACCGGACTCCGCGTCATCAGACTTGGTCGAGGCGGCGAAGTACTTGCGGATCTTGGCGCGCGCGGAGGGCGTGGCCACGATGTTCATCCAGTCGCGGCTGGGCTTGGAGTTCTTGTTGGTGAGAATCTCGATGCGGTCGCCCGTGGCAAGCGGCGTGGTGAGCGAGACCACGCTGCCGTTCACCTTGGCGCCCACGCAGTGGTTGCCCACCTCGGTGTGAACCTGATAGGCGAAGTCAAGCGGCGTTGAGCCCGCACGCAGGCTCATGACTTCGCCCTTCGGCGTGAAGACGAAGATCTCGTCGCCAAAGAGGTCGACGCGCAGGTCCTCGAGGAACTCGTGCGGGTCAACCATGTCGTCCTCGACCGTCCAGTCGAGACTGCGGCGAATCCAGGAGATCTGCTTGTCGACGCTCTTGTCGTCCTGGCTCATGTTGCCCTGCGAGTTGCCGGCGCGCTTGTAGAGCCAGTGGGCGGCGATACCGTATTCGGCCTGCTCGTGCATCTCGCGCGTGCGAATCTGAATCTCGATGGGGCGCGCGTCCGGGCCAACCACCGTCGTGTGGAGCGACTGGTAGCCATTGGGCTTGGGCGTGGCGATGTAGTCCTTGAAGCGGCCCGGCAGCGGGTGCCAGAGCGAGTGGACGGCACCAAGCGCGCTGTAGCAGTCACCCACGGTGTTGAGGATGACGCGCAGGGCGATGAGGTCGTAGATGTCCGAGAACTCCTTACCCTTGCGCTTCATCTTGAGGTAGATGCTCCACAGGTGCTTCGGGCGTCCCGTGATTTGGATGCCATCGAGGCCGACGCGGCGGAGCTCGTCGGTGAGGGTCTTGATGGCCTCCTCGGTGTCACGCTCGCGCTGGTCGCGGGAGTCCTGCACCATGCGGGCGATGCGCTGGTATTCCTCGGGCTCGAGGTAGAAGAAGGCGAGATCCTCGAGCTCCCACTTGATGGAGGAGATGCCGAGACGGTCCGCGAGCGGAGCGTAGACATCCATCGTCTCGTGGGCCTTGAAGACGCGGCGATCGGGCGGAAGGGCGGCTAGCGTGCGCATGTTGTGCAGACGGTCAGCAAGCTTGATGATCACGACGCGAATGTCGCGGCTCATCGCGAGGAACATCTTGCGCAGGTTCAGCGCCTGTTTGGCGTCCATCGAGTCGACTTCGATGGACGTGAGCTTCGTGACACCGTCGACGAGCTCGGCCACCGTCTCGCCAAAAAGCCCGGAGAGGTCCGAGAGCGTGGCGGGCGTGTCCTCGACCGTATCGTGGAGCAGGGCCGCGCAGATGACGTCCTCGTCCATGTGAAGGTCATGCGCGAGGATGAGGGCCACTTCGACGGGATGGTTGATGTAGGGCTCGCCGCTCCTGCGCCTCTGGTCGCGGTGGAACTCGGCGGCGAAGCGATAGGCCTCGTCGACCTTGGCCATCTCCTCCGGAGTGAGGTAGCGCGAGCAGGTCTTGCGCAGCAGTGGGTAATCGTCCGCGCCGACCTCCGGCGCCCCCTCGGGCGGAGCGGTAACGTGTCGCTCGACATCCGTCGCGGCTTCGTGCTTGGTGTCAGCCATGGGGCTCACTCCCCTCCCTCGCGCGCCATCGTCCCAAAACCGGGAACGATGGGCCTGTTGATGCGCCCGATCAGCTCCTCGGGCGTCGCTGAGAGCACCCAGTCGCGGAACTCACGAAACTCGGCGCCGGACCTCATGCCCTCAAGGTAGCGAATTGACTGGTCAAGTTCCATACGCTCGGGCGATTCCGCCATGCGAATCCGACGCTGCGTGCCATATCCCTCGACCGTCAGAAAGCCCAGGTCGCGGAAGATCGCGATCCCCGCGGAGACCGACCGCTCCTCAAGGCCGCACCCTGGGGTTACCTGGAGGCACGCATCGAGTAGCTCGGCGTTCGTATGCGCGATGCTGTTCTCGCCCGCAACGGCGGCACGCGCGGAGAGCGAGCGGAGCGCGCGCCACAGGCAGACGAGCTCGTCTCGGCCGGGTGCGTAGGAGGACAGGATGCGCTCGTTCACGCGGGCGTCGCGGGCGCCAAACATCAGGTGAATGGTCGCGGGCTTGCCGTCACGGCCGGCACGGCCGCTCATCTGGTTGAACTCCACCGCGCCGAAGGGCATGTGGTAGAGCATGACGTGACGGATGTCGGGCAGATTCACGCCCTCGCCAAAGGCGCTCGTCGAGATGACGCAGGTGAGCTCTCCGGCGCGGAAGGCGTTCTCTACGCGGTTGCGCTCGGCACGGGTAAGGCCCGCGTTGTAGAAGGCGATGTGGGGCGCAAGCTCGGGATTCGTCTTGCGAAGCGCGCGAGCAAGCACGACGGACTGCTCACGGGAGTTCACGTAGGCGACGCACTTCTCCCCCGTGCTGGCGATTGCGGTGAGCGCCGCATCGCGGTCACGGAGCTCGCGCGAGTCATCGAGGACGAGGTTCTCGCGGCAGGTGTCGTCAACGTATACGCTCTCGATCGAAGCCAGGCGGCAGATCTCGCGGGCGACGGGCTCGGCGGCGGTGGCGGTCACGGCAAGGACCGTCGGGTTGCCCAGCTCGTCGAGCACGTGGGGAAGTTCCTGGTAGGCGCCGCGATTGCCACCCTTCGAGGTGCCGGCGTGATGCGCCTCGTCGATGACGACGAAGCCCACGCGCGAGCAACGGGCGAACTCGCGGGAATGGATGGCGAGGAACTCCGGCGTGGTGAGGATGACGTCGACCTCCCCCGCGGCAAGGCCGGAGAAGACCTCGGCGCGGACGTCCGGCGTGGACTCGCCCGTGAGGACGCGGGCGGAAAGGCCGAGCTCGGCGAGCTCCCCGGCGATATGGAAGCTCTGGTCTGCCACGAGGGCACGCAGCGGGTACACGAAGATGCTCGCCTGCTTGCGCGCGAGGGCGATGCGCGCGGCGTGCACGTGGAAGATGAGGGACTTGCCACGGCCCGTCGCCATGACGCAAAGGGTGCTCTTGCCCGCGGCAAGCGAGTCGAGGGCGAGCTTCTGCGCGGGAAGCAGGTCATGGTCGCCGATGAAGCGATGGACGAGCGAGGCCGTGAGGTCATCGCCCGCGAGCGCAGAAGGGGCATCGCCACCCGTAGGTGCTGCCGCGAGCAGGCCCTCGCGAGAGTCTGACGCCAGGATCTGGGGGACGCGGGAGAATATCTCGTTGACGATCGCGGGCGCGGGAGCGGCGTCCGCCGTGCGATAGATGATGTCGCGCACCATGAGCTTGGGCTTCGTGCGGCCCTGCCAGGTCTCCGCCACGGCCTCGAAGACGAGGTCGACGGCCCCCTCGTAGTCGCACGCGCTCTCGACGTCCGGCGTACGGAACATGATCGCCGGCACGGTGCTTACGCCGTCTGTGGCAAGGAAGCGCAGGTGCTCGCCGGAGCGGCCCACACGGCTACGCGCGCGCATGACCACGCCCGTCGCAGCAAGCAGGGGCACCTTGTTTCCCTGGCCAAACGGCTTCAAGACGGAGAGGGAGTCGATCGTGGGCACGTCCAGCTCATCGAGGCCGACGATGGCCGTGACCTCGTCCGTATCGACGAACTGCTCCTCCGGCAGCTCCGCCATGACAGCCTCGAGGCGCTCGCGGAAGGCGTCGAGGTTCTCGGCGTCGATGGTGACGCCCACGGCGCCGGCGTGGCCACCAAAGCGCACGCAGAGATCCGCGCACTTCTCGACCGCCTCGAAGAGGTTCACGGAGCCGACCGAGCGACCGGAGCCGTGCGCCACGCCGTCCGAGATGGAGAACAGAATCGCGGGCACGTGATAGCGGTTCACGACGCGCGAGGCGACGATACCCTTCACGCCCTCGTGCCAACCCTCGCCACCCACGACGATGGCGCGGCCGCCGTCATAGGTCTCCTCCACCATCGCCATGGCGGCGTCGGCGAGCTCGCACTCTATGTCGCGACGGTTCTGGTTGATAGTCTCGAGCTCGGCGGCGAGACGGGCCGCCTCGTCAGGATCGTTGGAGATGAGCAGGTCAAACGCCACGTCGACGTCACCCATGCGACCCGCGGCGTTAAGGCGCGGGACGAGGGAGAAGGGCAGGCCGCTCGCCTCGATCTGGGTGAGGTCGCAGCCAGCGGCCGCGGCGAGGGCAACCAGGCCGACGCGCTTGGTGTGACGCATGAGCGCGATGCCCTCCGTGACGAGGGCGCGGTTCTCGCGCGTGAGGGTCATCATGTCAGAGATGGTGCCGAGCGTCGCCACGTCCGTGTACTCGCGCCAGAGGTCCGGCCTGCCAAAGCGGCGGCCCAGCTCGTGAACGAGCTTGAGGGCGACGCCGGCACCGGCAAGGTCGCAGCTGGGGCAGCTATGGTCGAGCTTGGGATCGCAGACGGGAACGCCCTGGGGCACGAGATCAGCGGGCTCGTGGTGATCCGTCACGACGACGTCAATCCCCTCGGAGCGCACCATCTCGACTTCGACCGCGGCGGCAACGCCGTTGTCGACCGTGATGATGAGATCGGGGTTGCAGCCCTCGACCACGCGCTGGAGCGCCTCGGAGGAAAGGCCGTAGCCCTCGCCGAAGCGCCTGGGAATGTAGGGGTGTACCTCGGCACCAAGATCACGAAGCGCGAGCGTAAGAAGGCAGGTCGAGCTCATGCCGTCCACGTCGAAGTCGCCAAAGACGGCAATGGTCTCACCGTTGCGCACGGCTCGCTCGACGCGGTCGGCCGCGGCGGGCAGGCCGGGAAGCTCGAGCGGGTCATGCCAGTCCCTGTCAAGCGACGGAGTGAGGAACTCTTGGGCGCTCTTGGCGTCGCGGATGCCGCGCGCCACCATGACGCGCGCCACGAGCGGTGATACGCCGCAGGCGATGCGAATCTCGTGCTCGGCGGCAACGTCGCCGGGCAGCAGATGCCAACGCCCGCTCTCTCGCAGGCCACTCATCTCTACTCGCCGTCCGTGACGCCAGCGGCGCCGTCCTGTGCAGCCGCGAACTCGTCATCGGCGGTCTCGAACACGTCCGCGGCCGTGCGGATGCAAAGGGCGGCGGGCGCGAAGAGGCCGAGCGCGACGAGCAGGGACGCCACGCCGGCGGCAAGGGTCACCGCAAGCTCGCGGGCAAAGCCGTGTGAGAAGAAGACAGTCGCGACGGAAAACGCGAGCACGACAACAGCCGCCTTGACGAGAAGGGCGAGCTCAGGGCCCGTCGCCTGCTGCTGGCTCTTCCGCACCGAGGAGCCCTCGTTGCGAGCCGCGCGATAGCGGGCGGCCATGCGCACGCCGCAGATGATGGAGATGACCTCGGTGGTGGCCAGGCCGAGAAGCTCGGCACGGCCGAGGATGACGAGCTCGAAGCGATAGAGGATGGTCAGCACGCCAAGCGTGATGGCAACAACCACGAAGGAGAGCTTCGCCGCGAGGAAGCCCGCGCGGCCAAGCTTGGCGGAGGCGACGGCACCGGCAACAATCGCGAGCGCGAGCGCCGCCACGGCCGCGAGCTCGCGTGCGTGGCCACGAGCGCGAGCAGCGACGGAGACGGGCTCGGTCTGGGAGAGGGAGCAAGGCAGCTCGCCGCCCGAGAGCGCGGCGGCATACGCCGTGGCCTGGTCCTCGGTATAGCCGCCGGAAATGCTGATCTTGCTGCCCTCGATCTTGTTCTTCACGGAGGGCTCGGCGATGACCGCACCGTCGAGCAGCACGGCAATCTGGCCGGAGGAGGAGGCGAGGTCCTCGGTCGTGGAGGCGAGCGCGGAGGCGCCATCAGAGTCGAGCGAGACGGAAAGCGCGTAGTAGGTCATGCCGCGATAGCTCTGGGAAACCACGGTGGCACCCTTCACCTCGTCAGAGGTCAGGAAGGGCTCGTAGGTGCCCTCGTCGAGGGTGACGCCCGAGGCGCCGGCCTGGAGCTGCTGGAGGGCGTCCGCGTCAGACACGGAGTCGAGGCGGGCGAACTCGAGGTGGCCCTTGCGCGTGAGGGCGGAGGCGACGGAGCTCGCGTCATAGCCCGCGGGCACGCGCAGCTCGAAGGTGTCGTCGCCGGTCTGGGTGACCTGGATGTCACGCTCGCTGAGGAGCGCGGCACGGTTCTTGAGGACGGCGAGGGCATCCGCCGCGGTGGTGCCGTCCTCGTAGTCGCTCGCCGTGAGGGTCACGACGGAGGCGCCGCCGAGGTCACAACCCAGCGGAATGCCCCACGCGGGCAGGAGCAGGCCCACGAGTGCGAGGATCACGAGCGCGAGGGTCGCAAGCATCACGCCCGAGTGGCGGCTGCGCTCCTGGGCGGTGCGACTCGCCGGGGTGTCCGCCTTGGCCACGGGCTCCTCGGGCTCGGCGGTCTTCTCGTCCTCGCCGGGCTCGGCGTCCGGCTCGGCGTCCTTCTCGGCCTCGCCGAGCTCGTCCTTCTCGGCATCACCCTCGGGCTCGGCAGCCCCCGCAGGCTCCTCCGCCTTCATGTCCTTCTCGGAATTGGAAATCTCGTCGCTCGATACCGCGGCATCGTCGCGAGCCTCGTCGGCGTCACGCTTCATGGGTCCCCCTTGTGTGGCCGAGCGGCAAATCGCGTCGCCAAACCCGGCCGTAGTCTGTTTAACCCCTCGATTGTACCTAATAGGAGGGCCGCACAGTTGCAGGAGGGTTACCTCTCGGCCTTCGGGGAAGGACGTGTGCCGGCGGCGTCGCCAGCCACGCAAAGGGGCGACGCGAAGTCACTTCCGCGTCGCCCCTCCACAGTCATCTACGACAGGTCTGGCCCCAGCAAGCCGCCAAGCGAAACGCCCTAGAAGTCGTTCGCGGCGGGCGAGTTCATCCAGTCGCGATAGAACTCGGCGTAGCGGCCCTCGGCGATGGCGACGCGCACGCGCTCCATGAGGGCGAGGAGATAGCGAATGTTGTGCTGCGAGAGCAGGATGCCGCCCAGCATCTCCTTCTGGCGCACGAGGTGGTGGATGTAGGCGCGCGTGAAGCCGCCGCGGCACGCCGGGCAATCGCAGTGCTCGTCAAGTACCCCGTGGTCATGGGCGAAGCGCGCGTTCTTGAGGTTGAGGCGTCCCTCGCTGGAGAACGCCGTGCCCATGCGCGCGGTGCGCGTAGGCAGCACGCAGTCGAACATGTCGACGCCCGAGGCGACGGCACGTACGAGCGTGGTGGGGTTGCCCACGCCCATCAGGTAACGGGGCTTGTTCTTGGGCATGTACTCCGCCACGAGCGGCTCGAGCGTCTCGTACATCGTCTCGTGGTCCTCGCCCACGGAGTAGCCGCCGATGCCATAGCCCGGGAAGTCGCCGCACTCCTCGAGGTGAGCGAGGCTCCTCAGGCGCAGGTCCATGTGCATGCCGCCCTGGACGATGCCAAAGAGCGCCTGGTCAGGACGCGTATGAGCGTTCCAACAGCGCTCCCCCCACATGCTCGAGAGCTCGACGGCACGGGCAACGTAGTCCTTCGTGGCCGGATAGCCCGGGCACTGGTCGAGCTGCATGCAGATGTCGCTACCGAGCTTCTCGGCAATGGCCATGTTGTCCTCGGGCGTCCAGCTGACCCAGCGGCCGTCGTAGTCGACGGCGCGGAAGCGCACGCCGTTGTTCGTGAGCTTCATGAACTCGTTGTGGGAGAAGACCTGGAATCCGCCGGAATCCGTGAGGATGGGGCCATCCCAGCGCATGAACTCGTGCACGCCGCCCATCTCCGCCACGAGGTCCGCGCCGGGGCGCATCGCGAGGTGGTAGGTGTTGTTGAGGATGATCTTCGCCCCGAGGTCGCGAATCTGGAAGGGCATGAGGCCCTTCACCGTGGCCTTGGTGCCCACCGGCATGAAGATGGGGGTGGGGATGTCGCCGTGGGCGGTGTGGAAGACGCCGCAGCGGGCGTGGGTGTTCGGATCGTTCGCGATGATGTCGAACTTAAAGAGGTTCTCAGGCAGGTCCATACGTTCCTTCTCGTCTGGCGCGGGCACGCGCGGCTGGGCGGGGCGGTGCTGTGCTTGCCGGCGCGCGGCTGGGCGGAGTGGCACCGGGCTTGCCGGAGCGCGCTCGCTCGCGCCGTCCGGGCCGGACGGCATCGCCGCCGGAACCCGCACGCTCGCGTTGTCATCCTATGCAATAGGCGATTGTCTCACATTGCCGCGCACATCATGTCCCGCCCATGCGAGACAATGTGGAGGATGACGCGAGAGGGAGGTATTTCATGGCTGACAAGAAGACGGGAATTCCGGGACGGGCCGCGGATATGCCCGAGGAGGCCACGGCTGCCAAGCCAGAGCTGACGGCCGAGGCGGAGACGCCCGAGGAGGCCACGGCGGCCGATGCGGAGATGGCAGAGGAGGCCACGGCGACCGAGCAGGAGCCGCTCGAGGAGGCAGTTGAGCCCGCACCCGCGCTCGAGGTCGAGAGCGCGGACGAAGCCACGACGGCCGCGGGGCCCGAGGCATCGACTCCCGCCACGCTAGAGACCGCCACGCCCGAAACTCCGAAGCCCACCGCCGAGCTCGAGTCCACCGAGCCGGAGTCCGACGTCACGCCCGACTCCCCCGCTCCGCTCGACATAGCCCGCGACCTCGCCGCTTCCGGCGCGGCATCAGTCTCGGAGGGCTTTGCCGCCGTACGCGAGGTCTCCGCGGCCAAGCGCGCGCACGCCGCCGCCCGCGATGAGCTCGCCAAGGCCGAGGACGAGCAGCGCTCCCTCGAGGAGGAACTCGACCACCGCCATGAGGTCGAGCAGAACTACCACACCATTTTGGAGGTCCAGAAAGCCGAGCTCGCGGAGGCCAACGCGAACCTCACGCGAGCCTCCACGGAGAAATCCGCCCTCGAGGCCCAGCACCTCGCGGCCAAGGATGCCCTCGCCTCGCTCAAGGCGGCCAACGAGCGCGACCTCACTCCCTATCGCGAGCTCGCCAGCTCCGCAAAGGGCTCCCTCGAAGACGCCGAGCGCGCCGCTCGCGAGGCGCGCCGCTCGGTCAAGACCTGTCTCTTATACACATCTCC